>Ga0209777_10005252_pt1 | contig 15005 bp, 12 predicted proteins | sample FrelakmetHBP12HB_FD_187147 | JGI IMG/M metagenome (GOLD analysis project Ga0209777, IMG submission 187147) | Freshwater lake sediment microbial communities from the University of Notre Dame, USA, for methane emissions studies -HBP12 HB (SPAdes)... | ecosystem: Environmental > Aquatic >... | reverse complement strand
CTTCCAGCTCTGTTACGAAGGGCTTTCATCCCAGACTCATTTTAAGAGAAAGGAGCCCCGTATGAATATCTATGTGGGCAACCTGTCACGCGACGTGACCGACGAGGAACTGCGGAAGGAATTCGAGGCTTTCGGCAAGGTGGAGTCGGTCAATGTAATCAAGGACAAGTATAGCGGGCAATCCAGGGGTTTCGGGTTTGTTGAGATGGCAGCGAAGGCTGAGGCACAGGCCGCACTCACCGGGCTCAAGGGCAAAGTGTTGAATGGCCGAACCATCGATGTCAGCGAGGCACGCCCTAGGACTGAGGGCGGCGGCGGCAGGGGTGGTGGTGGCAGGGGGGGCGGTTTCGGTGGCGGTGGAGGCAGAGGTGGTGGTTTCGGCGGCGGTGGTGGCGGTGGGGGAGGCAGACGCAGGTCATTCTAACTCCCACTGTTCAGTAAACAGGATCCGCCATAGGCGGACTGGAGGTTGGTTGTAAGATGCAGCCAACCTCCGCTGTTTTTGGCCCCCGTAGCGCACCAGGTCAACCGAACAGCTCCACGCGGTGGAAAGCCTCCGCCAGTTTGAAGCTCTCTCCTTGGGCCATAGCCTCATGCTGCTGCCTCAGCAGGTTCTCCAGGTCGGGCGATGGCAGGTGTCCCACCTGGCTCTCGTGGCAGCGAAGTGCTGCTATCTTGAGGTCGAGGGTATCACTGATATCGGAGCGGTAGTTTATTTCCTGAGAGTCCCAGAATAGTAGCATGCTCCAGAGCAGCACCTCCTTGACCTTGTGGGGCTGCAACCCGTCCAGCATCAAATCGGGATAGGAGAGGAAGTCCCTGGCGAAGGGGAAAACCGCATCCAGCACAACCTGCCCTGCGATGCGGTGGTCGCGGTGCCACATATAGCGGAGATAAGGGTCGGTGGTCGCCACGATATCGGGGCGGTACATCCTTATCAGTCGCACAAGCTGTTTCCTGAACTCGTAGGTATCTTCCAGGCCCTGGTCGGGGTGGCGCAGGAATATGACATCCCTCACCCCCAGAACATTGGCTGCGTCCAGTTGCTCTTTTTCCCGGATTTTGGTCAGCACCTCCGGCCTCATGTTGATATCGCTGGTGCCCTTATCGCCGTTGGTGCACACCACGTAGACTACGTCCTTGCCCTCTTTGACCCAGCGAGCCACCGTGCCGGCGATGCCGTACTCCGCGTCGTCGGGATGGGGTGTCACCACCATGGCGTAAGCTGGCTTCGCCATTATTGGTACTCCTCAAGTACCGATCGGTATTCCGGGATTATGGCCTCGGCTATGTTCGACCAGCTAAACCTGTCCACTGACGCCCGAATCGAGTCGGCAGAGTTGTTGTTGTCAGAAAGAAGCGTATCTATCCCGTCTGCAAGGCGAAGCGGTGCATTGTCTGCTACCATATACCCGTTCTGCCCCGGGTTGACCACGCTTTCGATGCAGCCCACCTTGGTCGCCACGATGGGCGTCCCGCAGGCCAGAGATTCCAGGGCCACCAGCCCGAAGCTCTCGTAATAGGACGGTATAACACACACATCGGCGGCGCTGTAATAAAGCGGCAGCTCTTTTTGCTCTACGATACCGGCGAAGGTGACCGAATCCTGGATATGCAGGCTGAGGGACAGCCTCTGCAGTCTCTCGACTTCGGGCAGGCTATCCTCATCGCCGCCGATCACTAGGAGCTTGAGGTTCTGCCTTATATCCAGCCTGGGCAGGGCCGTCAACAGCCGGTCTATGCCCTTCAACGGGTCTATGCGTCCCACAAACAGTAAGATTTTGTGTCCGTTCAACCCCAGGCTGCGCCGCGCAGACTCTTTGTCTATATGTCGGAACAGCTCCAGGTTCACGCCGCAGGGAATCACACTGATTTTATCAGGGGAAGCGCTGTAATAGCTCACCAGCTCCTCTTTGCCCTTCTCCGTGGCGGCGATGATGCGCTGGCAATCCCTGACCAGCTCCCTCTCGGCCATGATGCGCAGCGCTGGCTCGTTTTCTCCCACGCCGATGGCGTTCTTGATCGCGCCCAGGGTGTGGAACATTATGATGTGGGGCACGTCCCACCAGCGCTGTATGCGTCTGCCCACCCAGCCTGAAAGCCAGTAGTGGCTGTGTATCAAATCGTATTGCAGGCCGTTGTTTACCCTGAAATCCTCCAGCGAACAGGCGAAGTCCTCGAGATGGGAATACACTGCCAGCTTATCGATGGGCTCGACCTCGCCCGCCTGCAAATGGATGACGCGCGCGTTGTCCCCGAGCTGCACAATCTGAGCCTCGGCGGTGTCGTGGGCGCGTGTATAGATATCTACGGTGTGCCCACGTTGGCCCAGCTCGCGGGCCAGCTCCCTGATATATACGCTCATGCCGCCGGTGTCCTTGCTGCCGAGCTTGCCCACTGGACAGCTATGGACACTGAGCATGGCTATCTTTAATTGACTTGACATCTTTTAGGCTCTCTTCATTACCGTTCGTGGTGAGCTTGTCGAACCATGAACGATATCTTTGGACCTGAACCGTCCTTACGTTAGAATTATCCTGCAACTATATATCGGTATCTCCCTGCCCCCCAGACGGTACTTATATTCCTCAGCCCCTTTCAGAAAATCGTAAATCTTCCTGCTCCTCTCAATGCTGTCCTTGATGGAGAGGAGCTTGGAGAGCAACCCCACGCTCACGTACCCGTATTCCGGGTCATAGCCGCTGTTGTAAAGGTACACCTTATCATTGTAGTCGAAGCACATCACGGCGGCAACAGGTTTCGCTGAAATCTCTAAGACGCCGAACCTAAGCATCCCGGCCTCTGCCATGGTCTGCGCCAGCGCCCTGAAGAAGGACTCCATCTGCGGGGTGAGGAAGGCAGCCTTGTCCTCACGGCTCACCCGCATAAGCTTAAAGAAGATGTCCAGAAGCTCTGGCTTTGCGTTATCGATAATGCGATAGTTAATGTCGCCTTCCTCCTCTAATCTCCTGAACCTGCGTCCTGTCTCGCGGCGCTGTTTCGGGGAAAGCGTCTTCAGATACTCTTCCCATGTAGGGGGCAGCTCCAAATCCAGAGAAACATTCTCCCGAGTGCAGGTAACCTGGTAGCCTTTGCCTTTTGCCAGGTCAACCAGGCAGGTCATTACTGTGGAATCTTGCCTCAACGACTCCAGACGCAGCTCCTTTATCCCGTCTTTCTTCAACTTATCCAGGACGCCAGTGAAAAAAGCGCGTTCCTTGCCGGGGGCGACCGCGAAGTCCATATAATCGCAGACATCGGCGCTGCCGATGAAAGAAGCCTTACTCTCTTTGACCATCAGGGGCGCGATGCCGATGACATTCTTATTTTCTTCGACATCAAATAGATATAGCTTGGAGTCATCTGCGAACGCCTGCCACCATACCTTGAGCCATCTCGGCAGCACAAATACAGAATTCCATCCGAGTCGTTGTCGCAGGTCATTCCATGAGGATTCGAGGCTGTCGAAACTCTGCGGGGAGTAAGTGTAGCTCATATACAAGTTTAGTGTATCAGCTTGCGTTGGGGGAATCAATTTGGGTTTTCCGGATATTGTAGGGGCGTTCAATTGAACTCCCACTCTGTTGAACTTCTGTGCCGGGCGTATTCAACCAGATCAAAGTGTTTGGATGCTGTGTCAAATACTAAGGTCGGCTGTGGCGCTGTTATTAACTAGCTCGCCCGAATAATATTTCTACACCGCTTGAATGTGCGAACCCTCATAGAAGTGTTGGAACATGATGCACAATGAAACCTGGCTGAGCTGGAGCTACTTTTTTTGCTCGAGCGTATGCAGTTTTGTGGAGTTGAGCTGCTTTCTTGCAAAGTCTTTTGTATTCGGCAAAAGTTCGAGGTTGTGCCGCTGTGCCAAAAATATAGTATAAAGGGATTTCATTTCTGGATTTGTCGTCAACCAGGAGATAAATCAAGCCATTCATGTATCCATCTATGTAAGCTATGTCAAAGTACCTCTTGGTCTTGAGTTTACCTTTGCGGATGCTTTCGTAACCGCGAATGGCATTTCTTACGTTGCAGATATGAGAGTAGTGTCCTGTATTCTTGAGCGCAAGCATCCGTTCGCAACAGTGTATGATCCCGTCTTGGTAGCTCCCGGCGTATAGGACTTCTGGGTGTTGGCAATTGTCATATGTCTCGTATAGTCTAGCGTGTTCGGCGTCCACTCTTTGTAAAAGCTGCTCTACGCCGAAGAATCGTTCATCATCGAGCATTTGTTGATCCGCTATTGCATGTTGCTTCAGGAGTGAAATAAAATAAGTCGCATCGGTGTAGATAGGCGTGAGGTCAGGCGTTCCAGAGAGGGGGCCGGAATCACAATCTGGAGTCACAATGTAACCATGAGGAAGTAGTGCTCCCATTTCTCTTTTTAGTAGTCGATGAATTCTGTTGAAGTCCTCGTCGTTGAATGAGTATCCCACATAGATTATGGTTTTTGTACCCAGCATTTGCTTGAGCGCACTGCCTAGCATGCCATCGCGAAGATTCTTGAAACATTTTCTATAATCTTCGTCTGTGGCGACTATGGAACCGTAGTTATTGATAGATCCGTGTATTTTAAAAACCTTACGCCTGGGTGCATGCCAGAGGACAAAGTCTTCTGGCATGACGAAAGGTGTTGCACCGCATTCTTTTTCGAAATAATCATCCCAATTTGTTGTTACGATATTTTGTACGAGATGCAAAGTTGATAGTTCAGAATGGAATTTAGTTGCACTTCGATAGATTTCGGGAAATGATCTGATATAGTCGAATCTTTCTTGTATTTTCTGTAGCAGCTTGGCTCGGCCATCGGGCAGTGCACAAAAACGGCTCATAAGTTTGGGGAAACTTATTCGAGTACTTGGAGAAATGCCTAATTCATTCTTTATATCTGCGTAAAGGGTATGAGGGAGAACTGTTTTGTTTTCGGTGCTCACACCTGCCCCAGCAAAGATGACCAAATTACCTTTGTAGAGAGCTTCTAGGATGTGCTTTGGCATTTGAACGTCGTGAAAGTTTTTGCAGACTGAACATTGCGCTGCTTTTTTATCTGCTTGATGTTCGTTCATGTATTGCCTCCATATGAGATTTTGACCACCTGAGCAACAGTGAGCAAGCAAAGCTAGCTCTGTTCTACCAAAGCCCAGCAATTCTCATATTCTACTACGATATTCATAATAACACGAAACGGCCTTCGAGCAACTGGGCAATATGATGTGGAACTGAAGGGCGGTTCACGAACCGCCCCTACGTTCAGGCCTTGGAAGCCGCTGGCGAAACAGTTATAATTGATGCATTGCATTTCTGCCGGGGGAGGATATTGAATGAGGCTGATGGCGACGCTGGCGCTGGTTCTGGTAGTGCTGGGGATGCTTGCTGCCGGCTGCAGTAGCAATGCGACCAGCCCCACCCCGACACCATCGCCAACACTCGCGCCAACCTCCTCGCCGACACCTGCGCCCACGCCTGTTCCAACTCCGACACCGTCCCCAACTCTGACCCCCTCGCCCACACCCACTCCAACTCCTACGCCTACTCCGACCCCCTCCCTTGTCACTCAGGCCTGGGTAGCCCGATACAATGGCCCTATAGGTGGCGCTGACTGGGCTTTCGCCCTGGCTGTGGATGGCTCGGGGAATGTTTACGTCACGGGGAAGAGCTATGGCGGCAACAATATCACCGGGTACTATAACTATGACTACTCGTATGCCACGGTGAAATACGACACCGCAGGCAAGCAGCTCTGGGTGGCCCGCTACGATGGCCCCGCGGGCGATGACGATGTGGCTCAGGCTATAGCCGTTGATGCTTCGGGAAATGTATATGTTACAGGCAAGAGCTACAACGGCAAGCATATTACTAACCCGACGGAGACCCCATTGTTGACATCTAATGACTACTACGCGTATGCCACAGTGAAGTACGACTCCTCTGGAAATCAGCTTTGGGCAGCCCGCTACGATAGCCCGGGGCAGGCAGATGATATAGCCCGGGCTATAGCTGTAGACAGCTCGGGTAGCGTATATGTTACGGGAAGCAGCGGGGGCAACTATGCTACCATCAAGTATGACAGTGATGGGGGCCAGCTCTGGGTTGCCCGATACGGCAACTCCACACTCAGCACGGACGGGGCTGTGGCTATAGGGTTAGATGGCTTAGGCAACGTGTATGTCACAGGCTCCAGCCAGGGCAACTTCGCCACCATCAAGTACGATTCCCAGGGGAAGCAGCTCTGGGTGGACACCTACGAGGGCGAGGCTAAGGCTATGGCTCTGGATGGTTCAGGGAATGTGTACGTCACAGGCGAGAGCGGGGGCAAGTACGCCACTATCAAGTACGATAGCGCTGGCAACCAGCTCTGGGTCGCCGGATTCCTGGGGCCGTCACGAGGAGATGGTGAGACTGCCGCCATAGCTCTGGATGGGTCGGGCAATGTCTACGTGACAGGCACTGCCTGGAGCCCCCGAAGCTACCTCAAAAGCTACGCTACTATCAAATATGACAGCCTGGGAAATCAGCTCTGGGTTGCCCGGTACGATGGCCCCATACCTTATTACCCTGGGCAGGCCGTGGGCCTGGCTCTGAGTGCATCGGGCAATTTCTCTGTCACCGGCAGCATGCAGGGCACCAGCGAGTGGGATTATGTAACTGTGGGGTATGACAACAACGGCAAAGAGCTCTGGGAGGCGCGCTACAATGGACCGCGAAATGGATACGACCAGGCAGTTGCCATAGCTGTGGACAAGTGGGGCAATGTCTATGTCATGGGCAAGAGCGATGGCGGCACCAGTAACGCCGATTACGCCACTATAAAATATGTCTCAGGTAATTCAACCCAATAAACACCTCAGCCTTGCGGAGGCGCGCAGGGGTAGTTACCGGGCAGCACCTCCTCCATAGTGTACTGATTGTATTCCTCGATGGTGAACAGGTCGGTGAAGTTCAGCACTGCGTTTAACGGGTTCTCCACAATACCCCAGAGATAGCTGCCGACCTGCTCCCAACTGGTGCTGATGGTGGTGGTGGGCGGTTTCTGCGGATACCATGTGATTAGCTTGTACTGCAGATGGTAACCAGCTAAAGCGCCGGAGCCTTCACCTTCATTGGTGACCCCGGATTTCTGCTGCACCATTAACCACATCTTAATCTGGAAGTCGCTGTTCCAATTGATCGGCAAATTGTCAAAGGTATAGGTCTGGCCCTTGGCATTCCCGGTGCCCTGACCAGAATTCCAGTTATTGTCATCGCTCCAAATCTCCACGCCGTCGGAGACAATGGCAATCTTGCAAACGTCCATCCTGGTCAAGGGGCTGTCGCACCCGCCAGCGGCAATGGTGATAGGTATGTCGATAGCCGAAGTCTCTATGTCGCCTGCGCCCTCCACCCGATGACACTCCCACTGCAAACCCTCTACCCCCACTGTTAAGTTGGTAATCCTGGTGTTTGAGGAGGATGAGTCGTAATCCATACTCATGTTAATTCGACCCAACCCCCACCAGACGTCCACGCTATAATCGACAATGGCGTGTTCCGGCGTGCCTTCATGCTGATGCCAGGAGACAATCATCGCCCCTCTTTCGACATGGTTCGCTGTGGATGGCGGGTACATAATGAAACTCGCATAGTATTCGTGGCCCACTGTAACATCCTCACCGAATTGCACTGCGACGTAGCCGGACTTACTGAAGTTAAAGGTCTTGACTCCCGGTGTGCTGTTGAAGCTGAATTCACCGTTGTCGTTAGTGAATGCGATGGTGTTGCCATTGGCCTTGATTTCAACATTGGACAGCCCCTCACCTCCATCATTGGTAATGAAACCTTCAAAATAGCCGACTGTGCCTGTGGACATCGCTTCGTTTAAGACCGTGTTTGACAAGGACGCCACTGCGACATTGTTTGCGATGATGCGGCTGTAGCTGTCTCCGGTGAATTTCACCCCGTAGTTGCCCCCGTTGAGCAGAACCTGGTAATTGCCCTGGGAGTCGGTGACCGTATTGATTTGGGTATCCAGGATATTGACAGCTATCCCCCCCAGCCCGACGCCGCTTGACGTTACCGTGCCGGATAAGACTGCGTATTGATCCAGGTTGTATGAGCGGTCAGAATCGTAGGCTTCTTTGTCATAGGTGAAGGTGTCGGTGAGTGTTCGGTAACCGGCGTGGGAGATAGTCACGGTATAGTTGGCAGTAGCCGGGCGGTTTTCAAATACCACCTGCCCCACCGAATAATAGAAATCCTCAGTGCCTGTGGTCTTGGTTTCAGTTACCTGGGTATTGTTGTTTCTCAAAGTAACGATAGCGCTATTGAGTGGGTTCCCGTCGACATCGTTCACGGCCACGTAGAAATATGGAGGACTCACCTGCCGAGGTGGCTCAGCCACGGTTCTGGTTATCTCGGCACTATTGTTTAGCTCATCGGTCTCCAGGACTGAATTGCTTGAATCGGCAACAACCACAAGGCCAACGTTAGTGCCCAGCGCTATGGTATCGGGCAATTTGGAGACGAAACGGAGCGATTTGTTCTCCCCTTTGGCAAAGACTCCCGAATCCTGTTCGGTCAGTTTAGTTAGGACGTTATTGCTGCCTGAGACATAGTAGAATAGCCCGATATTGTTGCTGGGCACGGCCATAACATTGGTATTGTGCACTGTTACATCGAGCCAAAAGTTTTTCCCTTTGTAGATAGCGCTGGAATAAAACTTCATATCCCCACTACCTATGGATAGGTCGGGGGCGGTTAAAGACAGGAGATAGGTCTGGCTGTTGTTTTCCTCGTTGCTTTCGTTAATCTGATTATCCCAATCGACCACTGCCCGCACCGGATAGTTAATGGCATAGGCCAGGTCGGAAGGGACCATCCAGTGAAATATCTTGGTGGTATTGGCGCCAGCGGCAATGCTGGCGATTGTGTCGGTGAAGGTGGGTTGACTGGAGCTAATGTCGGTATACAAGGCCAGGCTTATATTCTCTGCTCTGGTGTTGCCGAAGTTCTTTATCTTGAGGTTCCAGGTCACTGCATCGCCCGCTTTGGGCTGCGCAGGGTTCGGCCTCAGAGACTGGATTGACAAATCTCGCGTCTGTGGATTCACCGGTATGGTGTGGTAAGCTACATTGTTTGCCTCGCTGGACTCGCCCAGGGAATTATCCGGGTCCAGCCAGATTATGATTACCTGATTGTCTTGAGCCGTGGCAGGTATGGTAAAGATTGGGGTAATCGTCGCGCTTTGGCCTGCAGAAATGGTGGCCACGGTCTTATTATCCAGCACCGTGGCTCCCTCTATCAGGGGCTTCGTGTTTATCAGGTACCTTACATTCAGGTTCTTGATTGTCTCTGTGCCCAGGTTATCGATTCTACCGTGGAGAGTAACCGTATGGCCTGCCATGATGATTGTGTTAGCCGGCGTATGGCTGACACTATTTGAGGTAATGCTGGCGTCGAAAGTCTCGGGCTGCGTCTTAAGCTCCAGCGTGTAGAGATTATTGCCTTTGTTAATCTCGAAGTTCTTGTTGTCCGGGTCAACGTTAATCTCAATCTCAGCCGTGTTAAGTTGATAATCGCCGGGCAAGGTTAATAATTTTGAGAAATTCGTTGATTTGCCCGCATTTAATGTCGAAACATTAGCCGAACCTAAATTGACCAGCACACGCTTGACGCCCGGGGTTATCGAATCATTGAAAGCCGACCCCGCCTTTTCACGCTGTTCCAATAAATCTTCGATGGTCAGTCCATTCTCTTTCAAACGCTTTATCATGTCCTCTGTGGTTTCCTTCTCGTCCGGTTTGACCTTATCGTATTTGACCAGATTGAAAACCACCTTAGTGGCTTCTGCTCTGTCCAGGCCGATGTTGCTGACCTGGCCGCCAACAGTGAATTTGCGGCCGGCGATAATTGCCTGGTCAGCAGGCGTGACGGATACCGTCTTTTGATTGATGGCTAAGTCGATGTTCAAGGGATTCACGACCAGGGTTTTAGTGGCCGTGTTATTGGTCTCGTCTGTCTCGGAGATTTTCCCCTCGGGGTCAACGTTCACGGTAAACGAAAGGGAGGTAACAGCACCGCTCGGAATCTTATAGCTGGTGCTGACCTTCGAGGTTTTGTTTGCGCCGATATTCAGGCTTTTCTTTTCTGAAATCTTATTCTTATCTGCGAGGATTTGGACGGTAACACCCTTGGCCTCTGCATTGCCCAGGTTGGTTACTGTCGCTGAGACTGTGATACTCTGACCGGGTTTGGGACTGGTATTGGAGAAGGTGATATTCCCTTCATTGATGACTAAATCGATAGAGGCATTCCCGATATTGATAGTTTTCTCCGCCTGATTATTGGCCTCCGAGGTCTCTATAATTAAATTGTCCGGATCAACTGCGACTTTAAGGATTTGCTCACCCGTGAGGTTGCCAGGCAATCGATAAACCAACTGGGCGGACTTACTGCTGTTAGCGTTGATGCTGCCCACGTTCTTCTCGCCGATCTGAGTCTCGGCAAGGTAGAATCGCGCGATGACATTGCTTGCCTTGGCCACGCCAGTGTTTCTTATCGTCGCCTTGAAGGTAACCTGGTCGCCCGATTTAAAGCTGGCGGGGGTAACCGTAACATCTGCTGAGGTCAGGCTGAGGTCCGGTAGATTGGGCGAAACCGTGAGATATTTAGTTGCCTCATTGTTGGTTTCCGAGGTTTCGATGATGGCATTATCGGGATCAACTACTATTTTAAGAGTCAGATTGCCTGTCAGGGCGCCGGGCAGTGTATAGACTAGCTGAGCTGACTTACTGCTGTTAGCACTTATGGTGCCCGCATTCTTCTCGCCGATCTGTGTTTCGTTAAGCAGGAACCGCACCGTGACATTGCCTGCCTGGGCCGCGCCTGTGTTCTTTATCGTCGCTTTAAAAGTGACCTGGTCGCCCGATTTGAAGCTGGCGGGGGTAACCGTAATATCTGCTGAGCTAAGGCTGAGGTCCGGCTGATTGGGCCAAACCGTGAAATCTTTAGTCGCCTCATTATTGGTCTCGTTGCCCTCGGCGATGGTATTGTTGGGGTCAACCACCACCCGCAGGGTCTGATTGCCGATCATGGAAGCGGTAATGGCATAGGTCACCGAGACAGTCGAAGATTGATTCTTGTTGATTGAGGTGGTGACCTTTTCTCCGATCTGGGTATCGCCGACAAAAAATCTGGTCGTGACGTTGCCGGCTTTGGCTGTGCCGATGTTTTCCACCTTGGCTTTGAAAGTAGCAGTGACTCCATCTTTGATTGTGGTCGGGGTGATAGTCAGGTTATTTGCGGTGATTCTCAAGTCGGGGACATCGGTAGTCTGGGCAGCCACTGTCGCGAGAGATAAGAAGAGAAGAACGATCGAAAGGATTGCCGCTTCGAGTAAAAAACTGGCTTTCATGGCGGTTCAGTCCTCCTGCTTTTTTGATGGGGAAAGGGGCTGCCTGATTCTAGCCTGAACTCGCGACCATTGTCAACATAAATAGCAGTGAGGTCGTTTGCAGTTGGGGAGCGCAGAGGGGATTTACCCCTCTGCTGGGGGCATGGGGGTATCCCCCAGTCTTAAAATTCCCCCAAGACTGGGGGATAAAGGGGGTTGAAAAGAGGTGCAGGACACTTCCTAAATTATCGTTTCCTATCGGCCATCGGTTGCGATATAATTTGGGAAGAGGGCTTTGTGCGAGTGGAGGATAGCAGGTTGGGGGATGGCACTGTAGAATCTATTGATAAACTGTTCGCCCGGTTTGTGAACAGCAGTGACACCTTTCGGGTGTATCACCAGGGCAAGCTCATCTTCAAGTCAAAGCAGGAGCAGCTCAGGCCGCTGCTTGATTACATAGATAGATTTTCGCCTCAGGTGAAGGGAGTGGTCATCTTCGACCGTATAGTGGGAAATGCAGCAGCCTTACTGCTGAAGAAGGCGTTTTGTCTGGAAATTCACTCGCCTTTAGGCAGCGAGTTCGCCGCTCGAACGCTGAGTGAGCAGGGCATAAAGTACCACTTCTCCCGGACCGTCCCGTACATTATGAATAAGGCAGGGGATGATATCTGCCCCATGGAGAAACTCTCCCTGGACAAAGATCCCGAGGAGTTTTTCCAGCATCTGTGCAAGTCGCTGAGTAAGCCGCAAGGGTAAACAGGCGCTTCGGCTCACTATATTTGTTGGTCGAGCTCTATTAACACTCCATGCGTACCCTTGGGGTGGATGAAGGCCATCCTGGCACCCATCTCCGCGCTGATTTTGCCGTATTCGCCGGGGTCTATCACAGGGAAGCCTTTCTCTTTGAGGCGTTTGATTTCTTTGTCAAGGTTATCTACCCAGAGGCCGAGGCGGCACACGCCCTCGCCATATCTCTCCAGCCGCCGCGCGAGGTCGCCGCCCACGGGCGCATCGGGTCCTACAGTGGGCTGCAACAGCTCGATGGCGCAACCGCCAAGGGGGAACATCACCGCTTTGACCCCCGGCATCTCCACAATGCCTAAATCCCAGGGCTTGAGGCCGAAGACCCTGATGAAATGAGCCTGCGCCTCCTCGATGTCCCTGACCAGGATGCCGACGAAGCTCACTTTTGTAATCATCTTGATCCCCAGTTACTATACAACCTCTATCTGAAACCGACAATAACACTATTTAGTCTGCAAGAGCGACTCTATGCTATAATCGCTGTGTAGGTTTTCCAGCAAGAAAGGCGGCGAATTGATCAAAAATGTAGTCGAAGGAATAGCTGGAGCGGCCCTCATGGTTTTTGCACTTCTGACGCCTTTCCTGCGACCCTGGCGCACCAGATGGGGTGCTACCGATGCCGAGGTTAAGAAAAAGTTGCCCGGCGACGAGCTGCTCCCTCACCCAAACTGGGGGTTTACTCATGCAGTAACCATCAAAGCTTCTGCCGCCGAGGTCTGGCCCTGGCTCGTGCAGATGGGACAGGGAAGGGGTGGCTTCTACAGCTACGAGTTCCTGGAGAATCTGGTTGGGTGCGATATCCATAACGCAGACCGCATCATCCCTGAGTTCCAGAGCCTGCAGGTCGGCGAAAGCATAAAGCTACACCCTAAGGCGCCGGTACCGGTGGCAATCGTTGAACCGGAACACGCGCTTGTTCTCCATTATGAAGCTGATTTCAGTTCCAACTGGATGTGGGTTCTGGGAAAAGTCGATGAGAGGACGACGCGACTCATCAGTCGCTGGAGCGGTGATTACGGCCCTGGCCTGAAAAACAGGCTGAGCTATGGTCCCTGTTTCATGGAGCCGATTGAGTTCAACATGTCCAGAAAGATGCTGCTGGGCATCAAGCAGCGTGCGGAATCACTCGCACGAAGTAATACAAAGAACTGAATTCATACAGGGAGGTGTAACATGAAGGTCCTTGTAACTTACATGTCTCAGACGGGCAACACAAAGAAGGTCGCGGAAGCCATTTTTCAGGAGATTAAGGGCAAAAAGGAGATTAAACCTATGAGCGAGGTCAACAGCCTGGATGGTTATGACCTTGCTTTCATCGGCTTTCCTATTCAGGCGACCCAGCCGGCAGCAGAGGCGAAGGCCTTCTTGGAACAGCACTCAAAAGGCAAGAATGTAGCCATCTTCGTGACTCACGCCACACCGGAGGATCATCCGGAAGTCAAGGAATGCCTGAATGCGTGCGGGGCAGCGGCCGTCGGTGCTAATCTGCTGGGTGTATTTGGCTGTCGGGGCGAACTAAGTGAAGTCATAGCGGATTTCATGTTGAAGAGCGGTGACCCGGGAATGGTTGAGGCTGCTAAGAAACGCTCCACTACCATAGGCCAGCCGGATGCCGCAAGGTTGAAGCGAGCGCGCGATTTTGCCAGGGAGATAATGAAGAAGTATCCCGGTGCCTAGGCCAAGCTGTGCCCAAACATTACACCAGCAATTGCCCGCCGTCTGCGGCAAAAGCTGCCCCCGTGATATAAGACGCCTCGTCCGAGGCCAGGAATAGAGCCACCTGAGCTATCTCCTCGGGCCGGGCGAATCTCCCCAGCGGCACTTCGTTCCGTACCATTTCCTTGAATATTGCTATCTTCTCGGGGTCGCCTCCCGCCACTTTGGTGAAAAATGGCGTGTCTATGGGGCCGGGGAGAATGCAGTTGACCCTGATGTTCTTTCGGGCGTACTCCAGGGCTGTAATTCTGGTGAGCTGTATCACCGCAGCCTTGGCCGCAGAATATGCCCCTGTGTAACGTCTCGGCGAGACGCCGGCAACCGATGAGGTGTTGATGATGACGCCACCACCGCCCTTCAGCATCTCGGGGATGGCATACTTCGTACCCAGAAATACGCCTGTAAGGTTGACTGATAGGGCTCGATTCCATTCCTCCTCAGTTATGTCCGCTATGAGCTTCCCCGGGCCCGGCGTACCGGCATTATTTAACATAATATCGAGCTTGCCATATTTGTCCATAGCGGCTTTGACTGCCTTTTCTAAATCACTTGCTTTGGTCACATCAACTCGCACCAGGATGGCGTCTCCGCCGGCCTCTTTTATCGATTTTACGGTTTGCTCCCCGTCCTTTTCCCTGTTGGCAGCCACCACAACCTTAGCGCCCTCCCTGGCGAAGAGTAGAGCAGCGGCCCTCCCCAGCCCCGAGCCTGCCCCAGTAATTATTGCCACCTTGCCCTTTAATCTCATTTCAGCCCCCTAAATCCCCCAGTCTTGGGGGACTTTAAGAAATCGGGGGACACCCCCGAACCCCCGGCAGGAAGTGTTCTGCACCTCATTTCAACCCCTGACGCGTCTTGCCCTACGCTGTTATTATGCTTTGTTGGCAGGCATAAGAAAAGGGGGCGTCCGCCAGAGGCGGACGCCCCTATCGCGCTAATTACGGGACAAACCTACTCCGCTCTGGCGCGGAACATCAGAGTGCCGAAAATTACTCCTACCACGGCCACGGCAGCTAGCACGACCAGGCTCAGCCAGAGGTCGTGCCATATGTATCCGTTCGAAATCAAATCACGGGCGCCAACCACGGCATAGTCTATGGGGTTGATGTGTCTCACC
>Ga0209777_10005251_pt1 | contig 15010 bp, 12 predicted proteins | sample FrelakmetHBP12HB_FD_187147 | JGI IMG/M metagenome (GOLD analysis project Ga0209777, IMG submission 187147) | Freshwater lake sediment microbial communities from the University of Notre Dame, USA, for methane emissions studies -HBP12 HB (SPAdes)... | ecosystem: Environmental > Aquatic >... | reverse complement strand
CATCAAAGAACATCTGAGACATCAGGTAATCATAATGCTGCCCTGTATGCACTAATATCTCCTGGTGATCGGCGCGTATGGCCCAGCTGACCGGCATGGATTGAATAAATTCAGGGCGTGCACCAACCACGGATAAAATTTTCATTTTTGGGCATTTCCTTTTAATCTGATAGACATTTTTCGGATTGGTAATTAAAAGTACCAATGATTGACGGTTTGAATTATTTTCGGGAAATCAATAAGACTCCGATTCCTATAACAAACGTGCCTAGCAGGCGGCTCAAGGTGATCTTCTCGTCGAACATCATCCAGGATGCAACAAGCATGACCACATAATTAATACTCGCAAATGGATAGGCAAAACTTAGATCGACGCGCGAAAGTGCCGCCAACCAGAATACGGTCCCAACCAAATAGATTGTTAATCCGATAAAGACGTTTGGATTGGTAGCCATTTGCCATAATATTGAAGGAAGCTGAATTAAACCCAAGGTTACCGGCCCCATGTTATTCATCCCCTTCTTGAGTAAAAGTTGCCCCACCGCGCTGCCCAGAACACTGATAAGGATATATAGAATTGCTATACTCATTCCAGCTCCTTTGTGCGTGGTGAACCATCCATCTGATCCCATGGAAACCTCAGTTTATCCGTTCTCTTATCAGACTAAGCAATTGCTGCAGGCGTTGGAGCAATACCCAACTTTGAAACCTTAGATGGGAATAGATCGTTTGGGCTATTCTGGCTTTCGAAACTCCATACTTACGCTTGTAAAGCACTGCCGGAAACTCAGCAGCTCGATATCCTTTAAGCAGCGCTTTGACCAATAGTTCTGTCCCGGCCAGGAAATCATCTGACTCAAAACCAATGTTTCTAATGACTGCCGATCGGTACGCCCTGAACAAGCAAGTATAGGTATATAAATGCCAATTAACCAGACAGCGGTAAATCAATGATGAACCTCGGCTGAGAACCAGACGATATGCAGGCACTCCGATCACGCTGCCCTTTGGATGATAGGGGGAGGCGGTTACGATATCAACACCGGATGTGAGGCATGCCAGAAGGGCTGGAATTTCTGAGAACTTATAGGTTCCGTCGCTGTCCACGGTTACCACGATATCCCCATCGGCAAGGGTGAAACCTGTCCGAATGGCAGCGCCTAAGCCCAAATTGGTCTCATGTTTGAGAAATTTAAATATCACTCCTGATTTATTGTGGCCGCCAAAAGCCTCTTGTAATCTGGCAAAGGTTCCATCATGGCTGCCATCATCAACAAAGATGATTTCTGCCGAACGAATTTCTTCTGTCGTATTTTTCCAGCCACGGATAGCTATTTCCTCCACGACGGGCAGCAGCTCGTCGTGGAGTTTGGCCACATTCTCAACCTCGTTATAGCAAGGAACAATAATTGAGAGTTTCATGAATCACAAACTAGCTACAGCCTGGATAATAATTCCCTTGAACTTTGATAAATTTTCGGATAAGTATGCAAGGTTTCTTGACGGATCTGTATGAAATTCCAGATCCGTTTCCCAGAACCTATTTGAGCTTTCAGAGAGGCTTCGGCTGTGGAAGGGATAGTAATTTTATCGCTTGTCATGATTTTCATTTCCTTTCTATATCATATGGTGTATTTTTTCTCTAATACGGTAATCCATAGGGCTAATCCAAAGGATTATTCCTAAACATTGCGCGTGCGTATTGCATAGTATGTTAGCCCCCAAAGATCTTTAATGGAAAAAGTCTTTAACAAATCTATCATCTTAGGGAACCTCAAATAGTATTGACGATATGCTTTTACGATGAGGTCTTTAACTTCGTTGGGAGACATATCTCCTACCTTATGAGTAGAGATGGAACCCTCATGATAACTCTGAACCTCGTTTGGAGAATCAGTGAGCAAATAACCTCCATCAACAATCATTTCATATAATTCGGTGTTTGCATACGGAACTACTTTGTTAAATTCCACTATTTCGCAATCAAGTTCCTTGGCAAACCGTATAGTATCTTCAATACTCCCCTTATCTTCAAATGGAAAGCCTATCATAAAAAACCCAAATGTCTTAATCCCAATTTTCTTGCATTCTCTTCGGATATTTAAGACTTGCGAATGATCAAATCCTTTTCTTATCTTTTTCATAACTCCAGGGTTTCCGGTTTCTGGAGCAAGTCCGATAAGCCAGGTTCCTGCTTCCTTAAGTTTAACCAATAAGCTCGTTTCAAGACTATCTACTCTAAGGCCGTTAGAGAATTGCAAAGTTACTGGTACCTTATCTTTTATGAGCAGATCACAGATCATTTCTGCCCGTTGTTTGTTCAAAGAAAAATTATCATCATAGACACAAATTTCTTTAACACCGAACTCATTCACCTGATATTTAATTTCTCTAACGACATTTTCTGGGGATCTCGACCTCCACTTTCTCCCCATAGCATGGGAACAGAAAATACAACTAAAGGGACACCCTCTTGATGTCATGATTGATGATATTGGTCTTTTTCTTTTTGGAAAATTATTGTATTTTTTCATATCGACTTTATTGAATGCAGGAAAAGGCATTGAATCCAAATCATTGAACCAATTTCTTGTTCCAGTAAAATAATAGTCGGAACCTCGCTTTATGTATAACCCTTTAACATCTTCTTTGTTTTCTAAAGTGAGATATTCAAATAGAGCTTCCTCTCCTTCACAGGTAAAAATTGCATCAATGGAAGAACCATGAAAAAAAAGCTCGGGATTACTCATACATAAAGGTCCACCAACGACGATATGCATTTCAGGAGATTTATTCTTAATATCAGAGACCATTTGGAGTGTACTTCGTTGGTTAGAGATGTTTATACTAAATCCAATAACATCATATTTTTCGGCGTCAAACCTAGCTTCTGGATTAATTGAAAAATCTATGACATCGGTTTGGATGCCTTTCTCCTCAAGAAAGGAGGCAATACTCAACACTCCTAGCGGAGGGAGGGTGTTTATTGATGATCGTTTGTCACCACTTGAACAGAAAATTAGTAGAATGGACTGCGTCATTTTATTTTTCTCCTACCTTTCCTATTACCGGGTCCATTATCGCTGTAAATGAAAATTATGAGGAACCAGTTTATAAAGTAATTTTGCTAGAGTCAGACAACATGAGCAAACTTCAGACTCTATTTTAGTGTAGAGAGACTCCTTAGAATAAAAATTTCATTAATTACAGATAAAGGTTCTAGCAAGACAGCTTTTTTCTCTATAATGAGTCGGTGCCTTTGGCTCAACATTGGACTTATAAAATCATCCTACTTGAATTGGTAAATCCTGCAAGCTGGTTCGATACCAGAAAATAATTGGTTGAAGTTTGCGTTTACATAAAAAAGTATTCCTGGATTCGCTGTTAGTAAATGCAAATCTCTATCAAGGATTACATAATATTTGGCTCCCTCTTTCCGAAGTTCCTCAAATTTCTCAGGGGTCAGCCAATCAGCGGGAAGGCTCCATCCTTTTCGTTGGCTATAAAAAAACACCATTGGCTCTTGATAATTATTGGGTATATTTTGTTCGTCGACAGAATTGTAAGGGTTGCTAACAATGATAAGGTTGCCTGTTGGAACATATTTTTGAACCCAATATGAACAGGTTTTATAATCTGGCGTAGCTTTGCTAAGCAAACTTGGATAAAACCAAGCACTCCACAGAGCAATGGCAAAGATTGAAATCCAAGCCAATACCTTTCCAATTTTTCGATTCTTGATATTAAGGAGCGAATCGATACCGATCCCAAAACCAATTGCAGCATATGGAACCATAAAGATGTGATATTGGACGCCCCGGGAATCACCAGAATATCGAGCAATGATGAGGTAATAAATCAAGAGGGTAATGACACTTAGTAGTAATAAATATGACCGCCTTTTAACGGATAGAAGTAAGCCAATTATGAAAAATAATGCCCCAAATGGGCTAAAAACCCAATGCAATTCTATCTTCGCTAAACCAGAATAGAAATGAATGTTTGACCAGTAAGAGAGATTTCCAAACTTACTATCCCCCCCGAAAAGAACACCGAAAGTATTCCCATATTCGATGTACAAGTTATGAGCATGAATGTAATATAAGAGGACTGGGAATAAACAGAGCACCATCGCAAACCATATTTTCCAATCCCTAACGAGCGATTTGTATCCAAAGCGATAAATTGCAAGAAGAGCAAATAAAAGCCCAATATGGATTGCTGACGGCTTGACTAGTATCGCGATAGAAGTACTTAGACTGGCAAGTATAAGGAAGAAGAAGCGACGTCTTTCTAACCACTTGATGAAGAAGAACAGACCTCCTATATAAAAGCACATCATTGTAGCCTCTGGCATGAATGCTGTGCTATAGCGAAGAAAGATCAATGACAAAGTGAACATCATTAGCGACCAAAGAGCTTGGCGCCGAGTAAGGATTTTTTTTATCAGAAGATAGAACGTAATAATCGTTACTGCTGAAAAAAGGAAGGATACAAAGCGACCAAGCCACATATGCTCGCCGAATACAGAAGATAGCAGTGACACAATAAAAGGATAAAGTTGAAACTCTGCCTCAACATATCCCGGTCCATTCCCCCCCCAGTAAATTTGAGGATATAGTATCTTGAAACCATTGACCAAAAAAAAATGTGCAATGGAAGCTGTATCTGCTGGTCGCCAGTCCTCACTTGAGTATAGGATTAGCGGGATTCGGATGAGTAATCCAAGGCCAATGATCAGAATCGCAGCACGGTCAGCGGTATATATTTGATTAATTCTCTGACCTATAACACGAAATATATTTTTCATATGCCCGTTGATTCTATTTTGGACACAATCCTCATTTTATTTGATCGAATAAATAGACCGATATCCCCACAAACTGTTGTTCTTTGATTAAGTGCATAACGGTTTGATTGGGGTTTAAGAACAAAGATGTGTAGCGCTTATAATATACATCATCATTTGTTCCTCGAATGATTACCCAAAAACGTTCATGACCCGAGACACATTGCGTCAAGTCCTTCCAAGCCACTGAATCGGAGATAAGCGCGCCCAGACCACACTCTTGTAAAGATCCCCGGTAATACCAGTTGAATGTTTTTTGCTGATTCCCTGAATCCGTAACAGGGGCAAATACAATCACATCTCCTGATCCAGAGTTTTCATTTACATAAGCGGCAACTTTTGGCCATTCTTCGTGAGTGCTTGTGACATAATAATAGCCGAGGCTGGGCCCGATTATTATTACAATCACACCCAAGGAGACAATTAATGGTACCATCTTGCGGATGCTAAATATGCCAAATGCCAAAATTAAATACAAGGCTGGTGCCGCGCTGATCGTATAATGTTCTACATACATGGGAGCAATCACCAGAGAGGCAACGAATGGCAGCACTATGGGACATAAAAGCCAGCAGCTTACTAGAAGGGTTTTACTCGTCAAGGTTGGCACTTCCTGCAGGCTGGCAAACCATCCCCTCCCAGTAGTTAGAAATTTGCTCTTACCTTGCCGAATTGCGTAGACCAAGGTGCCTCCCATAAGCAAAGCTCCAGCTGCTGCATAATTGAAAAGAATATTTTGCCAATTGCGCTCGCGACGAGGGGAGAAGACAAAGTGGTATAAGGAACGTAAGGGATCCAATAATGATGGAGTTGAGGATGCTCCGAGATTAAGATCGACCGCTCCTCTAACACCACCTGCTCCAAAAAGCAGAGGAAACAGATAGGGTAACAGGGCCAGCCCGATCAGTGCCTGGCAAATTAGCCAGAGACCTATCCCATTCCTGTCCTTTATCGCTTGAATAAAAAAGAATAGATTTTGTGCAACAAGAATAAATATCCCAAAGGTATGCCCATAAACCATGATTATGCTGGCAAACACATAAAGAAAGAAGTAGACTTTCTTTTTTTTCTTGAGCGCCAGAATGAAAAAGAGAAATGAAAGCAAAGTCATAAACTCAAAAAAACTATAGAACCGTGTTTCCTGAGAATAAAACAACTGGAATTCGGTAACCGCCATGAAGAATGCGCTGAGCAGACCGACTATTTCGCCAAACAGCTCCTTCCCAACCAGATAAATGAGAACAATCGAACCTATCCCAGTCAGGGCTGAGAATGACCTCGTACTCACTTCACTGGTTCCGAAAAATTGTTCCCAAAAATGAAAAGGGAAATAATAAGCGGGGGGTTGATCTAACCTGCCTGAAGTAATTATCTGATGAATACTTTGCTGACCCTCAAATACAGTACCCATTTCATCAATCCAGTAGCTTTCGGTGCCTAAATCATATACTCTTAAGCTGATGCCGATAAGCAAGATGAGTCCTAGTAGGACAGTAGGGTTTAGAAACTTTTTAATGCTAGGGCGATTTTGAAATTCTTTATTCATGAGAGCGGACTCCTGTGACAGATTTACTCTTTGGATTTTCAGATCAGTCTGCTTTCAAAATTAAATAAGGTATAGATTTAGAAACGCAGCTTTGGTTTGATCCATCACGAATCTGCAAATTCTCACCAAGCTACATATAATGGAATTCCTCCAACTTACCAGCAAGAATCCTCCACTCATATATTGTGAGATGAATATTTTGTCTTGATAATTGGTTTAAGAAAGGGTTGATTATCATTTTTCTTATCGGGATAAATAATTGGGGAAGGTTATTAAATATATATAATTGTTCCTGCATTTGGCAGCCCGCTGAATAGTTTTTCGGAATTGTAAAATCCGGTCCAGTATCCTTATTTAATCGTGAATACGTGGCAGACAGTAAAACTGGCACTTAGGAGTTTTCATTTCTCTAACCTCAAAATTTTTTTCCTTCTTTAACTTCTTTTGTTATTCCGAACATCCTCCCGGTTATTTTTCATTTCATTCGATTTTTCAATGGCTTCTAGTAAGTCGGATTTAAAAGATTCTTTCAGTATCTTTATATTTGGCATAACGCAGTGACCACCAATTATCCCCGGATAGTATTTAACTGGTGGAAGATAAGATATTTCTTCGAAAATGGAAGAAACCTCATCGTAATTCACAGATAATTGATCACAATATCTTTCCAGCTCTTGAGCCCAGGCAATTAATATACCAAAATAGGTCGTCTCAGTTAATTTGGCCAATTCAGCAGATTCCAGGGAAGAAAGTATTTTGGTTTTCATACCGACTGCCTGAAAGTGGTCCGCGGCTTTTTGACTGCTTTCCAAATCAATACCACCAATAAATTTGACATAATGAAGTAATTCTTGCTTCATCTTTATATGTTTCCCTCGTACCGGGCTGTAAGCGATGGGTGTACCCGTCTTCTGATAAACACTCCGAGTAGTGCCCGGAGAAACAGTGCTATTGATCACAGTCAATTTTGGTCGGTACTTGTTTATATATTCGACGCACTGGCCAACAAAGTTTGGGATCTGGAATGGAAAACATATATGCATAATCTCACACTGATCATTAAATTCAACCGGTTTTATATCAACCCCAACTACCTCAAAATGATCGGAAATTACATCGAATAAAGGTTTGCCCACTTCACCTAGTCCAATAATTAATATTTTGCCATTCATTTTCACCTCTCTGACCTAAATCTAATTTTGCGTGTTTTCGATTTCTTTAGATTATCGATCTAAAGACTTACTTATTGACCAAACTATCGATAAGCTGGTAATAAGTTTGTTTCTGTATTTCCCAGTTATATTCCCTTGAAAATTGACTTGCTGCTGTGCTCAACAGCTTCCTTTTTTCAGGATGCTCATATAGCTCGCGAATGGCTCCAGCCAATTCGGAAACATTGCCGGGAGAAGCAAATTGGATCATCGCTTCATTAAAATAAGCTTCTATGGTTTCGGTTCTCGAGCAGATAACTGGCTTGCCCATAGCCACATATTCAAGTAATTTAACCGGCAGCATATACTTTGTAAATTCATCATAAAGGATTGGTACAATTCCTACATCTGCGCCTTGAATAATGGGGACAAGTTTTTCCAGGGGTAACATACCTATATTAATCTCCACCATATCTGATATTCCCAATTCTGTTACAAGGTCAGATAAACGCAAAATATCATCACCATCTCCAATGATCCTCAGCTTCAATAGCTTTAGTTCATCTTTTAATGTTGATATCGCCCGGATTGCTATTTCCAATCCATTCCGTTTTGCTACCATTCCGTGATAGATTAATTCTAGTCCAGGGTGTTCTTTCGGTTGATTGTTTCCTGAGATGGTGAAGATATTCATATCTGGTAAATTAAGCAGAATTGTGAACTTTTGAGAAGGATTTCCATGACGACATAAAGCTTCCAAGTGCGGTTGATGGACAGCAATTGCTCGATCCGCAAAACTAATGCTACAGCGTTCCACCCAGGTGATGAAGCGAATAGTAAGAGGATGGCTTTTATCAGAACCAAATTTTGATTGGTAAAGTTCTGGCATCAGGTCGTGAACATCTACTATAACTTTTACGCCAAGAAGCTTGGGTACAATCGCCGTGAATACCATAAAATCTGGCATAGTATGCACTTGTATGAGCTGGTATGAATACTTTAATTGCAGTCTGGTGAGTTTAAGTAAAACTGCAAAGAAGAAGAATAAGTATGAGGCCATGTACATACGACTATTCGATCCGCGATAGCGCGGAAGAATAATCTTAATCATCCTGACACCATTTTTGTATTCGGGATTTAATTCGCCTTTTTCGCCTAAACATAGCACGTCCACTGTATCACCGCGCTTAACCAGCGCTTCCGCTTCCCTCCGCACCCGGGAATCGGTTGGATAATGGGTATAAGCGACCATGCAGACTCTTACCATGCTTCAATTTCCTCATTCACCGGAATCTCCATATATGTTTCTCCATTCCAGGTGATATCATAGGTATGCTGCTCAATAGCCCCACTCGATGGATTTTTTGATCGAGGAATATGAAGACGAAAAAACATTTGTGGATCAGAAACAGAATGATCGCCCCTTATTTTCAGGGTGAATTTATCTCCAACCAGACTGGTTTCCTCAAAGATAATTGAACGTCTCTGGCGGAACCAACTTACCATCTGGCGAGCCCCCCCGATCCAGGCGTGGTGGAATTGGAGCTCCTGCAGTAAGTGTACATAAAAATCTCCCCATAACCTTTCTGGTGCTAGGCTGCGTTCATGCCAGGAGAGGGTTAAAACGCCGTTGAACTTTAAAACAGCCTCCAGGAGCTTGTCACACATCAGGTTGGCATCCGCCTCGCTCAGAGCCATTCGGCGCGGGAAAAATAAAGCTGTATCCTGAATATTCAACGGGATTTCCATTAAATGGGCCACTCCAAAGGGTTGAAAAACCTGGGTTGTTCCATTTTTAAACCCTATGGTTTCATTGTAACCAAGTGTCCCATCATAGTTGAATCCGGCTTGTTCAAGAATAGAAGGCGATTGGTGGTTGTAACATAACCAGTGCATCCGGATTCCAATATCAATTTGTCCGGTCGCATTAACAATTCGGGTCAACTCTTGCCGGCCTTTTTCCGAGCTGTGCCAGGCATCGATGCCGTGGAGGCCAATCTCATAGCCCATGTTTATTAAATGCTTCACTTGTTTGCTGACGTCATTGATGTCGTATCGAACAGCTCTTCTTTGTTGTTTGTCACCTTTTATTTTCTCTCCTGCTTTATTTTTAAACGGGATCAAGAAGTATGTCGAGCCAAATCCAATATCGATATTAGAATATTGGTCGAAGTGCTCCCAAAAATCATCGCAGATTCCCAAAAACACTAGGGGTAACTTGATTACCGCAATCCAGTTTTTAAATAATTTAGCCAGAGTTACCTTGCCTTTTAGGAAAGAAAGAATTGATCCAACCAGGCTGCGGTAAACAAAACCCCACATGGTATGGTCTAGTAAATGCCTGCGAATACCAACAAAATCGACATCATGGGTAAGACATGCGAAGAATTGATAACCCCAAGGGATGGGAGGAATTTCGACTAAAACAATCCCTTCGTTAAGAATCCAATTCTTAAGGATTAAAATATGGACCTCAACAGTTGGAATCAAGGCGTTTTTCATCGGCTGGCCATCTGTCAGGAGTAGAGCAACTTCCTGAAAAAGGTCATATCCAACTCTAATAATCCTCCTATAAGACTCTGAAAATGCAACCGCGATCGTTTTAGATTGTAATAGGGTAAGCATTAAAGGCGTTCCATGGCTGATAAGGTTAGACAATTTTCCATAAATTGGCAGGCAAAAATCATCCATTATTATTGGGTGCGCATTGGACAAAGGTTCAATTCTCAGGTCATTTAATTCATCATAATGAATGGATTCTGACGAATATTGAATGACCAACCGGGCATTTGTTCCGAGACTTTCTCTTATGGTTGAAATAACCACATCATAGTTTCGACTTGAGTTATAAAACTCCCAGGGTGTTTTAAATAGTTCAAAGAATTCTTGAACAATTTTTCTTTCGTTGTCTTCACAAAGAACACCAATCATTCCAGCTTCCTATTAATGTTATTCCAAATTCCATCTATTTATGCTTTATTCATAAGCCAGGTGGACAAATCCCATCTTAATGATCCATGCTGTCGTTGTAATTTCAGGTAAAGGCATGCGGTCTCATTACGGATCGGTCGTCTTTGTTTCAACAAGAAAGGAATTCGCCTTACGAATTCCAGCAAGCTGCTTAGAGTTTGTCGAAGGTAACCTCTCCGCGCGCCTCTGACCAGCGATGCACCGATTTTCAAAGGCATGAATATTCCCATCAGCCACCAGGGAAAGCGCACTAAATAGATATAGAGCATATTCCTGAAAAATAAATAATCACGCTGTTTGCCGGTTACTCGGGATTGTTGTGCTTCCCGGTGGTAAACAACAGATCCAGGAAAATACAGAATATCGTAACCAGCATCCAAAACTCTCAGACTGAATTCCTGCCCTTCGCAGCCGAAAAAGAGGAGTTCCCAAAAAGGACCGACTTCGGCGAATAGTTTCCTACGAATAGCAGCTCCACCTTCTGAAAAGGTATAGCTTAAGAATTCCTTATCCTGGTCTTCTTTGTCCTTTTCTGAATAAGACCATCCAGGCCCATCAGCCATTTTCATTGTATAGGCGTTCATGATTTTACTGTTAATAACTCCAATTCTTGGTTCAGCCTGGAACTTACTCACCAGATTGGCTATACTTTCCTTTCCCAAGCTGGCGTCGCTGTCCAAACAAAAAATGAAATCTCCTTGTGCTATCCTTATCCCTGCATTCCGTGCCCCAATTCCCCTATTTTGATCAAAGTCAATTATTTTTACTGGTGGATATGTCTGTCGCAATGCCTGAACAGTACCATCATTGGAACCATTATCTACGACTATAATTTCAAAGTTTGTGTAAGCTTGTTCATAGACAGAACGGATTGCCTCGAGAACATCATCTTTGCGATTCCAGGTGATAATGATAATGCTTATTAAAGGTAGATCCATATATCCTACTCCCTTACCGTTAGGTCCATTTTTTTCACGTAACAATTGCAGGAACTGTCTTTGCCTCCACTCACCAGTACCTTAAAGTCGTATTTTGTTGTGCCCTCCGTCTTCTGGGCAAATAGTCGAAACGGTCAATAGTCTGTTCCTGTAATAGTCCCTCAGATATGTGTGAGGTGGAATTTCTACTAGTATTGAATTTACTATCCTGGACAAGAGTCAGACCGGGCAAGACGACTGGTATTAATGAAGCTGGAACATCGATTGTTCATGTTGATATCATCACTCAATGAGGCATTCGACTAGTAGAATGAAAACACATTTATGCATATATAAAAACTCTTCCTAAACACAGATCGCAGTTGATTAGATGTTTCCTTCAATATATAGCACACCTCCGGCAATACCCAACCGGTAGTCGTAAGCAAATATCCTCAGAAGGCGGTCAAATTGTCTTGCTCAAACGACAAATCGCCATCCAGCTTGACGATGAAATCAAAGACCGCCTCCATTCATTTATAATCCTTATAGAATACCTGCACAACCCGGGCACCAAGCTTTCGACTATCTTCCACGGACAATGCGACCTGTTTCATCCATGAAAAGCGCTTAACATATTCTTGAATGATCCTGGCTGTGTCATCGGTTGATCCGTTGTCTAATATAGATATGTTCTGATAATTGATAAATATTCAACTTATATGCTTTTCTTTTAAAGCCAAAAAACACCTCTAGTTTTAATACTTTTAATCTGTCCCTACATGGGTCATAGTCTTCGCGATAGACACGATCCAATGGAACACTCTACCAAATGTGGGCCAATAAACGGGGACTACATATCTAAGTTGGTAATATAAAAATGCCCGCTTTAACGTGAACCAACGACGTCTAAGCTTGCCTTTTCGGTCTATCATCCAGGTCGCCGCCCAAATGTTCAAGTTTTGTTCTTCCGGCACCAAGGCTATGTTGCGTTGCGCCTCAGGCCCTAATTCATTCCATGCGCCATCAAACCACAATTTACTGCCCGAAACCCGGCCTTGGTTTCTTGAGTCGATGGCGCGGGCATCAAGTTTTCGGATCTTGTCAGGTGCATATTCATGGTTTTGGTGCGCCACGGGAACTACCTCCGTTATATCTACAATAGGGAAACCTTGCGTCCTCGCTCGCCACACCAGCCAATTGTCCCATTCTAGTCGGCCTATTGCAAAAGGAGGTATATCCGTGTACATTCCTCGCGGAAAACAGAAATAATCGATGCCGGATGGGGCATGCAGGGTTCCCTTTTGCACTAAAAGGCTCTTTAAATCTGCTTCCCAATCTGGTGCATCAAAATTCCACGCCTCATTAATGTTTATATCTGTGCGCTGACCCAAGACTAGGAACCGGGGCATTTTGGTTGCAACGGTTTCGACTGTCTGCATGAAATCGTTTGTGAGCATAATATCAGAATTTATATAGCAAACAATTGAATATGTGGCCCTTTCTTGTGCAACCTGAAAGATCGAATTGACCAAAGGAGTTTCGTACTCATTCATCTCGATCCCCGCAATATGAATCAGGCCAAATTCTTCACTGATCTCTGCCACTCCCTTATCAACACCCATGAGAATGATCTCAGGCTTAGGTCTTAAAAGAGTCCAACTTTTAATTGCATTTCTTTGAATGATATTAATATCTCCTTGGAAGGATTTAGGACATGCGAAGAATGTAATCATCTATCCACCAATCAGTCTAGTATTAGAAAGGCCATCAAGAATTTAGAGCAAAGCGTTGAACAATCCTCTTGATCTCATTCGGCATTCGGAATCCAGGAATAAACATAAAAGGTAGTATATTTCTTTTGGGCAAGATTGAATTTATTTTATATATCTGCTCCATCTAGATCGGAATTTGATCATATTCTTCAGCAACCATTCTGGCAACAAATTATTAGGATAATGATGAAAGCCCAGCCGTATAGCAATATTCCCTTTAAGTGTAAGAGGAATGAAATATTCCGGAATATCTATTTGTTCAAATCTAAATCTTTTTTTGAAATCGCTGAGAGTATCTTCTCCTTTTTTGCCATAGATAAACTTACCATACGTGAGAAATGACATTCCCTTTTGGGCACATACCTCTACTCCTTTAGCAATAAGCGCGTCCATCGGGAATTTATCCCTGTCTTTTATTTTGGCAAGTATCAGATTTATATTTCCACTTTTGCCACAATATACTATTTTAATAAATCCTATCAATTCATCCTGGTAGTAAGCCCCGATGAATTCAGAGCGATCAGAATCGGTAGTGATGTCTTTTTTAACGGTTTTGTAATTATTCCCATAGTGTCTGAAACGCTTTCCTTGTCTGATGGGTGTTTCGTTATATATTTCCACAATACCTTTGACAAGATTGTCATCGAATGGAGCCAATTTAACCTCAACCCCTCTTTTGTACGCTCTTCTAATCATTTTCCGTTTATCTGAACTGATTTTATTGTTCCACCAGTCATCGAAAGATGAAATTGGAATGGCTGCGACATTGTCTAACTCATAATAGTAGCCAAATTTTGGTTTGGAATCCGATATCTTTTGTGAGAAGGTAAAGATATCAGCCTGGGGCTTAGACTTTTTTAGGGCATCAATTATTGAATCCGGATCGGTAACTCCCTCGGTCTGGTAGAATTCATTTTTAATAGCTGCTATTTTTAGAAATTTACCTGAGATGACAACAGTAAAGTCCCGGATTTTAATAGCGGGCATTTTTACCCACTTGCCTTTGATCGATACTTCTTCACATAAGGACTGTAAAGACATTGCCGTTTTCACCTTACTTTATTTCAGAAAAAGGATAGGTATTTATAAGGGAGCATTAATCTTCTTGCGCCATCGTTGCGGCAACAGAGAAAAAAGATCGTTTCGAGTCCAACGGAGAAGCTCTTTTATGATAAATGGCCCGTTCATAGGGTCGATCTTGAAAGCACGTATTACGTACAGCAGCGTTGGTCTTAATCGCCTGGTTCCACGCCAAATATATCGGCTTCCCACTAGGTAGGAGTTACTCAGTGCCCTCCGTTTAAATCGTGGTGAATCGAAGGGAGCGGGCAAGTTTGGCTGGCGAAAGAACTTCTCCGTAACGCGGACTTTTGATTCTCCCATATCTGCCCGCTGACTCAAACCGTTACAATCCCGCTCATAAGCTATGTGAATGGGTTCATACATTATTGTCCCGACCATCCCAATGCGCAGCCACAACTCGTGGTCTTTTCCATTGCCGAACTCGGTATCAAGCCAGCCAACCTTCTCGAGGATAGAGCGGCGTATAAAAGAAGCAGCTTGTGGAATAGTATATTGACAATGTTTTACCACAGACACCAGATCCCACTCTGCCGGCTTGACAACATCAGTAATAATTTCTCCCTCATCAGTTATCCAGCCGTAATCCCCATAGACTACATCTACCCGTGAGTTATTCTGCAAGTATGCCACTACCTTGCTGATGGCATCGGGTACCACGTAAATGTCATCCGCATTCAACCAGGCCAGGATTTCCCCTTTGCTCATCCACCACCCTTTAT
>Ga0209777_10005250_pt1 | contig 15011 bp, 15 predicted proteins | sample FrelakmetHBP12HB_FD_187147 | JGI IMG/M metagenome (GOLD analysis project Ga0209777, IMG submission 187147) | Freshwater lake sediment microbial communities from the University of Notre Dame, USA, for methane emissions studies -HBP12 HB (SPAdes)... | ecosystem: Environmental > Aquatic >... | reverse complement strand
GAAGCCTGCAGGAGCGCGCAGTGCGGGAGATCCGCACGCTGCGTGCGAAGCGGCGGGGGCTGGAGACGGAGTCACGGATCACCCTAATCGGGCACGAAGGGGGAAACCCCGGAGACAGACAAGGGGAATCCTAGGAATCACCGCGCCAGTCCTCGACCCTACCGACCGTAAACAGGTTGGTTCTGGTCGCGGTCGCAACGGTTTCAAACAAGAGAGTCCGCCTCACTCGGGCGCCCTCGCAAACCCGGGCGCCCGTGCGGACAACAAGAGCCCCGATGGCTTTCACCACCAGGGCTCCGTTCACCACACGAGCGTCACAGGTTCGTGGCCCGTGCTTCTAGCTCAGGCGCGCTTCATCGCCTTCTCGACCCCTGCCTTCATCTCGTCGAGGTTCATCACGGGTGACATCTCGATGGACGCATTGAGGTTCATGAAGAACGATTCCGCTACTGTCGGAATCATTGTCGGATCCTGGAGATCAAAGAAGAAGCGTGCCGTTCGCCTACCGTCCTCGGGACCAAAGTAGCACGCCTCCGGCTTCATCAACTCCACGAATCCCATGACGGTCTTGGGGAGAATGCCTTCCTTCACCCCTCTATTGCCTGCCTCGACCGGAATGGACACTTTCATCATCATGCGCATCTAGCACCTCCTCAGATTGGTGAATCGGAACTGGATAGCATAGACGATTGCGACCCCGAAGTGAGAAGAAAGAAGCAGACACGACTTCTGTGCATCCAGAAGACCTCGTCCGGCTTGATGCGATTGTGGTTATGCCGAGTGGCCAGAGGGTCAGGCCGGTCGGGATAGGGGCAGGCAGGTCCTCTGTAGACGGGATCCTTGCTGTGTCCGGGGTTCCCGCCATCGTGCCCGGGTGGCGTGATCCGGGGTTCCACATCCAGGGCCAGGGCATGATTGGAACCATGCCACGAGCCTCGCAGGGTCCCACGCTACTAACAAACGAGCCAACGTCGACGAGGTCTATGGAAAGGACAGCCGCGCAGAATTCGCTAGCCAGCGACGGGCATTCGAGTCACAGTCTATCGGACATTTGAGTAGCCTGCGTCCGTCCTGCACCGAGAGTTGGCCTGGGGAATGTCAAGCAGGAGGTGTCGCGCTCACGCCGTGTTCGCCATACAGCGCACTACACCCAAGGTCGGCGCGTCGGCGTGTCGTCACTCACCGGGCACCCCTGGTACGTGAGGCGTCTTGCTGGAAGCCCAGGGCGGATCACACGAATTACGGGCGATTCACGCAAGGAGGTCTGTCATGGTCCGACGAACGGCAGTGATTCTGGTCGTGTTTGCATTGTCTTCCTTGATCCCGGCGTGCAGCAAAATTGAAAAGCCTCAAGTGCCTGTTCTCGAGCTCGGGAAGCTCCCTCAAGGGCAGGAGTACCAGCTGTTGAAGGATGCGACCTCGCTACCGGCTGACTGGGGCAATCTGGTTTCGGTCACCAGTACTCCCGCCTTCCCGGAAGAGGAGTTGCTCTGGTTCCAGGATAGCGCTGGCAACGTTCGGATGGTGGTTTACGTTGTGAGAACCAGGAAGATGCTGGACGTCACGCTGATCCACAGGCAGTAGGAGGTGGGATTCATGAATCAGCTCACGACCCTGATCAACCGGGTCCTCTTCGTAGGTGCCTTCATCCTGGCCGCGTTTGCGGTATGGGAGAGACTTGCCAACTTCTTCGGATACACCACGGTAATCGGAAACCTGTACGTGCCCGGGCGTCTCCTGGAGTTCTCTGGCATGGCCCTGCTCTTCGTGATCGCCCTGCAACTCAGGGATATCAGACACTCGTTGATGCAGAAGAAGGGGACGTAGCCGTTCGTTTCGCGACGTCACTAGGCGTCAGCCTCGACCGGCGGCCTCGCGGCCGGCATGGGTAGCGGTCTAATCGCGTCAGTGGGTTCGCACTGACCATGGAAGACGACGTTTCTGCAGAGGGGCAGAAACCTATGTCTCCCGGAAATCTCATCCCGCATGCTCCACATGCGGTTACATCGAGTGACGCGGATCGCTTGTTCGTAAAGCGTTGCGTCTGGTACCCCGAACCCAACCGCGTCGTTCACCACTTCGGGCGAGAACGGAGAGAGCGAGAGAGTGTGGCCCGTCACCGACGCGGATTCGGAGGGTTGGTTCTGGTCGCGGTCGCAACGGTTTCAAACTAGAGAATCCGCCCGACGCGCGCACCCTCGCAAACCCGCGCACCCGTGCGGACAACAGGAGCCCCGATGGCCTTCACCACCAGGGCTCCGTTCATCACCGGAGGTGGGAGGACGTGGCCTACCGGAGAATCACTAGCTGCCTTATCAACCGCTCCCCGTCTACCCGCAACTCGACGTAGTACACGCCTGCGGAGACCGACGAACCGTGGCTGTCGCATCCATCCCAGGACAGCGACTGCACGCCTGGCGTGAGTGGCTGATCAAGGACCGTCCGTACGAGTCGTCCGGTGACGTCATAGATCTTGAGGTCGGCTCTGTCGGCGCGTGGCACTGAGAACTGGAGAGTTACCGCTCCACGAGCCGGATTCGGCGAGATCCGCGCAAGGAACGCTTCACGGGTCGATGCAGAGACAGGGACGTCGGCTGGTTGGGGGCCGATGTTGAGCAGCACCGAGACTCTGTCTGACCAGTTGTTGCTCACAACCAGGTCGGGCCTGCGATCCCCGTCCACGAACCCCACCACGACGCACCCGGGACTATCCCCCGTCCCGAAGTCCAGGTTCGCCCCGAACGTCCCGTCTCCATTGCCCAGCAATACCGAGACCGTGTTTGCATCCAAGTTGGCCGTCGCCAGGTCGATCAAACCATCGCTGTTCAGGTCCCCGATCGCCACGCACCACGGAGAGACCCCCGTCCTGTAGTCCGTCTTCGTCTGGAAGGTCCCGTCTCCGGTGCCCAGCAACACCGAGACTGTGCAGCCGGTGGGAATGTAGCCGTAGTTGGCCGCCACGAGATCGGGCTTCCCGTCATCGTTCAGGTCCCCCATCGCAACTGAATAGGGACTGCTCCCCACCGCGTAGTCGGTCTTCGTCCCGAAGGTCCCGTCCCCGTTGCCCAGCAGCACCGACACCGTGTTGTCACTGCTGTTTGCCGTCGCCAGGTCGATCATGCCGTCCCCGTTCACATCCCCGATCGCGACTGAATAGGGAACACTCCCCGTCGCGTAGTCGGTCTTTGTCCCGAAGGTCCCGTCCCCGTTGCCCAGCAACACGGAGACCGTGTTCGACCCACTGTTGGCCACCACCAGGTCGAGCCTAAGGTCCCCGTTCAAGTCCCCGATTGCCACGGCCATGGGATGGTTCCCTGCACCAAAGTCGTGTCTTGTCCCAAAGGTCCCGTCTCCATTGCCGAGTAGCACCGACGCAGTGCCGTCAACGTAGTTTGCGGTCGCCAGGTCCGGCTTCCCGTCCCCATTCAGGTCCCCAATCGCGACCGAACGGGTAACAGTCCCCGCCCCGAAGTTCCTCCGCGTCCTGAAGGTTCCGTCCCCGTTGCCCAGCAGCACCGAGACCGTGTTGTCGAAGTTGGCCACCGCCAGATCGGTCATGTTGTCGCCGTTGACGTCCCCGATCGCCACGGACAGAGGAATATGTCCCGTTTCGAACTCCCTCCTCACCCCAAAACTCCCGTCTCCGTTGCCGAGCAATACTGCGACGGTGCTGGGGCTGTTGGCCGTCACCAGGTCGGGTACGAGATCCCCGTTCAGATCCCCGATCGCCACGGAATACGGGTCCCACCCCGTCCCGTATTCCGTACGGGTTCGGAAGGTCCCGTCCCCGTTGCCTAGCAGCACCGACACCTTGTTGGTGCCTGACCCGCCGCTGAGCGTCACCGCCAAGTCCTGTCTCCCGTCCCTGTCCAGGTCCCCGATCGTCAGAAAGGTGAGATAGCTCCCCGCCGAGAAGCTCCTCCTCGTCCCGAAGGTTCCGTCTCCGTTGCCCAGCAGAATCGACACCGCGCCGTCATTGCGGTCTGCCGTCGCCAGGTCTAGCCTCCCGTCCCTATTGAAGTCTCCGATTGCCACGGACCTGGGATTGCCGCCCGTTCCATAGTCGGTTCTCGTCCCAAAGCTCCCGTCTCCGTTGCCCAGCAGAACCGACACTGTGTTGTCACTGCTGTTTGCCGTCGCCAGGTCCGGCCTCCCGTCCCCGTTGAAGTCTCCGATAACCACGGACAAGGGATTGCGGCCCGTACCATAGTCGGTTCTCGTCCCAAAGCTCCCGTCTCCGTTGCCCAGCAGAATCGACACTGTGTGGTCGTACTGATTCACCGTCACCAGGTCCGGATTCCCATCCCGATTCAAGTCCCCGATCACTACAAAGCACCAGTCCTCCACCCAGTAGTCGTGCTTTGCCCCGAAGGTCCCGTCTCCGTTGCCCAGCAGAACCGACACCGTATTGGAGCCGCCATTCGCTACCGCCAGATCCAGGTGCCCGTCCCTGTTCAGGTCCCCGATCGCCACGGACTGGGGGTTGACCCCCGTACCGTAGTCGCGTCTTGTCCCGAAGGTCCCGTCCCCGTTGCCGAGCAGCACCGATACCCCGTTGGCGTGGGAGCTTGCCGTGGCGAGATCTTGCTTCCCATCTCCGTTGAAATCCCCGATCGCCACGGACCAGGGATACCTCCCTACGTCGAAGGCGAGGAATGGCGCCGCGAAGAGGATCCTCTCGCGCGGCGGCTGCGGACAGGGGTTCGTGGGCTCGCACGTCGTGAAGTTGCCCAGGTAGGCGCCGCCTGCCGCCAGGCAGTCGGCCTCCGTATCCATGGCGCAATTCCCGTCGAAGCAGCATGCACCGGGCGGCTGTGGGCAGGGGTTCGGGTCGCAGCTCCAACCCGTGTTCGCTGATCCACCCGCTTCATCGCAGGCACCATGGGACAGTTGCTCGCAGTGCCCATCGGGGAAGCAGCACGCCATCGGTACCGACGGGCAAGGATTCGGCTCGCAGGTGCTCTCGGGCCCCTGCCAGGCCCCGCCGAGCCCGCGGCAATGCGCATCTCCCAGAATCTCGCAGTGGAAATCGGCAAAGCAGCACGCTCCCGGAACCGGAGGCGTCACGATGAACCTCTGACTTGCGTCCAGCGGTTCTCCGAAGACCTGGGAAGTTGCGGTCCAGTTAGGAAAACCGAGGATCCGGGAGCGAAACGAGGATTCGTAACCGGTCACTTGCCCCGCTGCGAGGCGACCCCATTGCGGCGGGAACAAATGGTCGCACGCTTGGACCGAGAACCAGTACCGCCCCACTCCGATGTCCACCGAGACGGCTGCATGGTATTCATAGATCGGTCCACTTATGCCCTGACCAGTGGGGATCGCATCGATCAGGCCGGATCCAAGGTATTCGGCGATGATGGAACCTGGGGCGCCAGCAGAGTCATCATAAAACCGCAAGTTGAATGCGGAGACGTCCGGTTCACCTCCACTGTAGTACTCTCCCCACCACACCGCCTCGAGGATCGTCACCGGCGCTGAGCTATAGAAGTCGTTTGCGGTTTCGGACTCGTACCGATACTCCGAGATGATCTCAGAACTCATGGAGAACCCGTTGAGATCCGGGGGCTCGTCCCACCATGCGTCGTCCCTGGCCCCCTGCAATACCGCAGACGGTCCGCCGCTGCGATGAGCGGGCCCAAGCGTCGGGCGATCGGCAGTTCCCGTTGCTGGCACCGGGCAGAGAAGCAGGAACATCAAACAGAGACCCAAACAAAGGCATCCGATCCGCAAAGACCCTTGATTCATCATCTGACGGCCCCTTTCCCTCTAAACCAGTTCGGCGCTCGATCAACAGCTGGACGCGCAGCGTTCGGACGGATTCGTGATCGGGTCGGGCACCACCCGAGCCTGCCGACTAAGCCAGGCCACTCCACCGGACGCATTCGCACTCACCGCATCAACCTGGCGGCATCGAGTCTACTGCAGAACGGACTGCCGATCCAGGAGGAAGTGGTCGCGGCAGGACCGCTGGCTGGCGAGGCAATCCGCGGGATGCTCCTGCCAGACATGCGGAGGCGGGCAGTTGGCCTGCGTGGTCACGGTGCAGGTGCCATCGGGCTGGCAGCAGGCGCCACCCGGCGGGCAGGGATTCGGGATGCATATGGTTCCGTCACCTTGGTAGACGTTCGGTGGCTCGCACTCTGCCTGGGGTCTGTACGTGCATGTGCCATCCGCGTGACAACACGCCCCGCCTGGAGAAAGGTTGCCCAGGCCCAGGCTATGATACCCGCCCGCCGCGATGGCGACAAAGTCGGCATTCGGTGCGGGGATGTCGCACTGACCATCGTCATTCCGGCCCCACGCCACAATCGTTCCATCTGCTTTCAGGCCGAGGCTGTGATATGCGCCCCCCGAGATGGCTACGAAGCCGGCATTCGGCGCGGGGACGTTGCACTGACCGTCACGGTTCTCCCCCCACGCGACGACCGCGCCGCCCGCCTTCAAGCCGAGGCCGAAGGTAGCTCCTGTAGCAACGGCAATGAAACCGGTGTTCGGTTCCGGGACGGTACACGCACCGCCGTCACGGTACCCCCAAGCAATGATCGAACCGTCTGCCTTTAGACCGTAACTGTGAGCCCCACCCGATGCCACCGCCACGAAACCGCTGTTAGGTTCCGGCACATTGCACTCGCCATGAGCGTCCTCTCCCCACGCAACGATGGAACTGTCGGCCTTCAGGCCCAAGATGTGCGACCAGCCTCCCGAGATCATCGTGAAGCCGCTGTTAGGTTCCGGTACGTCGCCGTACGGGCTGCCCCACACAACGATCGACCCGTCGTTCTTCAGGCCGCAACTGTAGTCCCCGCCACCTGAAACCGCCACGAAACCGCTGTTAGGTTCCGGAGGGTTGCACTCGCTGCCACCACATTCCCCCCATCCAACAGTCCAGTCGTTTCTCGGTGAACGGGGGCGAATCGGGATCAGCCGCAAGCTTGAGGTTGGACCGCCGCAGCCGCAGGTATCCCGCGGCCAGGATGGCGGCCAGCTCGCCGAGCCGTTCCTCGGGTGTCATCTCCTCGGGGTCGTCCAGGAAGTCCATGCTTCCTCCCGCATCGACCCGGTGCTGCGTCAGATGTTTGTGGGAGTTGCATCCCGGCAGGTGGGAACGAAAAGAGCGTCATGGTCTGCTGCCGGAGCAACACCCACAACGCCTTCCGCTTTGCGGCCGGGCCGCTGTCTGGTGAAATGTCGAGCCGCGGTGCGTTCACCACGATGAGTCAGTTTCTACACGAGTAGCAATCGGCTGTCAAGCATGGTTCGCGCGCAAGCGTGCCTATCGCGGGGCCGATGCTTACCGCAAATCAGCCAACGCGGACGAAGTTTGCAGGAGGGACAGGTCCATGCCTATAGCCTTGTGCGATGGTCTTGTACCGCGGGTTCCAACGCTGTACCTTCGTGTCGGCAATTCTCGCCTCCCCCATCGCGCCCAGCGACGTTGGTGGTGGCGGGGATAACAATCGACCGGCTTCTGTGAAGATGAGACGAACTTCCCAACCGCGAACGGGATCGGACCACGGTTTGGACCTACGTCGAGGAGGGGGCATCATGAAAGGACCGGCTTTCCTAGTTCTCGCCCTGCCGCTTCTTCTCATCTCTGTTCAGGCACGGGCGAACTGGAATCCGCTTGGAGCAGGCGCGAACAATGTTGTCACCGCTCTTGCCGTCTCCGACTCGACCTTGTTTGTCGGGGGTTTGTTCACCCAGGCTGGGGGCGCGCCGCAGGACCATGTCGCTCACTGGAACGGGAACCTCTGGCTTCCCATGGGCCTCGGGATCAATGGGATGGTCAAAGCCATGGCCTTCTACAACAATGGCCTGATCGCAGCCGGCGGTTTCACCGAGGCCGACGGCCAGCCGGCCAACTCCATCGCTAGCTGGACGGGGTCCTCATGGCGCCCGTTGGGGGACGGGATCAGTGGCGAGGTCCACGCCCTGACGGTCTACAACGGGCTCTTGGTCGCTGGAGGGAACTTCGTTCAGGCCGGTGGCCAACCTGCGAACTTCATTGCCACCTGGGACGGATCCTCATGGAACTCGCTCGAACCGGACGGTGGGGGCTTGGAGGGAATCGTAAACGCTCTGTGCGTGTACAACGGTGACCTGGTCGTCGGGGGGAGCTTCCAGTACGCGGACAACGTCTGGGCCAATGGCATTGCCCGCTGGGACGGGGCCCACTGGAACCCGTTCGGGTTGGGGCTGACCGGCAGTCCCACGTCAGTTAATACGCTTGTCACGTACGGTGATGACCTGATCGCCGGTGGTGTCTTCACCACATCAGGTGGCGACACCGTCAACTACATCGCTCGGTGGGACGGGCAAAGGTGGTCCCCCCTCGGCTCAGGCCTGAACTCCTCGGCCCAATGCCTGATGACACACTCGGGCGACTTGATCGTTGGTGGCAATTTCACCACTGCCGGTGGCAAGCCGGCGAACTTCATTGCCGTCTGGAACGGCACCTGGGGTACGCTTGGGGATGGAGTGCGCCCCTTGTTCCAGTCTGAGGTCGCCTGCTTGGCCGTCTACAACTATGAATACATAGCCGGAGGGTATTTCTCCGAGGCGGGCGGCATCTCGGCCAGCAACATCGCCCGGTGGAACCGCCTCTGCCTGGGCCCCTTTGCTCTCCTGTCTGATGGCGGCACCGGCGGGCCGATCGACTCCCTGCACACCACCAAGCCGGAGTTGCGCTGGCGGCGCACCCCAAACCAGTGCCTGGCCGCCACGGTCCATTACATCCTCTTTTGGTCTGAAGAACCGGACTTCGGCGGTGCCGATTCGACCGAATGTGCTAGCGACACCACCTTCACATTTCCTCCCGGTCTTCTGAGTGTAGATGGGACCTATTACTGGCGTGTAAAAGCTCAAACCGAGGTGCAGCATCGCTGGTCGGATCCGCCATCGGGATGGTCCTTCTACATTGTTAATGACCAGACCCCTTGCCTGATCGAGCCGGAAGCGGCAGCCACCGAGGACGGCATTCTGATCTCCTGGAGCGTCCCGGCTGGATATGGGCGTAGTGGATTCCGCCTTGAGCGGCGTCCGGCGGGCGAGTTGCCGGAAGAGCCGTGGGAGCCCGTCTCGCCTCTTCTCACCCAGACGGGAGGGGAATGCAGTTTTCTGGATCGCGAGGTCGAGCCTGGAACGCGGTATGAATACATCGTAGATGCGTTCGGTCCGACAGGGCCTGCCGGGCGCTCCGGTCCCGTTTCGGCAGTGGCCGGTACGCCCAGGCTGGCGCTCCGGGTGGTGCCCGATCCGTCCGCGGGTGAGGCACAGGTGGTCTTTACCCTGCCGAAAGCGGGGGACGTCGTCCTGCGCGTGTACGACGTCAGGGGCCGGGAGGTCGCGAAAAGGGCCTTCGGGCGACTGCGCGCGGGAGTACATGGCGTGCGCTGGGATGCCCGTGAAGCGAACGGACGCGACCTGGCTTGCGGCAGTTATTTCGTTCGGATGGACACCCCATCCGGACACAAGGTGATCCGGTGGACGCTGGTCAGGTGAGCCCTCAGGGTATCCGGATGCTTCCGACCGTGGAATGCACCGTCGGCCGTGATCCCTTTTAAGCGGCGACCCCGTGCTCTGCGGAAATCCTGTATTCCCGCGCCCGTGCGGATCTGCTGCCTACCCATGATACGCTCTGAGACCTCCCATCTGCCGACGGTCTCAAAGCGTGCCCGGCTTCGTGCCGGGGTCGAGGGAAGCTCGTTGGCGTCGAGTTCGTCGAGCGTTGCCTCTGGGGTCTGCAATGGACACTTTTGTTCAGATTCACGTCAACCAGGAGAACGGCAGTTCGAAAACGGTTGTATTCGGGGTCCGAACCCAACCGGGTTGTCAACCACTGCTAGAGAGAACCGAGAGCGGGAGAGAGTTTGACCCCTCACCGACACGGAATCGGAGGGTTGGTTCTGGTCACGGTCGCAACGGTTTCAAACTAGAGAGTCCGCGCCGCGCGTGCGTCCTCGCAAACCCGTGCACCCGTGCGAACAGCAAGACCCCGGCAGCATGCACCACCGGGGTTCGCGTCAACCACTTCGGCCACGTTACGCTCGCGGCTTGCGTCACTGACTCGCGGGCGGTTCGTGCCTGACCGCTAGATGCCTCTCCGCCTGCGTGGACATTCCCACCGGTCTGCCGTCATGGGCGCCGGTTTGACCCCGACGCGATCACCGGTAAAGGGTCTTCAAACCTCCCCACGTTGTCTCCCTGACGGGGACCGTCGGGCACGGGTTAGGATCGCAGGGGACAGCATCCCCGAGATAGGACCCCTGTAATTCCCCACACCTTGCCTCCCAAGTGTAGCGGCACGACCCGTCAAGGATGCAGCATGCACCCATGGCACCTTCACGGCTCTCAAGGTTATCGATCGCAAGACACGGAACGGGAGGGTTATCCATGTATTCGTCCGTAGTCAGTCGAAACGCAGTAGGACTATAGGTTGGCCCCGCAGCTCCTCCTCTCATGTACAAATCCTCTCGCTCCACGTCGTTCTCGACACCGGTGGCGAGATTCTTGATCTTCAACTTGGTAACTCGATTGGTGGCGAAGTCGATCGTGGTCCAGATTCGATGCCACACCGTGGCATCATCAAGCCAAAACCAAGCGGGGCCAGGACTGAAACCACAGTCGGCAGTGATCGGATATCCATCAATGTCATACAGAGAGTACGTGACCATCAACCGGCCTAAGTAGTCCTTGAAGCAGATCTTCATGTTCTCATTCACAAGGTAGGGGGCGGCCGGATTCATGATCGTGAAGTAACCAGCGTCTCCCAAACCGCCGATGCGCCCATAGAAATCAAACGCGACAGTCCACAAGCTAGATCCGAAGGTCTCGGAGTGAATTGCACCAGCAATGCCCCCGGCCGGGTTTAGTGCACCAATGAACTTGCTACCGCCTATGGGGTTACTCGGAGCACCAAGACCATTGCCAGCGTACTCGTAGACCAAGAAATCCTCAACGCAAGCTGTTGGACGAGTCCAGCCGTCCTGACCTGCCAAGGGTCGACCGGCGTTCAGACTCTCGAAATCGGAGTCGTATTCAGCATGAGCCACCAATGGAGGTGACAAGACCAGGCAGATCGCGAGAACCGCGACTGAGCCAGCAGGGACTTTCATGATCGACACTCCTTTCAAAGGCTAGCCCGATCCTGCGAAACGTGGCCGCCAATACACTAAGTCCAAGGATCCCTCTTCATCAGACCGTGTGCACGCATCCGTCCCGCCTTTGACAGCCAGGTGTTCCACCGCCATCCCCTGCCATCAGTTCGCATGGAATGCTAAGATCTCTCTTCCGTCCACCAAGCCTGGAGGAGAAAGCGCACGGCATCACCCGGCCGCCGTTCCCAATCCCACTCTTCTCTGTCCTTCTTAGAGACAGTGCCGATGAGGTCACTCCCCAGTTCTGCTGTTGCGCCTCCTATCGTCTCACCGCACACCACGTGGCGGGAACGCGGACCTGTCGGTCACTTCACTATCACCGGAAAAGAACCTTCACCTTACCCCAGGTCGTGGGTCGACTCGGCGTCGCCTGACACGGGTTCGGATCACACGGGACGCTCCCGCCGAGGAACTGGCCACCTGCGGCAGCGCACTCGTCGGCATACAGAAACTGACACGAACCGTCCTGGAAACAGCATGCCGCCGCCGGTTCCCTGGCAGGATCCTGAATCCAATCCATTGCTATGCTGTGCCCGTGTTGATTGTTATACCAGCTTTCAACCTCGTAGCGGGCAACTACGTAGTATTCCGGAGGGACCGGATCAACCCCTAGATCGAGAGTAATCGCGACCTCCGATCCATTCGGTATTGCGAACCAGCTTCCCGCCGGCTGGTTCCTCAGCGAATCATTGAGGACGGTATTGTTGTAGTTCAGCTCGTCCAGATGCCAGCGGTGGGGGAACGCTTCCGCAGCCATGTTTCTTACGAGGACGTCAGGTCGTTCTCCGCCGCCCTCCTGGCCGAGGTTGGAATCGTTCCTCAAGACGGCCTGCACGACGCCATTGCGGTAAACGAAATGGCCGCTGATGTTCAACACGAAGTCCCATGGTATTGAATTTCCGAACTGATCGAGCCACTGCCCGTACATGATCCGATAGTCGTTCTCGGCCGTAGTCCACCCGACATGAATGCACATGCCTGGCAAGATTTGATTGTTATTGAAACGGTCGTGAAAGCTTGTCCACTTGACGTAGCGCGATGTGGCAGGGACAGAGTTAGGATCTCTCGTGGTGAAATACCCAAAACAGTGTGTCCCACCGGCATACCCATCGAAGAAGGCGGTGAATGTTTTTGGTGAATAGAGCACGAAAGTGATCCCGTATGCGGCGCCGGAACCCTCGACGGTGAAATCCTTGTTCAGGTCAGTGGCTGATGCGGATAGCGCACAGACGAACGACATGAGTGCCATCATGTACATTGCGCGAAAAGCCATGGTACACCTCCAGACTAGCTGTGTGCCCCGTTGCACGTTAGCGGTCTATTGCTATGGCCCTAGGGGCCTTCGTAAAGGAGGGTCCGATAGAGATACTGTGCGGCGCGACTTCGGACCCAGGAAGTGTAGTTCCTGCAAGATTGCGGGGGGGCGCCTTCCTCTTCTGCCGTCCGTCACTGGACACGGCAGTCCCGCGCCCCTCTTGCAGGCGATCTCGGCAGCGCGCGAGGCCTTCGGTGCGCAAGAACGCCCTGAGATTCTGTTTGCGATCGAGCGCCGGGAGGGCATGCCCTGCTCTAGTCAGCTGGTAGTCCTTGCGAGCGAGGTCCGGTATGGCGTCGTACGACCGGAACTGAGGCCCACGTACCGATTGCAGAGTTGGATTGACGCTCGCGAGAGGGTGCATAGGTTCACGTGTGGAGCCCATCGATGGTCCAAAAGAGGCGGTTCCTACCAGAGGGACGAGCGGATATCCCAGCCTGCTGAACCGTAGAGGGTGGAGATCGGGATGCCTCCGGATTCCTTCGAAAAGCATGCTCGTCATTGCACACCTTCTCTTCGATCTCCGGGGGGCCTCGCCGGGGGCCGCAGCTGCTGCCTGCGGAGAATTGCGAGGAGACAGAGAACGTCGGCTCGCTTTGCGACCACGATAATCTTCCCCTGCGGCGCAGCGCTGGCTGGAGTGTGCGCGGTGCGTTCCGGAACCAAACGAGTCCGTCGAGACACAGTCACTGAAAAGCCTCGGGTATGTCGACGAACGAGCAACTCTCTACGGAGCCATGTCTTGATGCAGCAGCGATTCTACTAGGCGAGCTCTGGCAGATCAAGCCAAACATGAGGCCAAACGTGAGGCCTTTACGGCCCGTAAGTCTGTGGGCTTCCGCCTGGCCAAGGACCTCGGCATCCGAGATCTCCCCCAAGAGACATGGGAGGATCTGGAAGACGACGGCTATCTGGATGACTACATGCTGAAGCGGGATCGCAAGCAGTACGGCATCGTGCTCCACCGTGTGCAGAAGCCAGATGCCAGGCCTGGACGGCCACGCGGACAGAGGAGTGGCGCTAAGAACCAGCCCAAGCTGAACTCAATCGAGCGCCTTCGGGCTGAGGTCTTCTCACGAGAACTTGGCAGGTTCGCATCGCGTGAGCCTGATGTGCAGAAGCTGCGGACATCACTTTTCGGTGGCAACATTCTCACGCATGAGCAGGCCGAGCACCTTCTCCTCCAAGTTGCACCCCGATACCTTCCTCTCGACTGGTTCATCAAGAACCACATCCCGCTTCTAGGCCACACGTCGTACTTCCGGAATACGAGTGGTGTCGCCGGACAGAGCCAAAAAGGACCGGAGATCTTAGTCGAATGGAGCAAGGGGACCCGGCATCTAAAGAACGGTCGGCGACTTGCGAAAGCACCTGCCGATCGAGGACCGTACCTGGACCTCCCCCAGGCTCCTACAAGCCTCTTTACCTCTGCTGGGAGAGCAGACCGATCCCGAAGGAAGCACACGAACATCACGGTACGAAGCCGCGGGGACCTTCCAGAGAGCCTACGGGACTCCTACGCTTTCCGATGGTCGGCAGTACGCGTATTGGAGGGTTCCGTTTTTGGCGAGATGCAGAGAGTCACGTCGAGCCTTGCGGAGTCCTATCACTGGTCGGAGAGGGAATCCCTTCTATTTCTGACCGAAGGGAATGTGCCATTCGTGGCCCCGATCAGCTTGAGCTTCGCAGCCGTACACTCCTCGCATCATCGCCGTCTGACTGCCACAGTGGAGTTTGAACCGTGGGTTACCGAGGACAGCCTAGCAAATGCCATGGGGCACGCACGGCGTGCGAGTCTCAAGAAGCAGCCCCGATTGATCAATGAGCGTCGACTCCAACTCCTTGACTTCGTCGAGAGCTATCGGCACACCGCTATGGGGAAGTCCTGGGAAGAGATGGCCAACGATGAAATCGCCTTCCCATGGAAGGAGGTTTGCAACCTCTGGACTCACGCACAGCCAAACTGGAGTTACCGAACCGTGAGTGAGTTTCGGGCAACGTTCAACAGGACGCGCAAGGAGCTACTCATCCCCTCGCTCACTCCACTTTGGGGTTGAACCTGATAGGTGAACGGACCACATTGCACGCTGTTCTCCCCAATCCTTGACCGCGACGGTCGCCCGTAGGCATCGCTCCGTCACCGCGTCCCGACCGGTTGCCCTCGGGAGGAACAAGATCTCGTTCTGAATGTCCGGTGCCAGATTCAGCAGATCCATGATCTGGCTGATCCGGGCCCGACTGACTCCACCCAGCCTCGCGAGGTCGGCGTAGTCGCGCACGGCCCCCTGCCGGATCAGCCTGTCGAAGTGGATCGCAAGCGCCATCAGCCGCGAGATCCTCGGGATGCGCCCAGGCTCGACTGGCCTAGCGGTCGGGGTGGCCCCTGTGCGCAGTCGTCTTCGACCGCGATTGGAGTTGACCCGGTTTCGTGGACACCTGTCCCCTGGGGTACCTTGGGGAAGAGGAGGAGAAGTCCACGATGCCAAAGAGTCACTTTCCGTACCCGCCGGAGCTGCGCCGGCGGCTTGTCGAGCTGG
>Ga0209777_10005249_pt1 | contig 15013 bp, 22 predicted proteins | sample FrelakmetHBP12HB_FD_187147 | JGI IMG/M metagenome (GOLD analysis project Ga0209777, IMG submission 187147) | Freshwater lake sediment microbial communities from the University of Notre Dame, USA, for methane emissions studies -HBP12 HB (SPAdes)... | ecosystem: Environmental > Aquatic >... | reverse complement strand
GATGTGCTGAAAATTTTCTTGGATGCGGGAGAAGTAATCTTAGTAAAATATTAAAAATTGGGGGTGGCATATATAAACAATATGTTATAGAAAAAATGAAATGAATGGAAGAAAATTTTAACAACGTTGTAATTTTTCATAAACAATGTGGTGATGAGATGGTGCTTATTATAAATGGTGGTGGAATATATAGAGTTGTGACCGTTTATTCTGTAGATAAGAGTTATTTGTGTGAGAGAATGTATAGTTCTCCAGAAGAAGTAAAAGAAGGGTTTAAAAAAGATTGGTGGCGTATATTTAATATATACACTCCAGAAGAATTGATAAAATTAATGTATATTGTATGAATGTAGGTCAATTAAAACAATCATTGGCTCGGTTTGCTCCTGATAAGGACAATACCGAAGTGGTTTTCATGTTTAATGTAGATGGCAAAGACCGTGTTGAAGACACAGCTTTTGTAGCATATGCCGAATTGCCTGAGGAAAAAGGATTGGTGTGTATATTGGGAACTATGTCAACAGCAATAGAGAGAATGAAAAAGGGAACGTTAAAATACCCAGACAATTATAAACCTACAGACACAGGCATCGATTTATCTACTAGTACAAGCAATTAATTGTTTGTTGACAAAGAAATTTATTCTAGTATTTCCAACTTTTGGAAGTAGAATTGATGAATATGATTGTGCTTTTTGACAAAAGTTGATGTATAGAGAATTGCATGAATGTGTTTGAGCATTCCTAGCTGCGGGTGGGTCACATGGACACATTCTCATTAATACATCCATAGAATTCACGAACTGTTGTGATTCTTGACACATTCCTGATAATCCATGTCCTTTTAAAAAATTATATAAGTCGGTGGGGCTATTTATATTCATGATTTGATGACTAATTTTACGACAATCCCATATAATATTAGTGACGTAATATATACAATAGGTATTGCTATCGGATTGGATATAACGGCACACCCTATAACAGACAACCAAAAAGACAAACATATCGGGCATGATGTTAGTCTAGTAAAAAATGAATCGTAGTTCAATTTTAGAAATGTGGGATAAGTTATATCAATTGGCCGGTTATCGCTTAAAAGTTGTCCCATTTTATAATCATGAAACTCTTTAGTTTTCAATATTTTTGATAATCTAAAGACGGACCCCCACTCAACAAGTGCATCTGTTTTTAACCAAATCAATAAAACTATAGCTATTAAGAATATTACATAGATTTCTTCCATGCCAATAAATAGTTATACTTTATTCTTAACTCTTTCATAAATGTCAAATAAAGCATTTATACAATACGGATCTCCTATCTGTGTTGGTAAAAGTTGATTTTGATAATAAATTGAATTGTTGTGAATAAGAAACTCTTCGTAGGGAGTTAGGTTTTTGATAAATATTTTGAATACATCATATTCCATTTCACCAACTTCCCCACTATCTGCTAAAACTTTTGGTAGGGGTGTGAGAAAACTAAATGATTCGTTACTTAATACTTTTGCATCAAAAGTGACGACTATATCATTTGTGGGTTCCACGGAAATATTTTTAACACGGTTTTTCATATCAAATGGAGTTCCTGATTGGACTTGATTTATATAATTTTCCGCGTTATCACAATAGATAGTTGAACACCAAGGTTCAAGATTGCCTATTAGTGTTAAAGGACAATTTAATACTTTAAACCCTATATTATATTTCTTTTTTATAATAGGATAACAATTCTCATCATTTTCAATCCAGCTCCCCCATTTACGAATAAAGTGAGTTGTATTTTTAGCACAACACAATTTATAAAAAAGGTCGTCTTCTTTTACTTTTTTAGTCCATCTATGACCTCTACAAGTAAAATGATATACAAAAGCATCTCTACTTTGATTGATTTCATATCCAGCAAGGATAAATCGCTGAAATATGTCACTGTCTTCGTAGGGGAATGGCGAAAATAGCTTATCATGACCACCAATGGCTAGAAAGTCCGCCTTATACATCATCCAAGGCGCAAATATACCCCTTGTGGTGATACCTTTACACTTTGGATTTCCTTGCATTTGCTTGCAAAAGGCATAAAAATCGGTTTCTTTGAAGTCTTCAACATAAGTTCCAAAATCTCTAACTATCTTTTCTTTCCCTTCTGGGTGGAGGGGTGGTTCAATACGTGTTGCTGCTACAACACCTTTTGGCTTTAACCACTTCATAAGGTTTTCAACGTAGTTAGGTCCACACACCATATCGGCGTGGAATATGGTGAAAATTTCATTACCGGCAAGCTCTACTCCCTTGTCATAAAGGACGGTATGGCCCACCTGTCTGTCATCGTTGTAGTAATAGATTGTGTTTTGATCTCTATTGGGTTCTCCTGCCCACTCTCTTGTTCCATCCGTAGAGTTATCATCAAGAATGATAATTTCTTCTTCTGGGTAGAATTTTCGGATACTACCATATGCTAGTTTTATATATGGTAGATTATTTCTTGTTGGTATTATAAATGATATCATTTTTGTATTATCCAATGAACTTGATTTTGATGTAGTTGAACGTGTAATTTATTTTCTTCTGCAAAAGTAATAACACCACTTCTAACACCTTCCCATGTCCAATCATCACCAAACATCAATCCACCGACTTTTATCAGTGACCAATAATTTTTGCAATCATAATATACATCAATGTCCTCATGTGAACCATCTATATACACCATATCCGCTTCTACTTTATTTTTTAATATTCCAAATGCTTTTCTAGACGGAGCAGGCAACGGAATGATATTGTTTTGTAAGTTATCGTGAATAATATTATAAACAAATTGATAATATATTGTTGGATATCCATTTTTTATATATTTGAAATCTACTGGAAACATATCTAACCAAGTATCTATACAAATTATTCTAAAATCTATATTTTTCTTTTTTATATTATTTGCCATACAAATAGCTGAATATCTTTTGTATGACCCTATTTCTATTATTAATCCGGGATTTATTTTATCAATCAATTCTGCAAATACATTATCTGCTGGCATACTGCCTGGGACAGCATCATATTTATATTCATTTATAGGAAAATTTTTATAATATGGGTTTTTATCCAATGAAAAATTTAACATCTCATCTAAAACTTTAAAGTCACTCATATATTATTTTTATATAACGATTTAATAAAATCAAACATTTCTTTTTCCTCTTTTTCTTTTCTTATTTTGCCTGCATTAGAATATCCGGTTTTTAATTTTTCTTTTGAGACATTCGTTCTTTTTAGTGGGTTGGCAGTGTCATGCCCTTTGAGAATGTTTTTAACGTGGAATTGTGGTATATTATAATATTTCATAGCCATCTGCAAGCAAAAATCTTCACCGATAAAATCTTGTGTAGGACATAATAGTGGTTCCGGCATATTATCTGACAGAATAGTTAAAGCACCTTCAATACGAGGCTCGGGTAGTAATATTATTTCTGGGTCTCCTTGTTTTTCATTAAATTCATAAAGCCATTCTGGACTCATTGGACCGCTGAAATGTAACCGATATTCTTCAATATTATTTTTATCGGTCATTGAATCATAACCAATCATTGTTTTATTTACAACAAGAGGATGCTCAATAAGTTCCCATCCACCCCACATTTTTCTTGTTGCGAATGTCATTACATATGGTCTTTCTTTGTGAGTATTCTGAAAAGTTTCGGCCACGTAAAAACATTCTAATGGAAGAAAACAATCCGACTCTCCCCAATATGTTAATCCATCTTTTGACCTGTAATCTCTTCTAACTCTCGACACTCCTGTAAATGGATCATCATTTGTAATTTTGACAATTTTACATTGTGGTATAAGCGGATGATTCATAAACTCTTTCCACATGTCTGATGGTTCGCCTTTTTCTGGTTTATCAATAAAAGTTTGTTCATTAAGGACCAACATAATTTCTGTTGGAACTGTAGAATACTCTAATGCTTTTTGAACGGATGTAAGATTTGTACACACCAACTTAACATCGAACCAAGCAATGTGAATTAAATATCTGTTCATTATTTTATTACTATGGTTGACCGTTTTCTAAGAAGAGTTAATCCGTTATTAAATGGAATAGTTGCCCATTCCCAATCATTTTTCTAAGAAGAGTTAATCCGTTATTAAATGGAATAGTTGCCCATTCCCAATCATTAATGTTAAGTTCATGAATAGCTTTAAATGGGCCACCACCTTCCCATTCACCACCCCTGTATAAATCAGATTGTGGTTGAAAATAATGTGGACAAGTTCCACACATTAAATCGTGAACTAAAATTACAGTATTAAAATCAGACATTTTATCAATCAATATCAATTCTTTTTTGACGTGTTCGTATGTGTGCCAGTCATCTAAGAAAATAAAATCAAATTTTTTATTTTCTTGAACACATTTTTCTAGAAATACTAATGAATCACTTTGAATAAATTCATAATAAGGTAAGAATTTTTGCGGTGGTTTCCACGGAGTTTGATTTATATCTAATGATGTAAGTTTTCCTTTATTCAATACTGCTCCTAACAACAAGGGGTCTGATGAGTGTCCATCTCTTACCCCCAATTCAAGAATGGTTTTAGCTTTGATTTCAAGAACAATAGAAAATAACGTCATTAAATGTTGGTCGCTGTCATTCACACCACTCATTGTTATTTTTAAAATCTTATTTAATATAGTATTGATTGCGTCTTGCATATTATTTTACTACGCTTTTAGCCCAAAAAGACCAACATGGGCCTTGGTTTGCTTTAAGATTCATTATATAATATTTTTCGTCTTCTGGCAAATTGTTATAATCGTAATACCAAGGTATATGACGAGCTAAATAGGGATGCCCGGTTCTCAAACACACATCACCGGCCGCCCACGTTGCTGTAGAACCTGGACTATATATTGCAAAGGTTGTGTCTATTGGCGCTTTAAATAAAGACGTTTTATTATCTAAAATTGGAGAATTCCAATATTGGTCTTCGATTGCATGAACGTGCGATTTATCATAAAAGTGGTCCGGTATATCATCGATTTTTAATCCCAATCCCACTTTATGCTTTTTGTATTGTTTGCAAATTTCTATTAGAGTTTCAATGAAATCATTAGGACATTCATTTATGGGTTCTACATCACTATCATTGAAAACGTAATACCCCTCCATTACTGGTTTTAAGAATTTTTCAATTTTATGCACATGAGATAAATAATAGAGAGTTCCATTGCCTGTGTTTTGGAAAGTATTAAAATATATATCTATATTAGACGATTTATACCAATCTAACAGTGGTTGATAGGTTGATTTGTCATCTATAATTGTGATATTAGTATAGTTTCGTTTATGTAATGACTCTATAACCAACTTTAGTGTAGAAAGTCGGTCTTTATTAAGTATGAATATTGGTATGTCTTTCATTTTTCTATTTGGGTGTTAGATACTGATGTGTTAAATGCTGTCTTGGTGGCTCAAAAGGAGTGAAATCCGATTGTGCTGTATAAAATGATCTTAATTCACTCAATCCTTTGAGAAGTTGTGCATTCTGGCTATCATTCATAAACTTACAATGTCATTCAAGCAGTATTGTAGGTTTGTTTGTAGCAAAGAACTCAATATCATCCAATATATTATATTCAGCACCTTCAATATCAATCTTTAGAAACGTGCCTGTGGATAGTTTATTTTCAACATATACCGTCCTCAAAGTTTTACAAGGCACTGTTATTGTCTCTTGTGTGTCATAAAGCATTGTTGTGGTGCTTATACCTCTTGCTCCATTACTATATATTTTATTACCACCAAGAATTATAGTACCATCATAGTTGGATATAGCAGTTTGATACACTTTCACGTTGGTATAGTTATTCAACTTTACATTGCCATCCAATTCAGCAAAAGCAATGTCATCTGGTTCAAAAGCAATAACGTTTGAATAACATTGGGCGGCAAATAATGTAAATGGACCAATCCAGGCACCTACATCAACAAAAGTTGGAAGTGTTGTGGAACACTCAAGGAACAATTTATAATTCCAATATTCCCAATTGCTTATGTTCCAGAAATCACAGTTGATAGTATTGTTTGTTACCTGAAATGTTTTTTCGTGTCTATTGATATTCATATTTTTTTCTTTTTTTCTTCAATCCAATCATTTACGTCTTTAGTAGTCTTCCATTCTAATAATAATGTAGATTTTGTGCAATCGGAACGACTTTCTGCTCTATCACCAGGTCTTGATGGGATAAATATTATATTACTAGAAAACATTTTAGCAATTTCAAGAATACTAAATTGTTTTGCGTTGTTAAATTGAAATTCTTCGTTACTTTGAAATTTCCAAGCTTTTAACAATCCATCTACAATGTCCTCTACATATGTAAAACATCTTGTTTGTAATCCGGTTCCACAGACCGTTAACGGTTGGTTTTTAATATACTGTTTTTCAAATATGCTAATTACAGTTTCATATCCATTATTACAAGTGTCTTGATATGGTCCGAACACATTATAAAAATAACATATTGCATACTTTAATCCATACCATTCTCCATAACATCGTATAAGGTCACAATTTTTAGCTTTAGTAAACGAATACGGTGAATGTCCGTCACCTTCTTTAGCAAATCGTGTACTGGAACCAGCATATATAAGTTTTATTTCTCTTTTTTTACAGAATTCTAAAACATTAAACGTGCCTTCCGAATTAGATTGCCACACTTCTCGTATTTCTTTAAATGATGGAACAATTTTAGAATGTTCTCCGAAATGAAATACAACATCAAATAACTTGGTTTCACATATGAATGATATATCTTTGGTATGACCAATTAAATATTCAACATCTGATTGATGATTTTTTTTATTTCCAGAACAGTAATTATCAATAGAAGTAACTTCATGTCCTTCTTTTTTTAATGCTATAATTAGATTGGTGCCTATAAATCCTGCACCACCTGTAACTAAAACTTTCATACGGATATATGGTTTATTTTTATATCTTCAAATCCAGACTTAGATTTTTTAGCTAATTCATTTTTGATAGATACTCTTATTTTATTTGTTTCTCTGATTTTTATAGCACGCAATCCTATTTCTTCTAACCCCAATTTATCATCCAATCCTTTTCGTATGTCTGATTCCATATTCCATATTTTATTATTGACATCATACAACAATTTGAAATAATAATCAGATTCAGAAAAATTATATTCATTAACGCCGTTCTCTAAAAATCGAAATTCTTCAAAACATTGAGGTTCGCCTATTTTCTCCATTTTTAGTTTGCAAATGGACATTCTATCTAATAATTCTGGTAATGGATATGGTATCATATTTTTTTAATAAATCCTACATCGTCCCATTGTGGATTTTGTCCCCATTTTTCAATGAATCGTTGTAGATTTTTTTGTTCGTAATTAATTTGTGTTTCAGATCTGTGTGTTAAGTCATTTGTTGGAAAATGTCCATGTTTCGAACGGCTACCAAAATGATAAACAACAGATTTGGATGTAAGTGTAAATTTAAATTCTGCGTTTTGCATTCTAATAAATAGGTCCATGTCATCAAATGATAATGGATTGAATCTTGGGTCATTGCCACCTATGGAATCCCAATCATTTTTTCTTATTAAACCTGATACGCCCTCTCCCTTTCTAATTTCCGTATCATTTAGTTCAACAAATTCTTCTGCGTATTCTATAAAATATTTTTCATTGAAATTGTTTGAATATTCTCCAAACATATTTGTTGGAACAACTAATGTACCTGGTCTACTGTTTTCATGAAATACGTTAGGTTGTATTCTATAACTGGATACCCACATAGGTATATTAGGATATTTGTCAAATATTTTTAAAGCATTTATATCCCAATTTTTAGAAACAAACATATCAGCATGTAAAAACATGATAAATTCTGTTTTTACCCTATCAGCACAGAAATTCATACCACCACCTATACCATTTGGTGTTAAATTGTGTTCTGTAAACGCCGTAATATTGTGTTGTTCTCTATTCCCTATCAACCAGTCATCTGTTCCATCTGTGCAATTTTCTGCATAAACTATAAAGGGGGCGTTTTTGAAATGAGAATATGTCCTCACGGAATGAATTGCTAATTTTAAGTATTCTAAATTATTTGAGGTACCTATACAAAATGTTATTGGATTATCGTTCATATTTTATTTTTATTGACTAAATCACATCCACAACCAAATGTGGAATAATTTATCATATCGTTTCTTATCCATAAAGAATCACATTGGCATCCCCAATCTACAAAATTTAGTAAATTAAATCCGTGTTCTGATAAATATATACACGTATCTTTAAATGTTTTATTTTGACCAGTAAAAACTAACCCCCGTTCATTTTCTACTTGAATACTTTTAATAATTGAGAGTTTGTCTTCAAATCCTTCTAAAACTTCATATGTGAATCCTTCAACATCAATTTTACATATGTCTATTTCTTTGATATCATAATGTTTTATGAAATGATTCATAGTTATTAAATTGATTTCTATATTTATGAAATCTGAATCCGGAATTGTAGTTTTTTTGGTTAATGATGATGACCCCGATTCCGACCTAGAACAATTAAAATTATCTATCCCCATTTTATTTGAAACAGCTATATTGAAATTATTAAAATTGGGATACTTAGATTCAAGTATTTGAAACGTAAATGGATTGGCTTCAAAACAAAAAACGTTAGATGGGTCTATGTCGAAACATTTTCTCAAATATTCACCATCATCGCCATTATTAGCACCGATTTCAAATATATTTACTGGTTTAATTTTAGTTCTCTGAACTATAAAATTTGGATATAAATCCAATTCAAATCGAATGGGTCCTTTATATTTAAAATTTGATTCCATATTAGTCTTTTAATTTATATTCATAGTTAAAAACATAACCGTGTAACCTATTAGATTCCGATGTTAGATTTTTATCTCTGAAATATTCATCCATTTCTATTTTTGCCATTACGGAATAGTTTGATAAATGTGGATTTTGTTTAACCGTTCCCCCGCCTACATGAACTATAGGAAGCCAGTCACATACGGCCATTTTCCACCCATTTTGTTCACAGGTAAGGGCTGCTACCACATCTTGGACCCATCCATATCTACTATTAAACGATTTTTGCTTTTCAACAAATTCTCGTTTCATTATAACAAATTGCCAATCCAATATTGGAACATATCTTAGTTCTATAGAGTTCCAACAATGCATTTGTTTCCAAAAAACTTGTTCTTTGGACGATTGAATTACACAAGGAGAAAGTATCATTAGTTTATCATCAGAAAATAATTGTTTTCTAAGTTCTTTAAAAAAATTGTATCCGTGTATTATTAAATCTGAATTTAAAAAAGCAAAAGAATCATATTCTTTATTATCAATGAATAACTGCATAGAAACATCAAGACCACCACCATACCCTGTATTTTCGTCTAATCTATATGTTGTGTATTTACTTGATTTTCCTTCATCACTTCCATTATCAAGAACAACCACATCGTAATCATTGCGTTCATATGGTTTTAACATTTCATATAAAGTATTGGTGTAATCAACTGTATTGTGATGTAAAATTATAACTAATGTTTTCATTTTAATATTTTTCTGGTAATCCTGCTGAAGATTGCATAACAATGCCTATATAGTTTTTTGACCAATGATTTTCAGTATATCCCATTTGTTTTTTTTCCGCATACCACTGATAATAATAACAAAATCTAAAAAATGGTTCTATAGGCCACAATGGAATTGTTTTATCTGTTAATAACCATTCACCATACCATCCAAATTCTCCCGATATAGACCTAATGAGATTTTCAAATTGTAAATTGTTGGGGATTATATATTTTTCTTCTAAAGATTTCCACACAAGAGATGACCAAATAACAGGTCCCGGTCCAAAATCATATAATCTTCCTTGTCTGCCAAAAAGTTCCATTATTGGAGTTCTACATTCTGCAAATGAAATTTGAGGGTCAAATCCCAATACATCTACATTTTTAGCAGTCCAAGAAAATAAGTCTTTTTGCTCGTGTATGACAGTATATGGTGTATTGTTTTCTTTGTCAACAATAAAGTCTTTTGTATAAAAATTTTTAATGAAATACGAATCTGAGTCAACCATAACATAATTATGACATACTTTCATTTTCCAGAAACTAGATTTTATAATTTGTTGTGTTACCCAAGATTGTTCTAATTTTTTATTCATTATTTCTTCATCGGTTAATAAAGTGTAATTTTCTGTACCTAATGTATTTTTGAAAAGGCACACATCTTCAGAAGGAACAGAAATATAAAATGGAATTTTATCTTCATTAAATTTTTGAATAGATTCAAATAGTATTTTTGCTCTATTTACATCTTTATTAAATGATTTGCATAATATAACAACCGGATTCATAATTTTAGTATTTAGATATAAATTCTTCTGTAGAAATTAAATTTAATAATTCTTTTCTATTAGCATCAAAATATTTCCACACCAAACATTCTTCTAATGGTGCTTTATCATAAAGAATCTGATTGCCTTTTTGGATAATACCACATCCCCAATCTATGTCAACTACAGAGACATACATACCAGTGATAGTACATCTGAGTTTTACAATGGATTTCCAAACAGTACCATTCCATGCTGATAATATCCACTTTTCTGTTCCGTGTTCTTTGGTGGGTGGATTACAATCATGTAAAACAATAGAACCGCTAGTATTTAAACGGCTTATAGAATTTATTATATCTTTATCAACTTGATAGTCTAAGTGTAATCCATCAATAAATATTATATCAAATTTTTCAGTATTTTTGTCAAAAAATTCATCTGAAGTTATTGTATGTATTGATGATGATTTTGAGTTGGGGTCAACACCTGTTTTGTTTTCAATTTCAACGTTATTAAAAGTATTTCCTTCACCCACACCGATTTCTAAATATTTTTTGTATTGATATTTATTTATTAGGTGATTAATTATATGATAACGATATACGATGATGTCGTTTTTATATGCTGAAGTTGTAATTTTCCATTCGTTCATAATGTTTTATAGATTTGATATATATTTAGTTGTTCTTATAAAATGTTCATTAATAACCGATGCATATAATGGAATAACTCTACACTCTGTATATCTACTCATACAATCGGTTCCATATCCTCCTTGATGACCAATAACAACTTTACTTTTTGATTTTATATAATTTTGAATTCTTAATGAAACGCCCATAGACCTAACATCAACCGTTCTACTATGTGTTTTATAATGAGTCTCAGAAATATGTTTTCCAGCATAATATAACCATTCTATATTACTGTCAAATTCATTTATATTGGATTGGATGATTTGCCTTTTTATATCTAACGATGGAAATTGTGATATAGGTCCCTCATAAAAACTATCATCAATGTAAAGAAAACCAAACGGTTCCTTATCAAATGTATCACCTATAACTTGGTCACCTATCATTTTTTCCTCATCTGTCCAATACAATTCTGGTGCTGAATCGGTTATTTCTTTTGGGTCAAATTTCCAAAACTTTAACATTTGTTCTGTCAATGGAATGTTTGGGTTTTTTTCATCATAAATCCTGAAGTGGTCATGATATACAGGCATTCCTTCCGGAACTTCATCAATCATACCATCAACATATGGGTTGTTCTCATAAATTTGAATTACATTATCAAATGGATTAGAGTTCCTATTTAACCAATTTTCAGGAGAATAAAATTTACTTATGCATTCGGGAGAAGGAATACAAATTGTAGAATTGGGATATTTTTCTTTTAAGAGATGTGGTATTGCAGAAATGATAACCCAATCTCCAAAAGAATGACATGTTCTGAATAATATAAAAAACTGTTTATTTAAATATTCCTCCGATATAAATTTTGGATTGTTTGTACTAAATCCGAGTTTATTGGTTTCATACAACGGTCTAAAAAATTCATTTACTTGAATCATATGACTTTTGTTTCTTTGAGGAAATTATATACCTTATTTGATGGCATGATAGAATCAAATGAGTTATATGATTTAGCTTCATCTCTAATAATATTATCGGTTATTAAATAATTTTCATCGTCTTCAGTTCGCATCCATTCTTCGGCTGAAATCATTTCTTCGTGGAGTTTTTCGCCTTTTCTAATACCTACAAATTTTAAGTTTTCACTGAATTCGCTGCCTGCGTAGTGAGTAAGTAACACTTTAGCAATATCCACGATTGAAAATGACTGAACTTTAGGTACAACAATTTTACCGTGAGAGTTTGGATGGTTGTAAGACCACTCAATGAGTTTTGCTGCTTGGTCTAACGTCAATAAAAATCGTGTCATTCTAATATCGGTTACGGGTAATGTAGTAATTCCTTTTTCTAAAAGCTGTTTGAAGTAGGGAATAACCGAACCTGTTGATTCCAAAACGTTACCGTATCTAACAAGACACACTTTGATATTGGTTTGTTGCTTTGCATATTCAACGTATAACCGCTCGCTGATTGACTTACACATACCATAAACATTTATAGGTTTGCAAGCTTTATCGGTAGATACAAAAATGATGGTTTCAATTTTATGGCGACTTAGTTTTATAGCATCAAGAAGATTTTGATGTCCAAGAATATTTACCTTAACCGATTCAAATGGATTAATTTCACATATTGGAACGTGCTTAAGGGCTGCCGTGTTAATGACAATGTGTGGTTGGTATTCTTCGATTACATTAAGTATAGAATCTTTATCCTTTACATCGCCAATCATAAATGTTACATTACTTGATACGTTGGGTGCTAATGCTACTTGCTTATGTTCATCCCTGCTAAATATCCTAATTTGATTAGTATCTTGGTAAAGGCGAATCAACGTTTTACCTAATGCTCCGGTTCCACCAATTATCAATATTTTTTTATTTATCATAAATTATAAAATTCTTTCAATTGAATAAGCTGATATTCAAGTGGTGGTATCACAAAATCCTCTAGCAAACATTTATTGACACATTCACCGGTTGAGTGTGGAGTGATATTTGTTTTCTTGTGAAATGTATTGGAAAACATATGTAACAAATCATATTTTGACACCGGTTTTGTTCCGAGTTGAATCAAAGGAACATTAGTATCCCAAAGATTTATTACATTATGGCACTGGCGAGCCCATTCAAGGGTTGTAATACCATTCCATATGTGATTAGTGAATCCTTTTATTGATTCCTTTTGATGTAAAAACCAGCTAAGTAAAGATACACACGATTCTTTTTCTATACCTACGATAGATGTTCGTATAACTTTTACATTTGAAGAGAAAATTTCGGTAAGAATTGAAGTGGAAATTCTTTTGCTTATACCATATGGGTCTGTAGCATCGGTTTTATCGCTTTTCTTGTATAAATAGTGTGGGTCAGAAGTCCCTTTAAATTCACAATCTGTAGATGGTTGTACCATTTTAATGCCTGTAGAAGCCAACCATATAGGTAGTGTTATATTGTCAGAGATATAATCGTTACAGTTTCGTTGGGGGATTTTGCCTATACAATTGATAAGATAATCACATTTACATTGGAGAATTTCATTTTTGAAACACTCATTGGGCCATCTATTGAGAACAGTAATTATATTTACATTTTGTTTAAAAAAGTAACTGATTACGGCATTTCCTAATAGACCTTTATGACCCAATATCATTATTTTCATAACCATGTTAGTTGTTTATTGTGTTTCATTTTTTTAATAATAGTAAGACCTGGATTAAAAGGTAGAGTAACTATTTCAAATTCATCATTAAAACGTGTTTTGATTTCCAATGCTGCTTTATAACAATCATTGGAATAATAATGTTCCGTCATTCTTTTATCACATGGATATGTGTCGTGTAAAAATATGAAACCATCATCAATGATGTGTTTGCTAGCATTAACAAAATCTTTTATTACTGATTCACTTTTATGGTCTGCATCTATGAATATCATATCAAAAACATTATCCGATTCTAAATCTTTAAAGAATTCATCAGTCGTTTTTTTAATTAACATCCAATTATTTTGTATCGGATAATGAAGTTGTGATATATCAATATCAACACCAACAGCCATTTTGCAATACGGAGAAATCAAATGAAATGCATCACCATACCTAATTCCCAACTCAAGATAACATTCTGGTTTTATCCATTTTGCCATATAAGTTATAAATTCAGGTGAATTAAATGTTTCCATTGGTGGTGGCATATTTCTTAAATGTATTGGTATCATATAACTTGATGTCCTTGATTATCTTCTACACTAAAATCTTTATTATATCTTTTATTTGTTTCAAGTTGTTTTTCTATAGTTTTGTCGTGATATAATGATAATTCTTCGTCTGCTGGTAGAAAAGCGTATTCTTTATGTCCTTCTATTTTTTCGTGAAGTTTTCTATCCCACCTAATACGTTCTGGTATTCTAACGTAAAGACGACTTTGATAATCTGGCCAATTTACCAGTGGTCGATTGTTATATGTAGGTGATGGTGTAAGTCTCCATCCCCACGGAGCGGCAATAGCTGGCGTGACTCCTTTATAGTCATTAATTCTGGGAATGTATATTAATTCTACACCAGGATTTGATGCTATAATATCCCTCAAATTAAAGAGTAACAATTCTGTAGGTAATTCATCTGAATCTATTTGAAATACCCAATCCCCATTACAATGTTGATTGCCGTAGTTTTTGTGTGCGCCGTAGTTGTTGTCTAAGGCATGTTGTAATACTTTTATATTATTGCGTAATGAAACCTGACGTAAGATTTCTTGTGTAGTTTTATTGTCAGAAAAATCGTCCAATATAACTATATCATCTTCGTCATACCGACATTTTATCAATCTTTCTAAGAGTTTGCCTAATGTGTCGGTTTCATTGTGAACTGTAATAAGGTACGATAGTTTCATCCTTTAATATCTCCGATTTGAGCATAAATAAACATTGTAGGCGGAATATTATTCTTAAACTTTAATTTACC
>Ga0209777_10005248_pt1 | contig 15015 bp, 17 predicted proteins | sample FrelakmetHBP12HB_FD_187147 | JGI IMG/M metagenome (GOLD analysis project Ga0209777, IMG submission 187147) | Freshwater lake sediment microbial communities from the University of Notre Dame, USA, for methane emissions studies -HBP12 HB (SPAdes)... | ecosystem: Environmental > Aquatic >... | reverse complement strand
ACCCGCTTTTACGGGTTCATTTCATAATTGGATCCGGGACGCCCTCAGCGCCTACTGCTGCCAAACAGCGAGCCCATGATGCCACGCACCAGTGACTTTTCGATCTGGCGCGCCACCGGGCTGTTGGCCGCTTTAAGCACCTGGTCCATGGCGGTCGGCGCGGGCTTGCCAGCCCTGGCAGCCGGTTTGGCCATGGTAGCCGGCCCGGGTGTTGGCAGGCTGCTGGCAGGCGGGGCCTGCCCGGCGACGCGCCCGGTCAGTTTTTCGTAGGCCGACTCCCGGTCTATGGGGGTTTCGTAGTGCCCGTACACCGGCGAGGCGTGGATGATCTGCTGACGTACATCCGGGGTCACTGGGCCGATCTGGCTCGTGGGAGGGAGCATGAAGGCACGCTGCACGATGCCCGGCATGCCTTTCTCATCCAGCATGGAAACCAGCGCTTCACCCACTTCCAACTGGGTGATGGCGGTGGCGACATCGATCTTGGGGTTGGTGCGGAAGGTCTGGGCGGCCGACTTGACCGCCTTCTGGTCGAGCGGGGTAAAGGCACGCAGGGCGTGCTGCACGCGGTTGCTTAACTGCCCCAGCACCATCTCGGGGATATCCAGCGGATTCTGGCTGATGAAGTACACCCCCACACCCTTCGAGCGGATCAGGCGGACGACCTGCTCGATCTTGTCGAGCAGGGCCTTGGGCGCGTCGGTGAAGAGCAGGTGGGCCTCGTCGAAGAAAAAGACCAGCTTGGGTTGGTCGGGGTCGCCCACTTCGGGCATGCGCTCGAAGAGTTCGGAGAGCAGCCAGAGCAGGAAGGTGGCATAGGTCTTGGGAGTGAGCATCAGCTTATCGGCTGCCAGGATGTTGATATAGCCGCGGCCCTGTGCATCGACCCGCATCATGTCGTTCAGATCAAGGGCGGGTTCCCCGAAAAACTTGTCGCCGCCCTGCTGTTGCAGGGTCATCAGGCTGCGCTGCACCGCACCAATGCTGGCGGCGGAGATGTTGCCGTAGGTCGTCTGGTACTGGGCGGCGTTGTTGCCCACGTACTGGAGCATGGCCTGCAGGTCCTTCAGGTCCAGCAGCAGCATCCCGTTGTCATCGGCGATCTTGAACACCAGGCTGAGCACCGCCTCCTGGGTGTCGTTCAGGTCGAAAAGGCGCGCCAGCAACAGCGGCCCCATCTCGGTGACAGTGGCGCGCACGGGGTGGCCCTGCTCCCCAAAGACATCCCAGTACATGACCGGGTAGCTCTGGAAGGCAAAGTTCTGCAGCTTGAGCAGCGCCACGCGGTCGGAGACCTTCGGGTTGGGCTGACCCGGCTGGCTCATGCCGGAAAGGTCGCCCTTCACATCGGCCATGAAAACGGATACACCCGTGCGGCTGAGACCTTCGGCGATCTCCTGCAGGCTGATGGTCTTGCCAGTGCCGGTGGCTCCCGCCACCAGACCGTGGCGGTTGGCCATGCGCGGCAGCAGGAAGAGATCGGTCTCACCTTTTGCGATCAAAATGGGATTAGACATGGAACCTCCTGGGTCTGTACATCTATTAGGAATGGAAATTGTTAATGCCGGGGCAGCCGGGAAACGCTTAACTTTCCCGCCCGCCATACACGGTTATTATAATCTGAGAGTGTGCCCGGTGATATGGCCTTCGATCCGTCAAGGAGTGTTTCTCACTATTTAAAGAATATATACAGCAGGTACCCGCCCGCGGCGGTAAGTATCCCGGCGATCCCTGCCCAGAATAAAAAATTGACGCTGTCCATATTTTCTCGCCAGTCCTGTTTTGTGCGCTCGCTCAGTGAATTGGGCATTACGGATTGAATATAGCGGTAAGTGGGGTCACGGGCGATCCCCACTCCGCCCAATGCTGACAACCCGCCAACGATCATCGCACCCATCCCCCCGTACATCAGGCCGGTCGCATAGTTGATCATCGTGCGCCAGCCTCCGATCCAACAGATTACCCCAACAACAAGCGAAATGATCAGGACGGCCAGAAAAATTTTTCCCAGCAGTCTCAAGATGACTGAAGCGGAACTTTCAGTTTTCATGGCTTCGCCTCCATTTCGCCAAAGCAATCCCCTCCGGATGCTCCCAGTCAGTCATTTTTTATGAATAGTTGGCTGTGGTTGACTGCCCGACTTTTTTCGATCACCTTATTTATCATTATATGCTTTTTTTACGCAGTCGAAACATTGCCTTCTGGCGAACCTTGTTTTTTCAAAACCCGGTAAAACCAAAGTGATCCCTAAGGTTGCAGCAGGACTGCATCCGCCATTCTCTTTTCCACATTCAGCGGGGAATGTTGGTCGTAAAATGGCTTGACAAATAAGAACATTTGTTCTATTATATAACCAGGCAAGGGACGGCTGAACCTGTCCCTTGCTGCGCGTTAACCGTCAGCCGGAGGTTCGATGAGAAGACAAAGGAAAATATCCATGAATACCAAACAATTCTTGAGAGTGAAATTATCCGCCACCCCAAAAGGGATCGAAGTGCTGGCCATCACCGCAGGAATTGGTAATGGCTGGGACTTTTCCGCCGCCGTCCTCGAACAAAGCCTGGACTTGTGGCAGGGGGTGGAGTGCTTCGCCGATCATACGCTGGAACATCATAGCGTGCGCGATCTCGGCGGAGTGTTGAATAGCCCGTTATGGGATCTGGAAGCCCAGGGTATCAAAGCCATTATGACCCCCACCGGCCCCGCTGCCGCGGTCTTCATGGATTTAGCCCAGGCATCCATTGACCATCCGGAGATATCGGTAGGATTATCCGCCGATATTCTCATGCAAGTAGACGGTAAAAAGGTAATCAAGATCGTCAAGATCAAGAGCCTGGACGCCGTAACCCATCCTGCACGCGGAGGGAAGTTCGTCCGTGTGCTCCAATCTCAAGAAGGAGAAGGTATGAAAAAGAAAGGTATCAATCCAGAAACAGGCATCGAGGAGGAGATCGAAGTGGAAGATCCCACTTCCGCCAAACTCGAAGCCAATAACCAGGCAGTTGCCAAACTGCTTGACGAGACCCAGCGCCAGGCGCAGTTGCAGGAAGCGGTTGAGAAATCGGACAAGACCCTTGCAGCGACCTGTGGGTTCTTACTCACCGCCGCTCTCCAGGCGAGCAAGTTGCCGGAAGTGGTGAAGATCCGCCTTCAAAAGACCTATGAGGGTAAGGTGTTCGAGCCGGCTGACTTGAACAAGGCCATTGAGGAAGCCAAACTCGAAGTATCCGCCTTGACAGCCGGCGGATCAATTCAGGGGCCATCCCGCATCAATGGGATGTTTTCCTCCGAAGATCAGATCAAGGCAGCCGTGTATGACTTGCTCGGCGTGGAGCGGGAACCTGAATTGAAAGCGGTAAAGCCGGCCAGGTTATCCGGCATCCGTGAGTTGTATCTTGGCTTGACCGGTGACTACGATCTCCACGGTGGGGTGGACTTGACCCATGCCCTGTTCCAATTGACCACCACGAATTTCTCGGTGCTGGTGAAAAATGCCTTGAATAAGGCACTTGTCAATCAGTGGAACTCCTTTGGTTCGGCCGGCTATAACTGGTGGCAGGATATCGTCACCGTGGAGCATTTCAATACGCTCAATGACATCACTTGGATGTTGTTCGGGACGGTGGGAAGTTTGCCGACCGTGCTCGAAGGAGGGGAATATACGCCCCTGATGATCGGTGACAATGGCGAGACTTCATCCTTTGTCAAAAAAGGTGGGTACGTGGGTCTCACGCTCGAAGCCATTGACCGTGACGATATCGGCGCCTTGAAGCGTATGCCAAAGGAACTCGCTTTCGCCGCAATTCGGGAGTTATCCGCCACGATTGCTGCGATCTTTACTACCGCAAGTGCTTTGGGGCCAACCCTTGCCGATGGCGGGACTTTGTTCAATAACGTGGTAGTAACCACGGCCGGTGGACATGCCAATCTTTTGACTACCGCCCTGGGTACAGATTATACGGCCTGGGAAGCGATGGCGATGGCCATGTACAAACAGCCCATGCTGGTATCCAATCTGGCCGGTTATATCGGCACAGGCAAGTTGATGGCGGTCAATCCGAAGTATTGTCTCGTCCCGCGAGCCTTGAGGGGCGCAGCCAATACGTTGTTCGTCAATCGTCAGGCAGGTTATGGGATTGAAAACCTGTATTATGGCCAGGTGTTCCCCATCACCGTCCCCGAATGGACAGATACAACCGATTGGGCAGCCGTGGCCGATCCGAAGATCCTGCCTGGCATCATGGTGGGTGAACGCTTCGGTCTCGTTCCGGAAGTGTTCATCGCCGGGAATGAGAGCGATCCGGCCGTGTTTATGAACGATGAAAGCCGGATCAAAGTAAGGTCCTTACTTGCGGTCGGGGTGGCAGACTTCCGCCCGCTGCATAAGGAAAATGTCGCCGGCGGATAGTTATCCGCTTAATGTAAGGGGCGGAGGATGACTCCGCCCCATCTTCCTTTTCAATCAATCACATTCAAGGAGCAAAGAAAATGATCCATAATACCCATTTCGCGCAGTACATCCCGCCTACCTTATTCCATGCGGTCACAGGGACTTTCACCTGGACAGCGGGTCAGGTAGCCGGTGAAATTTCCCTGCATCGTGCAGCTGCCAATCAGACCAGCGTGATCACGATCCCGATCATCATTCCTTCCAATTCAGTCGCCTTGCAAGGGGCAAAGTTGGCCAGCATCGAGGTTGATTATGAGATCCTCTCTGGCGAACCCACCTCGATGACCTGGACATTGAACAAGGTCACGCGTGGGATCGAGGGAGCGGTGGCGGTAGTGGGGACGGTGGCCAAGAGCAATACGGTCGCCGATGCAGCCGCCAAGACGGTAGACCAGCACAAGCAGGTCATCACACTCACAACCCCCGCCTGGATTGACAATGATGAATATTATCTGCTGGAACTTTCAATGCCTACCGGCGCAGGTGGAGCGGTTAATGAATTTCTCGGTGCTGTAGCCAATTTCACTCTGAAAGCGTGAGGTGAGAGCATGGTACACAATATTCATTTCGCTCAATTCATCCCACCGACCGCGATCCATTATGCCACCGGAACGTGGAGCAACGCCGCCGGATCGGTGGGAAGTACGATCGTCAAGCGCAAGACGGCTAATGCAGAAACATCGCTCATCACCGTACCGGTCGAAGTCCCCTCCAATTCGGTTGCCCTGCAAGGAGCCAGGCTGGATAGCATCGAGATTGATTATGAATTGACCATCGCAGATCTGACCAGCCTTACGGCAGTTATTAATAAGGTGACCAGGGGAGCAGAGGGGGCGGTTGCAGTGGTAAGTACACCGGCTTTTACTCAATCCCCTTCTGCCGCCGATAGTAAGGTTCAAGGCAAGCATAAATTAGTCTTGACCATCACCACGCCAGCCTGGATTGACAATGACGAATATTATCTGGCTCAATTGTCAGCAGTTGCCCCAGCCGGCACGGTGATCGATTTAATCGCTGCGGTGGCGAACTTTACTCTGAAGGCGTAAGGGGCGACCTTCGCGAAGCATCCGCTTGGCGGACCGCGCCCCTTTCCGTTTATCGGTAGGGTCATGGCCGGTTGCCCGCCGGCCATGATCCACCGGAAGAAAGGATTAATGATGAATTTCGATTTGCTCATGGTTGGTTCTATTCCCCTGATGGTGGTAGTGTTCGGCCTGGTGGAGATCATTAAATCCTTCGGGCTGAAAGGCAATATTCTGACCGCCGTATCCCTGGTGCTGGGATTGGCGTTCGGTGTCGCTTATCAGGTTGCACAGACCGGCTCACCGGTGGGTTTCTCTGCCTGGTTCACGGTGATCATGTTCGGCCTGTTGATTGGACTTGTCGCCAGCGGATTTTATAAATTCGCCGCCGACCGGTTCCCGAAGGTGGAATAATGCCTTCAAAAAAGATCGTTGTCAAAGTCCCAAAGTTGGAAGAACCTGCAAAGGCGGTGATCAGTAATCAATTCCCGCCCAGGGTGATGACTCTAGCCGGTCAGACAGGGAAGATCCCGCTATCCTACTGGTTCGAGGAAGATCATAAAGTCCTTGCGATCCAGTGGACGGACTTCTCCAAAGACCGTTATCCAGCGGAATAAAGAGCATGGGGCGGAGCGAGATCCGCCCCATCTTCCATCATGGCAGCCAATTATTTCCCCCCGATGAAAGGATTGGCCAGCGATCAAGACGTGCTGGATGCTTTACAACAATTCGTGTATGACGCAGGTAATCAGAAGATGGCAGCCGAAAGACTGGGGATCGGCTCGAAAATCCTCTCCGATATCCTGTGTGGCCGGCGTAATATCTCGAACCGGATCGCCTTCCTGATGGGTTTCCTGCCAGCCTGGAATTATGTCGGACAGAGGAAGAAGGTCAAAGTATGAATTTCAAAAATGCGATCGTAAATTCCATTCGGGATGATGTTGTCAAACATAAGATCGTGATCACGATTGAGATCGATCGGAATAAATCCACATTGCCGGTCGCAGAAGAATTGTCCCTGTATGCCGGTAAAGATCCGCAAGACGTGGAGGTAGTGATCACTCCCCGCCAGATCCGTTTGTTCCCTAATCTTGAGGAGGAATAATGTCAGCAATTGCCACGTATCGAACTGCCATCCTTGCCCTGCTGGATGATGTAAGTAAGACCAGGTACAGTGATAATCAATGCGACCAGGCATTGAGAATGGCCCTGGACGAGTACACCAGGGCGAAACCATTGATTAATACCTATGACTTGAGTACGGACGGTAATAAGGCGATATTGTTTCCGGCCGATTTCGTTGCCGCTTTTATCATCAAGGTTGAATTGGAAAACACAGATCCTAATCTTAATCAAGAAATTGCTTTTTATTCTTATAAGGTCAATGAGCAGTGGGTGGTTGAAACGACCGGAACGATCTATCTTTCCGGTTATACGCTGATCGTGACCTATTCCACCAGCCATTATATTGACGGCCTGGATAGCGGAGCAGGGACGAGCATCCCATCCGAAGATGAGCCGATCCTTCAAATTGGCGCAGCCGGCTATGCCGCACAGATGCGCTCATCCAGCCGTGCAGAGACAATTAATATGCAGCCCCAGGTATCGGCGCAGATCGCAAAGGTGGCAGAGAATTATCTTGCCCAATTCCATGCAGCGATCTCCGCAAGATCCGGCGCATGGTTCAGCGATCCATTCGCCATGCAGGATATTAGTTTCCTCAATTAGGAAGGTGACAAATGAAATGGGCGATTGACGTATCCAGTTATGACGCAAAGTTGCCGGATGGCACGTATCAGGCGGTGGATTGGCACAGATCCGGCTTGAATATGGCCATGATCAAAGCCAGCGAGGGGATGAGTATCGATCCCGCCTTCACGATCCAGTGGAAAGCAGCCCAGGGTCTCCCCAGGGTGGCGTATCACTTTTTCCGTTCCAATGTCAATGCAATTGCCCAGGCGCAATTCTTTTTGTCAATAGTCGAAAAGGACTTTGGACCTTATGATCGTGTATCTGTGGACTTCGAAACAACGGATGGCCAGAGTAATCTTGCATGCCTGGCAGCGGTGGCTTCTTTCCTGCATGAAGTGGACAAGAAGATATTTAGTCCGATGATCTATACCTATCCTTCGTTCTGGACAGGGATCGGAGGGGAGAAAGCATTATGGGCGGTCAATTATCCGCTCTGGCTGGCACAATGGCCTAAAGATACATGGGTGTTGTGGCTACCCATCACTATTTTCGATGCGCCCAAGTTGGCCGCCCTGAAAGGGGATATCGAAAGCGGAGTTATAAAGCCCCTGGTGCTAAAGCCGTGGAGTTCGCCGGCGATCTGGCAATTCACCGCCCGGGCGGATACTCGGGCGGTAGCCGGTCATCCGGCTTATAAGAAAGTGTGTGATTATAATGCCGTGTTCGTGACGATCAATCCAGTGGTGCAGTTCAAAGTTTGCCCGACTTGTGGGGGAACAGGTCAGGTTCCTGTATGAGATCCATTGATGCGACATTGAAGGCAGCCATCGCCACCGGTTCGATAGATATGGTGGCCAGGTTGAAAGTGTATATTTCCGGCGTTTATTACACTTCGCTCCAGGTGTTCAAGTATTCCTTGTCCGGCACGGAGTTGGATGTAACCGTGGCGGATCTTATTCCGGCCAGCAATTCGCCGGATGATATCAAGATCGTGTTGGAGCGAGGGGTGACTATTGCAGGGGTGGAGTATGTTCTGGATACCGGAAAGTTTAGCCCCAAGACCGGTGCAGCCACCAATGCAGTAGGGGTGGGGATCATCAAGACCAGCGTAAAAGCGCATATCGTCCCATCCAAGCGGATTACATTCGCCGGTGACGTGTCGTATAGAATAGCGATCACGTCATTCTGCACGGCGATCGGGAAAACGCCAGTGTTCGTGCATACCGCAGCAGCCCATTGGGATTATCAATTCCTGCCCACCGGCAAAGTCTATACAACCAATAATGCCCAGGCGTTCCTGACCTTGCTCCGCCAGAAATATTTGATTTATGGGGCGGATAATGGGTCAGAACAGATGATCTTCTATTACGCCCTGGAGATCCCAGCAACCCAGGCGAATATCCAGCCCTTGATTTATGACGCAGATGTAGGTTTCTATCAGTCGCGCAGGTTCTTATCCAGGGACGAGAACAATACGGTCCGCTACGGCGGATCAGTGGATGATCCTTTATATAATTTAGGGTTCATCCTTTCAACCGAGAACCAGCCGGCCATCCATTATCAGAACCAGGCAGTTTCTTTCACGATCCCGATCAATCTTGAGTATCAGTGTGGGGATGCGTATAACGTGGATAATGGCAATTTCTATGTTTATCCGGCAGAAGTGGTGGAAGTGTTCGATCCGAAAAGATCGCCCAGCTGGGCATTAGATATCAGTCAATTGGTTTATTTCACCGGCACAGAAGGAGGGACACTTCCAAGTACGATCGAAGCCGCAGCCCCCTATACTCCGCTCAATACCAGTACGTTCGATCATGTATTATCGTCCGATGATAATAATCTCCAGGCAGCGATGCAAACTTTGGATGACCATCTGCATGATGCAGATTATGCGCCTATTGCTAATGGTGTTACTGGAGGGGATAACCACGATCATAACGGTGGGGATGGAGCACAGATCGATCATTTGAATTTAGCCAATATCGGTGGGTATTCTCATGCCGATATCGATAATTTCATTGCATCTGGCGGAGCATCCGCAGATCTATGGAATGAGCAACTTATCCAGGATGAGTTTGTCGGAGGGTTGGCTACTACTGGAAATGTTGGGTCATTGGGTTGGATGATCCAAACTCCGCTTACAGTCGCAGGGGTGGCCATTACATCCGCTCATCCAGGCATTATCGATCTCAAGACAGGTTCAACGGCCGGAATTGGTGGCTTGACTATCGATCCTATCGCTTCCAATGGAACATGTTATGGATCGGGATTTAAATATGTTGGTTTCATCGTTAAACCGGTGACCAATTGGAGCACAGCCGGAACGATGCACTTCGGGTTTCAGACATCTTTCAATACGGGGGATACTTCTACCGGCTATTATTTTACAAAGAAAGATGGAGATGCTAATTGGTATGCCTGTAAGTGTTATGGCGGTCAGGCTACCCGCACGGATACGGGTGTAGCGTGGACAGCAGGGAATTGGTATTTGCTTGAGATCAAGCATGTTGGGACGGATTTCCTTTTTTATATCAACACTAATTTGGTGGCAACCATCGCACAGAATACGAATATCAATATTTCCGCTGGCCATATCGGATTAATGTTCGAGACAACCAATACCACTCCAAAAGAAATGCTGCTGGATTGGTTCGGGGTGGAGTTTTCAGCAGCGATCCGCTGGACATAATTTATACTTTCTTTCAAATGCACGGCAAAACAAACTCTGGCCACGAAGTACGCGCCAGAGTTTTGCCGTTTTAATTGCCATACACTCTTGGGCGCAGCCCACCCTGTGGGTGAATGTGCGCCCAGGCAGCGGGGGCTTCGCGATCCCCCTGCCAAAACGGGCATAGACATAATATATGGCGAGCAGAATACCACCGCTCGCCGTACTCTTGTCAACGATTAAACCTGTTCCTTTTTAATCACGATCTGATGTCAGAAGGAATAGACGTCCGTTGCTTCTGCTTCACCCCGGAAACCACCCATTCCCGAAGGTTTTCAGGAAGGCGTTGAAATTGCCAATCTTGCTCCTTGGCGATAGCAGCTTTGATATCTGCAGGGTTGGTGGCAGCAACAACTTTATAAGCGTAAAGAGCAGGACCGAGAGCATGAGTGGGAACATGGGCTGTCGCCACCGCCTGACCTGCGGCACGGGCCGCAAAGCGGGCTGCGTTATCCCCTTCCTTAACTTCACGGGCAGCCGCATGAGCTGCCAACGAAGCTTCGCGGATGACAGGCATGCTGAACTTTCCCGTATCTACCCATTCCCGTAGTGTCCGGATAGCTTCCCGGGGACGGATGTCATCCGGGTATTTTTCCTCGAACAAAGGCAATACATGCTCGGCACATTCTGCTGCCCAAAGAGCCAGAGCTTTATGGTCGTCCACATTAAAGAATATCCAAAATTCCTGATGGGTGTTCATATATCTCTTTTTGATCTCTTCAAGGATCTCCCCTTCCAAACGGCGGCATGAGCAATGCCTGGCATGCTCGATATGCCATTTAACTCTTTGATCCAGAGTAGGATTTTTAGGCATTTTATTTTTCGAATGCCATTCAGCGTTAATTTTCATGGCTCTATCAGTCCTTTTTATAAGCTCGTCAATGACTTAATTGGATTATATCAACAGGCTGCGGAAATAGGCTTTTGTAGTAGGGATGGTTTCATTCCAGCAGGCAACCGTGTTCCTGCTGCATGTGCTCTAAAAATCGGGAAGAATAATTATGATGCAAAGAATAAGCAAGCGGTTGACCATGTGCAGGTCAACTGCCGGTTATTAATTTATAGATTCACTTTTGGTAGCTTGAGAGGGTCACCGCGATCAGCGGCGGTTTTTGACATCCCGCGGTTCGTGTAGGACTTCAGGCATCTGCCTCAAACCGAGTTGGTGCATCAGGGATTCAGTATCCATTTCGGACCAATGTTCATGGATCATGCCATCAGTGATGCAAAAGATGTCGATGTATGCCAGGGACGCGGATTTTCCCGTGGTCGGCATTCCCATCATCGATCCCGTGTTTGTCCCCCTGAAAGTTCCACGGATGACGACCACGTCGCCCTCACCGAGAATATCATCGATGGTCATTTTCGCATCGGGAAATGATTCGAACCACAAATCGTAATATTTATGCGTACCTTCGATCCCCATGCCCATCTCAGGAGGGAGCTGGTGATCAACATAATCTTGGGTGACCAAGGCCAGCGCCGCGTCCAGATTTCTACTGCCGATGAATCCCAAGAATCTGCGAACCAGAGCTTTATTTTGTTCGGTTGACATTTTTCTCCTTTCTATCTAATGGTTGGGTTGGAATTTACTATACCACTAATTATACCTTATTTATCACATTATTAATTTCCATCCAATCCCCTTGCGGAATCTGTTGCACACATGGACTTTCCTTTTTTCGCGGATTTCTGTTTTGTCCAGAATGCCGAGGCATGTTACGCGTTTATAATGCCAATGCGGGCAGAAACAAAAGACACCCGCCTAATTTATGGCGCAACATCGGGCCGCCCGGATTAAACCGAAAAGGACTCCAGAAGATATGGCGTATTTGGTAAATCGCATCGCGCTTATATGTCTTTTTTGTTATACAATGATATTTGCATTGGCGCATATGGTCAGGAGGATGGAAGGACGAAAAAGACAGGACGATTAATACCAGCCTAAAAAATAAAAATGGTAAACTGTAAGCTCGGCACAGTATTTATCTCCAGCAGAGCAGGACCCGCTTAACTTTTTGGGCGAATTTCAGTAAAAGATCTTTGAGAATACCAAGTGTAAACCTGGCTTCCTGTTTTTCCTGACGATTGGTATTTTAGCATTACCCTTGCCGTTCAAATGATCTTCATGGTCGCAAATATGCTGGTGGAGGCGACAGGCGGAAACCCCGCCGAGAGGAAAGAATGAAAAAAAGCATCCTTAATTGGTCCATTATTTTGGTTATAGCGGTTGTCCTGGTAACCGCGGTAGTATTGGAATGGCCACAGATATCATCCATCACATCTCCCCGAACAGTAAAACCCGTATTGATACCCATCACTGGCATTCAGGATGCCAATTTGGTTGTGACCCCAACAGAATTGCCAACCCCCACGACGCGAATTAAAAAACCGACCTGGACTCCTTTCTATTTTAATGCGACAAATCTTCCTAGCATGACGCCGGATATGACATTTACGCCTACCGCTACCCGTTTTCCTTTTCGGACATTTACACCGACGTACACGTTGACAAATCCGAAGAAAACATCGACAAGTACGCGAACATTTACACCTACATATACACTGACATTTACATCTACATATACGCCGACTTTCACGCCGACAAGTACGCCTACTTATACCGGGACGTTTACACCGACCCCCACTCGCACCCGTACACCGACCTCCACCCCCAGCTATACGCCAACTGATACACCAACAGATACGCGATTGCCCCCAACAGAAACGCCGAGCTATACACCTACAGATACGCCAGAACCGCCGACAGATACACCGACCAATACGCCGGAGCCGCCGACGGATACTCCCACCGCTATACCGCCGACACCGTAGTAAACCAGAAAGTGAATCGCCCCGGCCAATACCCCGGGGCGAATTTATTTGTGGACCCCAATTATTAACAAAAGTAGCGGTGACCTGGTTGAGGGGGGCAACCAGACCACCGCCAAACCTATAATACAATCTGGAGGGTGGTTTGTCAAGCCCTCCGGCTAAAAACTCACCAACCTATCAGGAAGGGAGCTCGGGCGGCTGCTTTACCGGCTCCCCTCTATCTATGCGCAGTCTAGTGGATACCCGGTTGCCGTCTAAATGGATTGCGGGCTGTCCGGAACGCTTGCAGCCAGCCAGATTCAGGCGTAAACTATTCCCGAGGAGAATCGAGCATGCCTGACAGATTACTCGTAACTTATGCCAGCCGGACCGGCTCCACCGCGGGTGTCGCTTTAGCGATCGGGAAAACCCTGTCAGATTTAGGGATGCAGGTGGACGTACGGCGCATGCAGGAAGTCACCTTCCTCACCCCCTACCAGGCGGTTATTGCAGGCAGCGCCATCCGCAACAAGGCCTGGCTGCCGGAGGCGATGCAGTTCATGACTGCCAACCAGGGGGAATTGACGGGCAAACCCTTTGCCGCCTTCCTGGTGTGCATGACCCTGACCATGAAGGACGACTACCAGGACGAAGTGCATACCTGGCTGCAGCCGGTGCGCCTCCTGGTGAAGCCGCTGAGCGAGGGTTTCTTCCCCGGCGCGCTCGACATTCCCAGGATCGAATCGTTCGCTGACCGGCTGAAGTTCCGTATCAGTGTTGCCATGGGTGTCTGGACGGAAGGCGATCACCGCGACTGGGACGCGATCCAGAAGTGGACAGAAAGACTGCCCGCCCCATTTACCGGCGGGAGAAATTGATCGCAACCAGGGAGTTAAATATAATCACGGGCAGCCTTCTGGCTGCCCATGATTTATCCGGATGATATTTCCATACTCCCTTGCCCACCTCTCCCGGGGTTACGCGGCTAACCTACCCTTCGGTCGGGGTCGGAGGAATATTGGTAGGTGTCGGCGGTATAGCAGTGGGAGTATCGGTGGGAGTATCAGTAAATGTCGGTACATCAGTGGGCGTGGCGGTGGGGTTATCGGTGGGCGTGATGGAGGGTGTATCGGTAGGAGTATAGGTGGGTGTACTGGTGGGCGTATAAGTAGGCGTACTGGTGGGAGTACGAGTAGGTGTAAGGGTGGGCGTTCTGGTCGGCGTTTTGGTCGGAGGGATCACGCCCGGTGTGATTGTACTGGTGGGTGTACCGGTGGGAGTAAGAGTGGGTGTAAGAGTGGGTGTACCGGTAGGTGTACCGGTAGGGGTAGGGGTGGGGGTAAAGGTTGGCGTCGCTGTCAAACCTGTCACGGGGAGGAAAATTATGGCAGTGCTTGTGTCCAGAATTGAATTGGTGGGGAGCGGGGTGGGCAGCGGAGGAGAGGTAAAGGTCGACTGTAGAAGCGTGCTGGTGGGCGTGGCATGGCTGCCAGCTGGGGCGGCAGTGAATGCCTTGATACCCCAGGCTCCGGCGATACCCAGTACTGCGATCAGGGGCAGGATCAACCAGGCGACCAGGCTGGGGGTATTGCGCTCCATGGGAGCCCGATACCGTGCCGGCATTGTCCCGACCTGGTTGGTGGTATATACCCGGCATGAGGAATACGAGCCTGTCAGGCAAAATACACGTTGATGGATTATGCTGGGGCTATCGACCGGGAGAGTATGACCGCAAATGTGGTCTGCGGAGGGATATAGTTTTGAAGTCTTCGGATCATTCTTCAAGACAAGGAAGGGACAGATAGTGTTTTCGTTTTCCATGGGCGTGTCAGAAAAGCAGGTCAGCTTCCATTCAAAGAGTCCCTCGGGGTTGAGATGATCAACCTGGTTGACCGTGCGTGCATCAATGCATCAGTTTTAACCATTAATGACTGGATATTATAATATCACAAAATCCATCCCTGGATACTGATAAATGTCACAATTGAACAACCTGGCACCCCAAGCCAGGGTTTTTACGTGTTACAACATCTGTTCAGCTTTGTGGGAAATCACATATGACCTGCAGCCCGCCCCCAGGCAGGTTACGGGCAGAGATGGTACCCCCCTGGGCCTCGACGAGCTGGCGGGCGATTGCCAGGCCCAAACCAGCACCGCCGGAAGTGCGCGAGCGGGACTTATCGCCGCGCCAGAAGCGGTTGAAGATATAGGGCAGGTCCGCTTCGGGAATGCCGGGCCCGCTATCGTTCACGATGAGTGAAACCCGCCCATCCCCCGCATGGATCTCGATCCAGATCCGCCCGCCGGAA
>Ga0209777_10005247_pt1 | contig 15015 bp, 13 predicted proteins | sample FrelakmetHBP12HB_FD_187147 | JGI IMG/M metagenome (GOLD analysis project Ga0209777, IMG submission 187147) | Freshwater lake sediment microbial communities from the University of Notre Dame, USA, for methane emissions studies -HBP12 HB (SPAdes)... | ecosystem: Environmental > Aquatic >... | reverse complement strand
GGGCGGCCCGGTGGCGCCGCATCCTGCAGGCCAACGAGCAGCTCAAGCCGCTGCCGCCGGTGGACCTCGTCAAGTACAACGACGAGTACTGGGTCGTGGACGGGCACAATCGAGTCGCGGCCACTCTCTACATCAAGGGCGTGGGCCTCGACGCCATGGTGATCGAGCTGGTGCCGCTCGACGGCAGGACCAGCGAACGGCCGCGGAATCTCCTGTCGTACCTGGGCGAGACCGGCGAGCTGAGGACCGCTGCCCAGGGCCGCAGGCCGGCCGTGGGGATGCGGCAGGTCGAGCAGAACTCGGCCGACGAGGCCTCGGTGATGTACGAAGACGGAGCCGGGCCGGGCTCCGATCCGGCCGCGCGCCACGACCCGGACGCAGGCCGATGACCCGGCGCCTGACGATCGAGTGGCCGGACCCGCGCCCATTCGAGGGCCGCGACGGCGCCCCGATCCGGCTGCTGGCTGTCTCCGACATGATCGAGCCGGCCCTGGCCGACGCTCGCAGCCGTTCCGCGCTCGGGGCCATCGACCTCATCCTCGGCGCCGGCGACCTCGACTGCGACGACCTTGCCTTCGTGGCCGACGGGTTCGACGCCCCTCTCGTATACGTGCGCGGCAACCACGACAGTGACGAACGGTGGAGGCAATGCCGCGACATCTGCCCGGACCCGATCCATTCGACAGCGGTCCTGCACCGGGCCGGCCTGTCGATCGCCGGCCTGACCTGGCCGGGCCGCCGCGGCCGCCTCGCCAACCGCAATGAGCGCACGGCCTGGAGCCAGTCGCTGCGCATCGCCACGCGGCGGGTCGGGAATCTCGATCCGATGATCGTCGTCAGCCACGCGCCGCCGTTCGCCGCGGGTGACGTCCCCACCGACAACTACCACCGCGGCTTCAAGGGCTACCGCTGGCTGCTGGAGCGCCTCGAGCCGCGACTCTGGATCCACGGCCACACGCCGCTGGCTTCCGCCCGGGATTGGCAAACCCAGGTAGGCAACACCACGGTCGTCAATGTCACCGGCGCCGTGATCATCGACCTCCTGCCGCCCGGGCCCGATGCGCTCCGGCTACGTCGCAGGCGCCTCAGCCTGGCGGTCCGCTCGCGGAAGGTCGAAGCGCCGAAGGATCCGAAGACCGGCCTATAGGGCCAGCGGGTCCGGGTCGGACGGGTCCACGCCGAGCTCACGGATCGCGGCTTCGGTTTCGGCGACGGAGATCCGGCCGGCTCGCGCCAGTCCGGACAGGGCCGCCCCGGCAACGTGCGGAGCGTCGATCGAGAAGAGGCAGCGCAGCGTCTCGCGGTCGTCGGAGCGGCCGAAGCCGTCCGTGCCCAGGACGATTCGGGAAGCCGGCAGCCACGGCGCGACCAGGTCGGGATAGGTCCGGATCCAATCGGTGGCGATGACGATCTGGCCGCCCTCGGGCTGCAGGACCTCCGCCACGTGCGCAATACGCGGCTTCTCGCCGGGGTGGAGCCGGTTCCATCGATCGACCGCCAGGCCGTCGGCGCGCAGCTGCTGGAAGGACGTGGCGCTGTATACCTCGGCCGGGATGCCGCGTTCGGCCAGCAGGTTCCGGGCGGCGACGACCTGCTGCAGGATCGAGCCGCTGCCGACGAGCCGGACCGGCGCACCCTTGATCCGGGCGTCCTTGCCGAGAGCAGGAGCCTCGAGCAGCCGGTAGATGCCGCGGGCGATCTGCTCGTCGGTCAGGTCGGCCGGACGCTTCGGCATCGAGTAGTTCTCGTTGTAGAGCGTGATGTAGTAGAAGACGTCGTGTGAAGAGGCGCCCGGCGCCTCTTCACCCAGCGAGTCGCCGCGCGACTCGCCGTTCCCCCACATCCGGTCGATGCCCTCGCGGACGATCGAGGCCAGCTCGTAGGCGTAGGCCGGGTCGTAGGCGCGGATGTTCGGGATGACCGAAGCCAGGACGTGCGAATGGCCGTCGTCGTGCTGCAGGCCCTCGCCCATAAGGGTCGTCCGCCCGGCGGTCGCGCCCATGACGAAGCCGCGGCCGCGCTCGTCGGCCAGCGCCCAGAACTGGTCGCCGGTCCGCTGGAAGCCGAACATCGAGTAGAAGATGTAGAACGGGATGAGGGGCACGCCGTGAGTGGCGTATGCCGTGGCCGCGACCTGGAGCGACGCGGAGGCGCCGGCTTCGGTTATCCCCTCCTCCAGCACCTGCCCGTCCTTGGCCTCGCGGTAGCTAAGAACCAGATCCGAGTCGACCGGCTCGTACAGCTGGCCGTGGGCGGCGTAGATGCCCACTTCCTTGAAGAGTGGGTCCAGCCCGAAGGTTCGGGCTTCGTCCGGCACGATCGGCACGATCTGCTTGCCGATCTGAGGGTCGCGGATCAGGTTGCGCAGCAGCCGGCCGAAGGCCATGGTCGTGCTGACCGCCATCTCCGACCCCAACGTGAACTCGGCATCCACCTCGGGGCGAGGGGCCGGCAGCGGCTTGGAACGAACCACGCGGCGCGGCACCGGGCCGCCCAGCGCGCGGCGCCGCTCCAGCATGTATTGGACCTCTTCCGAGTTCGGGCCCGGGTGGTAGTAAGGCGCGTCGTGGAGCGACTTGTCCGGGATCGGCAGCTGCAGCCGGTCGCGGAAGACGCGCAGTTCGGCCTCGGAGAGCTTCTTGGCCTGGTGGGTGATGTTGCGGGCTTCGACTCCGGGTCCGAGCGCCCAGCCCTTGATCGTCTGGGCGAGAACCACCGACGGGCCGCCGCGGTATTCGGTTGCGGCGCGATACGCGGCATAGACCTTGCGGTAGTCGTGGCCGCCGCGTCGAAGGTGGGCCAGGTCGTCGTCGGAGAGGTGGTCGACGAGCCGGCGAAGCCGCTGGTCCGGTCCGAAGAAATGCTCGCGGATGTATGCGCCGCCGGCCACCGAGTACTTCTGGAATTCGCCGTCGACAGTCTCGTTCATCTTGTTGACGAGTACGCCCTCGGTGTCGCGGGCGAGCAGGTCGTCCCACTCGCGGCCCCAGATGACCTTGATCACGTTCCATCCGGCGCCGCGGAAGAGGCCTTCCAGCTCCTGGATGATCTTGCCGTTGCCGCGGACTGGGCCGTCGAGGCGCTGCAGGTTGCAGTTGACAACGAAGGTGAGGTTGTCCAGGCCTTCGCGAGCGGCCAGCGACAGCGCCGTCACGGACTCGGGTTCGTCCATCTCGCCGTCGCCGAGGAATGCCCAGACGCGGCTGGAGGACGTGTCGGCCAGGCCGCGATTGGCCAGGTATCGATTCAGTCGGGCCTGGTAGATGGCCGCGATGGGCCCGAGGCCCATGGATACGGTCGGGAACTCCCAGAAGTCGGGCTGCGTGCGCGGGTGCGGGTAGCTCGGCAAGCCCACGCCGGAAAGGGCTTCCTGGCGGAAGTGGTCCAGGTTCTCCTCGGTCAGCCGGCCTTCGAGGAAGGCACGCGCGTAGATACCGGGCGCCGCATGGCCCTGGAAGAAGATCTGGTCGCCCGAGGCGGCCCCGGGCAAAGCTCCGGCGGCGCCGGGCGACGCGCCGCCGACCGCATCCTTGCCCCGGAAGAAGTGGTTGAAGCCGACCTCGTAGAGCGTGGCGGCGCTGGCGTAGGTCGCGAGGTGGCCTCCGATGCCGGGGGCACGGTTGTTCGCCCTCAGTACCATCGCGACCGCGTTCCAACGAATCAGCCGCCGGATCCGCCGCTCCAGCTCCTCGTCGCCCGGAAAGAAGGGCTCCTGTTCCGGGCTGATCGTGTTTATGTAGCGGGTCTGGGTCAGCGGCGGCAGGCCGACATGAAGCTGCCGGGCCCGCTTGAGGATCTTGTAGAGAAGGAAGCGAGTGCGCTCGTCGCCTTCCTGGCCGTGGATCTGATCGAGCGCGTCCAGCCATTCCTGCGTCTCGGCGGGGTCGATGTCGGGCAGCTGGTGCTTGAACTCGTCGAAGTACATGACTGGGGAGTCTCTCCGGGCCGTGTCGGGACGCTGATCACGCTGTATCGAAACCATCTCGCACTGCAGGTTAGCGGATCGGTCCGGGGGAGTGGTTCAGTCCCTCCGCCGGGCCGCATCGTGGGCGAATCCCTCCGGACATCGTAAGCCCGGGGATACGCCGGCGGTCGTGGACTGTCGGGCTCGGCGCCAATTCCCTCTCGCCGAATCGCCCCAAACGGCGCAAAGTAGGGCGAACGGGGCGTCTCGCCGGCGGTCGGTTCTGCCACGCCGGCAGAGGATGAAAGGCGGGCGAGAGCGAGGCCATGAGCACTCAGCCGCTTGTCCTAGTTGCGGACGACGAGCAGCGGATCACGAAGCTGGTTTCGATGGCCCTCACCGACGAGGGCTTCCGGGTGGTGACTGCCGCGGACGGCGAGGAAGCCCTGGCCAAAGCCGAGGAGATCCGGCCCGACATCGTCCTGCTCGACATCGTCCTGCCCGACCTGGACGGAATCGAGGTGATGCGCCAGATGCGCGAGCGTCGATCGGTCCCGGTCATCCTGCTGACCGCCAAGGGCTCCGCCTCGGACAAGGCCAAGGGCCTCGATCTCGGCGCCGACGACTACGTCGCCAAGCCCTTCCACCTCGACGAGCTGGCCGCCCGCGTGCGCGCCGTCCTGCGGCGATCATCCGGCGTGAGCACCGGCGTCGGAGCGGTCCGCTTCGACGACATCGAGGTGGACCTCGAGCGGCGCATCGTCACCCGGGGCGGCGAGCTGGTGGAGCTGTCGCGGACGGAGTGGCTGCTGCTTCAGCACCTGGCGGCGAACGCGGGCAAGGTAGTCCTTCATACCGAGCTTCTGACCAAGGTGTGGGGGCCGGAGTATCGCGACGACCTCCAGTACCTGCGGGTCTGGGTGAGCCGCGTCCGGCGCAAGCTCGGGGCCAGGCCCGGCGAACCCGGCCGCATCAAGACTTTCCAGGGGATCGGCTATTTGCTCGACGTCGAGCCCCCGCGGCCGGACGAGCGACAGGGTGGGCGGCGCGGTCCGGACCCGGCCGTCGCCTCCGATGCGGCGATAGACGACCACCAGGACCAGGTCCGCCACGATGCCAGCCGCCAGATCAAGCGCACCAAGTCCTGAACGGGCGACTCACATCGCGGGCCGCGCGGTGCCCCGGCCTCCGCGCGACGAACCCTCTCCGGCTCCGAACAGAGACAAGCGGCTCGAGGAGGGGGACCCGAGCCGCTTGTTTCAATCTGAAGACGCCCCGTCACCGGCGTCTCCGTCTCATGTTCCGTGTGACATCGATGGGGTAGTCTCTAGAGTAGAAGGATCTGCCTGACGACTGCCTGACGCCCGCTCGGCAGGCCATTGCATCCGCGTTGCAGTGGCCCATCCGACAAGGTCGATAGGCGCAACTCCTCAGGACCTCGGCGCCGGCGGATCGAGTCGCTTGCGCGATGGCGCGCCATCGCGTACAAAGACCATCCCACGGTCACGTACATCCGCGCGACCAGCAAACGGAGGAACGCGGGCCATGACAGGCGGCTGGAGATCTCCCGGGCCGGCGACGTGGGCCGTCGGCGATCCGGACGCCCGCTACGGTCCGCAGGTGGGGCTGGTCGTGGTGGACCTTCAGAACGACTTCGCCGATCCCGCCGGCAGCCTCTCAGTCGGCGGCGGCGCCGGGATCGTGCCGCTCGTCAACGCCGAGATCGATCGGGCCCTGGCGGCCGGTGCCGCGGTTGCCTACACGCAGGACTGGCACCCGGCCCACACCCCCCATTTCGCCCAGGACGGCGGCGTCTGGCCGGTTCACTGCGTCCAGGAAACGTGGGGCGCGGAGCTTCACCCCGATCTGGCCGTGAACGGACCGATCGTTCGCAAGGGGTCTCACGGCGAGGATGGCTACTCGGGCTTCTCCATGCGCAACCCCGTCGGCGGTCTTCCGGTGCCGACGGAGCTGGACGGAACGCTGGCTCGGGGCGGTGTCAAGCGACTGGTCGTCTGCGGACTGGCGACCGACTACTGCGTCAAGGCGACCGCCCTCGACGGCGTCCGGCTCGGCTACGCGACGGCCGTCCTGCTCGACGCGATTCGAGCAGTGGATCTGAAGCCGGGAGACGGCGAGCACGCCCTCGAGGAGATGGCCGCTGCCGGCGTCAAACTGGTCGGGTCGCGATCCGCGAAGGGCTGACCACTCACCGGCGGGCGGCTAAGGTGAGCCCGTGAATCTCCATCTCGTCGACGCAACCTACGAGCTGTTCCGCGCCCACTACTCCCCCAGGCCGGGTGCGCACGCCCGCGACGGCCGGGAGGTCGGCGCGGTCGTTGGCCTGCTCTACTCGCTACTGGGCCTGCTCCGAGACGAGGGTGCCACGCACGTCGGCTGCGCCACGGACCACGTCATCCGGTCCTTCCGAAACGATCTCTACGCCGGCTACAAGACCGAGGCCGGGGTTCCGCCCGAGCTGCTGGCCCAGTTCCCACTGGCCGAGCGGGCAATGCAGGCATTGGGCCTGGTCGTCTGGCCGATGACCGAGTTCGAGGCCGACGACGCCCTGGCCACCGCCGCCGCTCTCTGGGCGGAGACGCCGGGCGTCGACCGCGTTCTCATCTGCACTCCAGACAAGGACCTGGCCCAGTGCGTGAGGGGCAAGCGTGTCGTCACGCGTGACCGGCGCCGCGATCGCACGGTTGACGAGGCCGGAGTGGCCGATCGCTGGGGAGTGGCGCCGGCCTCCATCCCCGACTACCTGGCCCTGGTCGGCGACGCCGCCGACGGCTTCCCGGGGCTGACGGGCTGGGGCGCCCGGTCGGCGGCCGCCGTCCTCGGCCGGTTCAGACACCTGGAGGCCATTCCCGCGAACGCCGGCGATTGGGGCGTGGACGTGCGCTCGCCGGTGGCGCTCAACGCAACCCTCCGAGACCGGTGGGCGGACGCGCTTCTCTTCAGGCACCTGGCGACGCTGGCGACGGACGTGCCGCTCCCCCAGCGAGACGCGGAGGAGTTGCGCTGGCGGGGGGCCCGGCGGGCGGAGTTCACGGCCCTCTGCGACGAGCTGGGCCAGCCGCGCCTGGCCGAACGCCCCCACCTCTGGCAGGACTGACCAGGCCGGCCCAGATCGGTCGCCGGCGCGCCGGCCCCGACCCGCGATCCCCTACTTGAGCATCACAAGCATGGCGGCGTGGTTGCGCGGCGAGGCCGCCAGGCACGACCACTTCTTGGCGGGGTAGGCCAGGTCGAACCACGGCCCGCCCTCGAGGCTCGTCACGGTGGCACCGGCACGCTCGGCGATGAGCCCGGCCGCGGCAACGTCCCAGGCGGAGAGCCCGGCTCCCTGGGCGTAGACGTCGAACCGGCCGCAGGCCACGTACGAGAGCGTGAGCGCGGACGAGCCCATCGAGCGGTGGGCCCTGATCGACTTTATCGCGGCGTGGCGCTTGCGGACCATGCCGCGCCCGCCGACCGCGAGCGTGACCACGAGGTCCTCGAGCAACTCTTTGCCGGCGGCGTGAATCGGCTCGCCGTTGCGTAGGGATGGGCCGTCGATGGCTCCTGTGAAGGTCTCGTCGCGAGTGGGGTCGTAGACCACCCCGATCACCGGCCTGCCCTCCTCCGCCAGGGCGATCGAGATGCAGAAGAACGGGATGCCGTTGGCGTAGTTGACCGTGCCGTCGAGCGGGTCGACGATCCAGACCCGGCCCGACTTGCCGGCGCCGGTGGCGGCGACCTCGCCGATCTCCTCCGCGTAGAAGGCATCGTCGGGGTAGCGCTCCTGGACGGCCCGCATGACGAGGCCCTCGCACAGGTGGTCAACCTCGGTCACGACGTCGCGCGGGCCCTTGGCCCGGATCTCCTCGAGCCGCTCGTAGCGCTCCATCTGGATCCGGCCGGCCTGGTGGGCCAGGTCGATGGCAAGTTCGAGCTCGGCGCCGTAGGCCTCCGAACGGCCGAGCCGGCTCAGCCGGAGATTCGAACCGGCGCCGGCTCCGGCGTTCGAGGCCGTCGTCATCGGCCCCGGGTCCCGGCTTCGAGGGCTATCTCGATCATTCTCTCGATCGACCGGTTGAGCTCGTCCAGCGGCAGGTAGGACTCTTCCGAGGTCGCCTCCTCGGAGAGGATGTCGCTGACCGTCAGGATCGTCGCCGCGGCCACGTTCGCGCCGGCCGCCCGGGCCCGGGCGGCGAGGTAGTACAGGACGGAGCTCTCCATCTCGAAGCCGAGCACGCCGCGGCTCCGCCACTTGGAGAAGTAGTCCGGATCGGGGTTGTAGAAGACGTCCACCGTCGCGACCTGGCCCACGTGAGGTTTGAGGCCGCTCTTCTCGGCCGTCTCGACGAGGGCGCGCACCAGCTCGAAGTCGGCCGTTGGGGCGTACGGGTCACCGTGGAGATACGTCGCCGTAGCGCCGTCGACGGGCGTCGCGGACGTGGCGATGACGATCTCGCCGGTCTTGATGCCCCGGCCGATGCCGCCGCACGTGCCGACGCGGATGAGCCGCTCGGCGCCGAGCTTGAGCAGCTCCTCGACCACGATCGAGATGCTCGGCGCGCCCATGCCGGTGGTCTGGACGCTGACCGGCACGCCCTTGTAGGTGCCGGTGTAGCCGAGCAGGCCGCGGTGGCTGTTGACCTGGCGAGCGGCTCGCGCTCCGCCGTCGAACCTCGCGGCGATCGTGGTCGCCCGGTTTGGGTCGCCGGGGAGAAGGACCACCGGAGCGTAGTCCGAGGGCTCGGCACGGAGATGGATCTGAGGCATCGGCGGACTCCAGGGCGGCGACTCGGAGGGCGAGTATGCGGCGGTCGCTCGCAGGCGCCGATTCTAGACGGCCCGGCGCCCAACCGGCGCACCCGGCACCGGACAGATCGGCCGGGCGTTCATCGGCGCCCCATCCGCGAGTACTCGGGAGTCGCGCCCGGCAGTGCCGGCGGGGCCGGCCGGCGAAGCGCCGGCATTCAGGTCGCGACGACTGACAACTGGTAAACCCTTCGACTGAAAGAACCGGGATCATCATCCCGGCCCGGTGGGGTTCTGGCGGTTCGGGTTCGACTTTGTGAGGTTAGGTGTGGACAAAGTGTGGAAAAACTGGGATACATATACACGTACCACCCTTGGGGGTGGGCCAAGCCATCGAATGGTACGAATTGCCCAGCGCAGTTCCCGTACCGCAGCTGGTAGGGTTTGCCCTCAGGCAGCGCGAAAATCGTGAGACTTCCTGGCTCTCGATTGACCGGTTTCCGTCTCCCGGTCAAGGTGCCCGCCACGAGAGCCCAAGGTGAGCGAGGAAGCCCCGTGCGGTTTGGTCGTGCTCGGCAGGGGGCGGTCGAGCGTCTTCTCTGGTCGCGTGACAGCCGGCTGGTTTCGCGCATCGCGCAGAGGCTTCCGCACGCTCGGATTATCGAGCTGGCCGATTCAGGCTGGTGCGTGCTGGCGGAGGCCCACGACCTGACCGAGGCGGTCGTGATCGGGCTGGCCCAGACATCGACATACGGTCTGGCCGAGGTGGACCCGTCCTTGCCGGTTGCAGAACGATACGTGGCCGCTCTCGGCAACGCGGTCCATATCTCGGGGCTGGGCGATCGAATCGGCCTGGACGAGACGCCGGAGATCGCCAAGAGCAAGATCCTCGATTACTTCTTCGCCCTCAAGGAGAACCACCACGTCGAGTTCCAGCCGATCGTGGATCTCCGGACGATGCAGGCGTCCGAATGGGAGTGCCTGTTCCGGCCGCACATGCCGATGCTGCCGCAGACGATAGGATCGATCGTCGACGCCGCCCTCGTGGCCCAACGCCCCGTGGACTTCGACATGTTCGTGGTTGAGGCCACGCTGACCAGAATCTCCCAGGTCGCCAGGCCGAGCACGATCGGCCGGCGCACGCGGTACTGCATCAACCTCCTGCCGGCGAGCCTGTTGTCGCCTCACTTCGAGGCCGGCGCCTTCGCCGAGCGCGTCCGGCGTGTCGGCCTCTCGCCCCGCCAGATCGTCGTGGAGTGCACGGAGCAGCAGGCCATCGCCGACATAGCGCACCTCAAGAAGCAGGTCCGGGCGCTCCGCCGCCTCGGCTTCGGTTTCGCCATCGACGACGCCGGGGCCGGCTACGCCAGCTTCAGCGTCATCGCCGCTCTCGAGCCGTCGATCATCAAGATCGACGAGGAGATCGTGAGCGGCGTCGGGAACAAGGGCAGCGAGACCAAGAAGGCCCTCGTCGAGGCCTTCGTCTCGTTCAGCAGCCGGATCGGGGCGAAGGTGGTTGCCGAGGGGATCGAGAACCGCAGGGACCTGCTCGCCCTGCTGGAGCGCGAGGTCGACTTCGGCCAGGGCTTCCTGCTCGGGCGGTCGGCCGTGGTACCGATGCAGCCACGCCGTATCCACACCGGTCGTGAGCGGCCGCTCGTCATCGCCACGGTCGGGAGCTGGGAAGGCGCGGTCACGACCCGCGCCGCTTCGTCCCAGTAGGATCCTGCTCTCGCCCTTCGGCGTTACCATCGTCCCGGGCCGCTCGGCGTCCCCACCGAGACAGTCCAATCGAGTTCCGAACGGCACAGGAAGACGTGACCATGCAGGCCGACACCTCCCCTACCCCGGCGATCCTCTCCCCGGACGGCCGGCGTTTCCTCGAAGCCCCGCGGTTTGCCGTCGTGGCCACCATCAACCCGGATGGCAGCGCTCTCCAGGCCGTCGTGTGGTACGACCTGCGCGGTGACACGATCGTCTTCAACAGCCGCGTCGGCCGCACGTGGCCGGCCAACCTCGAGCGTGATCCGCGGATCTCGTTCCTCGTCGAGGACGGCCAGGACTACATCGAGATGCGCGGCGAGGTCGAGATCGACGAGGATCCGGTTCGAGGCCAGAAGGTAATCCTCGAGCTGGCGCGGCGTTACGAGCCGGAGCGGGACCCGGCGGCCCAGGCCGCGGCGTTTGCCGGGCAGCAGCGCGTGACATTCGAGCTCCGCCCAACGCGCATCTACGAGCGGTTGTTCCGCAAGTAGAGGCCGGAGCAGCGGGCCCGAGCCCATCGGAGGAGACGACCATGGCGGTGGCGAAGATCGGCTACGCGGCGATGCTCGAGCAGTTCGCGCCGGGCGAGATGCTGGACCTGTGCGCCCGCGCCGACGCGGCGGGCTTCTCCGGCGTCATGGCGGCCGACCACTTCCAGCCGTGGACGCCGCAGCAGGGTCAGGCCTCGTTCGTATGGGAGGTGCTGGCGCTGGCCGGCGCCCGGACGCGCGGCGACCTCGGCCCGGGCGTTACCTGCCCCTCCTTCCGGATGCACCCCGCGATCGTGGCCCAGGCGGCGGCGACGCTGGAGGTCCTGTATCCCGGCCGCACCTGGCTGGGCCTGGGTTCGGGTGAGGCCCTCAACGAGCACGTCGTCGGCGGCTACTGGCCGGAGGCCCCCGAGCGGATCAACCGCATGTTCGAGGCCATCGAGATCATCACCAAGCTGTTCAGCGGTAAGGAAGTCAAGCACGACGGCCGCTTCTTCAAGCTGGAGACGTGCCGCCTCTGGACGCTGCCCGAGAAGGCCCCGCCCATCTTCATCGCAACTGCCGGCCCCGTGACGGCGAAGCGGACCGGCCAGTTCGCGGACGGGCTGATCACCGTGGGCGCCCCGGAGGAGAAGATCGAGATGGTCTTCGGCAAGTTCGCCGAGGGCGCGCGCGAGGCCGGCAAGGATCCCGCAACGATGCCGAAGATCCTTCAGCTCCACCTGTCGTGGGCGGAGACCGACGAGCAGGCGATCGCGAACGCCATCTCGGACTGGCCCAACGGCGGCATGAAGTTCCCCAAGCAGGACATCCGCTCGCCGCGTGACTTCGAGCAGATGGCGGCGCTCGTCCGGCCGGAGGACTTCAAGGGTCGCATGTTGATGTCGGCCGATCCGGAGCTCCACCGCCGGGAGATCCAGAAGTTCCTCGACCTGGGCTTCGACCACGTCTACCTCCACAACGTCGGCCGCAACCAGGCGGCCTGGATCGACGTCTTCGGCCGAGACGTATTGCCCAAGCTGACGGCGTAGATCAGCGGGCGTGCGCCGACCGCATCACGCGGAATGCGGCCGGCATTGCAAACCAGTATCGATTTCGCCTGCGGCGGACTACCCTTTGGTCATCGATCCCATCAGCGGGAGAAACGATGCGCGTCGTCTGTCTGGCCGGAGGCGTCGGCGGGGCCAAGCTCGCGGTCGGGCTCCAGCAGATACTCGCGCCCGGCGAGCTGACCGTCGTCGTCAACACGGGTGACGACCTGGAGCGTCACTCGCTGACCATCTGCCCCGACTACGACACGGTGCTGTATACGCTGGCCGGCATTGCCGATCCGGTCCAGGGCTGGGGCGTCGCCGGCGAAACCTGGCAGGTCATGGGCCAGCTGGGCCGGCTCGGCGACGACATCTGGTTCCGCCTCGGCGATCGCGATCTGGCAACGCACCTCTTCCGAACCGAACGGCTGCGCCAGGGCGCCCGCCTGACTGAGGTCGCGATCGAGCTGGCCCGTTCGCTCAGCGTGCCGTCCCTCATCCTGCCGATGGCCGACGAGCCAATCCGAACCCGCGTCCGCACCGCCGGCGGCTGGCTCGACTTCCAGGACTACTTCGTGCGGCTGCGCCAGGAGCCGGAGGTTCTCGAGGTCCGGTTCGACGGAGCGGAGGTAGCCGCGGTCACGCCCGAGGTGCGGGCGGCCTTCCGCACGGCCGAGGCCATCGTCCTGGCGCCTTCCAACCCGATCGTCTCGATCGGCCCCGTCCTGGCGGTGCCCGGTCTGCTGGCGGAGATCACAGCGGCGCGGGCCAGGGGCGTGCCGGCGGTCGGCGTCTCCGGCATCGTCGGTGGCAAGGCCTTGCGCGGCCCGGCCGACAGGATGATGGCGAGCCTCCGCGAAGAGCCCAGCGCCCTGGGCGTGGCTCGACGCTACGTCGCGGCAGGGCTCATCGACGTCTTCGTGATCGACCGCATGGACGAGGCGCTGGCCGACCCGATCAGGGCCCTCGGCATCGAGGTCCATGTCACCGACACGATCATGACCGACGAGGGAACGCGCGCCCTGCTGGCCCGCGAGATGCTGGCCTCGGCGGCCTGGACCGGGGCCGAGCATGCCGAAGCGAGGCACACGAGGACCGCCGACACCGACGGGCGGGGCGCCGGCCGGTCACCTTCCGGAGGCGCGGATTCGTGACCGAGACGAGCCTCGGGCACATCGTGGCCCTGATACCGGTCCGATCGCTCGCGGGCGCGAAGTCGCGCCTGGGCGAACCGCTCGACGCCGAGGAGCGAGGCGACCTGGTCAGGGCGTTGCTCCGACGGACGGTTCAGGGAGCCCGAGCGGCAACCCGGGTGGCCGGCGTGCTGGTCGTGTCCATGGACGGCGACCTCCTGGACGAGGCCCGGGGCCTGGGCGCCGTCTCCCTGCTCCAGCGAATCGACGGTCTCAACGAGGGTCTCGAGGAAGCCCGGCTCGCCGCCGGTGCGGACGCGACCGCCGTGCTGGTCCTGCCCGTCGATCTGCCGGGTGTCTCCGCATCCGCCATCGACGCGCTCGCCGAAGCCGCCGAGGCCGCGCGACGCGATGCGCCTTCAAAGCCGGTGGTCGTGGCCGTGCCGGACCGGCACGGTACGGGCACGAACGCCCTCCTCGTCGCCCCGCCCCATGCAATTCCGTTTCGCTTCGGCGAGGGCAGCCGGGCCGCCCACGCGGCCGCCGCCAGTGCCGCCGGGGCATCGTACGTGGAGCTGGACGGGCCTCTCAACTTCGATTTGGACACGCCCGAGGATCTCCTAGAGGCCGACCGGCACGGCTTCGACCACGAGGCCGGCCGGTGAGCGGCGGCGCCGGCGGGGTCCGCGGCAGCGGAGGATTGCAGCGGTCCATGCCCGAAGGCCGCCTCTCCGTCATAGCGCTCGACGGCATTCCGGAGATACATCCCGGCGACGACCTGCCCGGCCTCCTGATCGCGGCCCTTCGGTCCACGCCCGAGGTCCAGCCGATGGCCGAGGACGACGTGCTCGTCGTCACGCAGAAGGTCGTCTCAAAGGCCGAGGGCGCGATCGTCGACCTGTCAGCGATCGAGCCGCGACCCGAGGCGATCGCGTTCGCCGAGCGCTGGGACCGCGACCCGCGCCAGCTGGAGGTCGTCCTGCGAGAGGCCCGCCGGATCGTGCGGATGGCCAACGGTGTCCTGATCACCGAGACCCGCCACGGCTTCATCTGTGCCAACGGCGGCGTCGACGCGTCCAACATGGGTCCCGATAGCGGTCACGTGGTAACCCTGCTGCCCGCCGACCCGGACGCCTCGGCGGCTCGGATCAGGGTCGCAGTCCGGTCCGCGTTCGGAGTGGACGTGCCCGTCGTAGTCTCCGACAGCTTCGGCCGGCCCTGGCGGTGGGGCATCGTAGACGTGGCCATCGGCGTCAGCGGCCTGCTGCCCCTGGACGACCTGCGAGGCCAGCCCGACGCGGACGGCCGGATCATGCGCAGCACGATCAGGGCCACGGCCGACGAGATAGCCACGGCCGCGGAGCTAGCCCTGGGCAAGGCCTCGGGACGGCCGGCCGCGATCGTCCGAGGCGCGCACCCGACGCGTGGCGAAGGCAGGATCGCGAACGCGCTGATGCCGGGCGAGTTCGATCTGTTCCGGTGATCCAGGCGGGCGGGAGCGGCGCCGCCAGACCCGAGATCGAGGCCCGGTTCGATGCGCCGGGCCTCGTCGACCTGCGCCTCTCGATAGCCTCGCTTCGGCACGGCCCGGGCGACCCCACGATCCGGTTCGCGCGTGACGGCGTCTGGCTGGGCCGAAGGACCGAGGCCGGCCCGGCCGCCCTGCGCATCTGGACCGAGCCGGGGAGCCGGGTGATCAATGCCCAGGCCTGGGGACCGGGCGCCGCGCCGGCCATGGCGGCCGTCTCCGGCCTGTCCGGGCTGCTCGACGACCCGGCCCAACTGGTGACCGGCCATCGCCTCGTTCGGGAGCTGCAACGCCGGTTCAGCGGCCTGCGGCTGCCTCGCACCGGGCAACTGCTGCCGGCGCTGGTTCCGGCAGTGACCGGCCAGAAGCTCACCGCCGAAGAGGCGCACTCCGCCTACGCCGCGCTCGAGATCGG
>Ga0209777_10005246_pt1 | contig 15019 bp, 14 predicted proteins | sample FrelakmetHBP12HB_FD_187147 | JGI IMG/M metagenome (GOLD analysis project Ga0209777, IMG submission 187147) | Freshwater lake sediment microbial communities from the University of Notre Dame, USA, for methane emissions studies -HBP12 HB (SPAdes)... | ecosystem: Environmental > Aquatic >... | reverse complement strand
CTCAAAGGGAAGACTAGGACTTAAAGTAGCACTGGGCACAGTACGATATGCTTCTGGTGCAGTAGCACACGGCAATCCAGGTGGCGTAAACATTCGTACTCCAACCGCAACAATCGGTGTTCGCGGTACTGACTTTCTAATGTCAGTTGACGAAACAGGCAAGACAACTGTTATCCTGCTACCAAGCTGCTATGACGACAAAGATCCTACTAAGATAACAGACCAGTGTCCAGTAGGGTCTATTGAGGTATTGACTGCCGCCGGCTTAGTGCTGCTCGACAAACCATTCCAAGCGACAATGGTTGAAAACAGTTATACTCCGCCTGCACCGCCGGTCAAAGTTAACATGACGTTGAAGCAGGCCAATAACACCTTGCAGATTTCAGCACCCACTACCACTAGCGGTGAAAATCTAACAAAGATTTCAAAAAATGCGTTAAAGCTATCTCTTAATCCGGCTCAGGCTGCATCTGATAGCAACTCGGATCCAGATTCGGGCGGCGATCCATTTGAAGAAGTTGCAGCATTGATTGCAGCTAAACCTGCTACACCTGATCAACTACAGCAACTATACGTAGAAAACAACGGCGAACTGCCGAAGAAAACAATCTACACGAATGTTTCTCCTGTGTTAAATAAAAAGTTAGTTCAAATAGGATGGGCGTACTCATTATTATCACCTGACAAAGAACAAGCTGCTACAATTTGGTTGCCTAAGAACACTGAGGTACAAGTAGTAGTTTCTCAGAACGGTATAGTGGATTCATACAACTTCATGAATCAGAAATGGACCAATCAAGGTGACGGTAGACCTCAAGGAACTATTACAATTGTTCAGAACGGGGCACCACCTAAATGAGAAAGCTATTAGCTCTATTCATGTTACTGTGGTCTAGCATGTCTTATGCTACTACATTCAGTAATCTAAAGTTTGGTGCATATCAATTTAGTGATACTCAGTGGAATGTCAGTGCCTGCTTATATACTACAACTTGTCAAATCTATAGCTTGAGTGGTATAGGTACCTCTTATAATACAGGTAGCCCCTATCATTTATCTGCTGGTCAGTATATTCAGTTTTCGCCAAGTGGTAATCCAAGTTATCCGTGGACTATGATAGTCTATAACAGTAACGGAACTGTAGCTGCTAATCTAGGAAACGGCAAGTTATCAGTTCAGGGTCTAAGTACAGATAGCTCAGGTCATCATTTCTTTTTCTTCATCAACGCCAACTATAACGGCACTGTATTCAGCACTGACTATGGCTTCCCTAACAACAATGGATTCAGCTTTACCGGTACATTGAATCCCACAGCAACGCAGACTGATAGTTTTGCTAGCGGAGGGTCAACGTCTCCTCTTAGTGCTGGTCAAACATACACATCTGCTCCTACATATCCCCCTGCAACTATTACTAATACTGAGCAAGTTTATATCAATCAAAATAGTTCGTTGACGCATAATAGTATCTATATCACACAAACAGGTGGAGACTTTACTATTGTAAATATTGCACAGAACGGTGATAATAACAGTATTCGTGGTATTGGTGGTGGCACATATATTATCAATGGCGGAAGTAATACTCTTAGTGTCAAACAAGGTAGTCAAACTATACAAGGAAATAATAATCTAGTAGAAGGCTTTGTTACCGGAAACGTCAACTCAATGAATGATAGCCAACAGGGCAACAATAACTATCTGCAAACATCAATCAATGGAAGTTACAATTCACTACTCACTTTGCAAACTGGAGGTAACAAAGCATTATTTGCTAACATTACCGGCAATAACAACAATATTACTGCAAATCAACTTGATACCGGTAATCATTTCTTAGAGTTGAACATACCTACTAACGGAAACACAGTAAACGTAACTCAATCCGGATCCGCGCAAAAAATGTTTTCTCTTACGCTAAATACTTCTAATACTGGTGTCACTGTCACGCAGGATAATCCTACGACTGCGGATAGCGCATCAATGAGCATTACTTGTACTACTGGTAGTTGCACTGGATATTCATATGTAAAACATTAAGGAAAGAGCCATGAAGAAACTAACGAAATACTTATTGAGTCCCTGGATGGCTCTTCTAACATTTACATTACTTCTTGTAGTAAAACTTTCTAATCCATATCTAGTGGATGCAGTAAGACTTAAATTTTATGACTATCTGATGCTGGATAAACCAGTACATTCGGAACAGATTGTAGTTGCAAATATCGGGGAGAAAGCAATTGAGAAATATGGACAATATCCTTTCCCAAGGGAAGCGTATGCTAAAATCATCACTGACATTTATGGTAGAGGGGCTGGCCTTGTCGGCAGTACTATTCTTATGCCTGAACCTGATCGTATGGGCACTGACAGAGTACTATCGGATACATTAAAGAAGTATCCAGTTGTTCTTAGTCAGACGGTAACGTCGGATTGTTCTGCATCAAAGTCAACGCAAACGATTCGTCGGACTGGTGTTGCTGTGATTGGAGACGGGCAACCGACTGAGTTCTTACCTCAATATCCATGTGTCTTATCCAATATTTCAAGTCTTCAAGACGCTGCCGCAGGGGTAGGTATAACTTCAACTCTTCCTGAATCTGACGGTGTTGTTCGCCGTGTGCCCCTGCTTGCCCAATCAAAAGGCGAATTTTATCCTGCGTTTGGGCTTGAGTTAATTCGAGTTGCGTCAGGAGATCCTTCATACCAAGCGAAGGTAAATCAGACGGGAGTTGAGGCATTACGTGTTCCTTCTTTCAATACTATTAAAACTGATGAATATGGCAGAGTGTTTACGAACCCGAATTACGTATTTTCATCGTTTGAAGTAGGCGAGAATATTCCTCGTCTCGATGGTAAGATCGTTCTACTCGGTGTGACTGCGAACGGCGTAGCAAATCCCGTAGCAACTCCGTCTGGTGCCCAAATGCCCCATCAGCTTCAGGCCAGTCTCCTACAGACGTTGATAAATGGGGATTCGGTGTCGATTCCGAATTGGGTGAGTCTGGTTGATCTTTTGGCATTCGTAATTCTTTCGCTTGCTGTAATTGGATTGTCTAATGTAAGATATTCTATCGTCTGGATTGGTATTCTACTAGCAGGTTACGTGTACGCACCTGTATACATGTACAGTCACATCAAAATATTGTTTGATATTTCATTCAATTTCCTAGCTGCCATTCTTATTTATTTGCATGTATATAGCGTTAAATTTATTAGCGAATACTTGCAAAAGCAGCAAATCAAGAAACAGTTCGGCACTTACTTGTCACCTGATCTTGTCGCACAGCTACAGCGCCAGCCTGAACTACTGAAACTGGGCGGCACCGAACAAGAGCTATCAATCATGTTCACGGACGTTCGCGGATTCACAACAATCTCAGAACACTATGGAAAAGATGTACAAGGGCTTACTAGCATCATGAATCGCTATATGACTGCAATGACGAAAGCAATTCTTGAGAACAAAGGAACCCTTGATAAGTACATCGGTGATGCTCAAATGGCGTTCTGGAATGCACCAGTAGACAATGAGCAACACGCACTGGATGCAGTGAAAACCGCTTTCCAAATGCTTAAAGCACTAAAGGAATTCAATGATGAAATTACCAAAGAAGGAGTCCCCGCTTTTGGAATGGGTCTCGGTATTAATACTGATACTGTGGTTGTCGGTAATATGGGTAGTGATCAGCGTTTCGACTATACTTGTCTTGGTGATGGGGTCAATTTGGCATCTCGTTTGGAAGGTCAGTCAAAGCCTTACGGGGTCAAAATCGTCATCGGGCCAAAAACCGCCGAGTATGTACGGCATACATACCAAGTCGTTGAACTTGACTTACTTGCCGTCAAGGGAAAGACAGAACCTGTAAAGGTTTACACTGTTCTAGAGAAGTTTGACGAAAAAGCAGAAATTGCACATGAGAAATTCCTAAATGCTTATAGATTGGGTGCTTGGAATAGGGCACATGCTATGGCACAGGCAATGCGTGGTATCTGGGGCAAACAGCTTACTGGATATTATGATATGATGGCTGATCGCATCGAAGAAATTCAGAAGAATCCTCCAAGCCCTAAGGATTGGGATGGTGTATTTCGAGCAACTAGTAAGTGATTCGGGTAAGAAAACTATTGTTATTTCACAAGATACATGCTATTAAATACATAGGATTATAAAAAAGTAATCCTTAACAAAAGGAAATAAATGTACATGAAGAATATTATTGCAATCGCTGCACTCGCTGTAGCTGCCACTTCTACTCCGGCTTTTGCTGACTCATTCACCGGCGCCCGAGTAACTGGTTCAGCCGGTTACCAGGACATTTCTCGTGTTCCTGCAAATCGTGATTTCAACTACGGTCTTGAAGCAGGATATGATTATAAGGTTATGGGTCCAGTAACGGTAGGCGTTGAAGCCGGTATCGACAACGTGTTTGATCGCACTAATGTCAACGTAGGCGCTCGTCTCGGTTATGAAGTCAACAGTCACGCTCTTGTGTACGCAGGACTTGGTTACGCCAATCTCCGTGATTTTGGCGCTCACAACCGTCAGGGACTTCGTGCAACCGGCGGCGTTGATGTAAATGTCGCAGGTCCGTTTTCGATCGGCGCACAGTACACTCATGACGATCTTGGTTCTACTCACACGAACGGTGTTGCTGCCACTGCAACTGTTCGTTTCTAATCCAAGTTAAATAGAGTAACGGTGATAGTGGCGGAGAGATATCTCCGCCACTATTGTTTCTAGAAGGAGAATGAATGAGAATAGGTCTTACTCAAATGATTCTGGATCACAATGGAATAGCATGTGACTCGTTAGAGCATGGCTGGTATAACCTCCTAAGTGGTCATAGTATATTTGCGTTGCCTAACACTCTTCATCAGGACTTCGATCCCGTAGCAGACACATTGGATTCTGTGATCATCACAGGTGGAACTCTAAACTCTCTTAAAAAAGACACAGAACTTGCTATCATTGAAAAAATGATGCAACGCGGTAAGCCTATAGTAGGCGTATGCACTGGTGCGCTTTTGATCGCAGAAATGCTCGGAGCGACAATACAAACCATACCAAACCACAACAACATTGAACATTATGTAATGTACAATGGCGAAGCTATCAAAGTGAATAGCCATCATGGTGTTGGTATAACTAATATGAATGAAAAAGGTGAGATTCTGTGTCTGTCTGACACTGGAGAAGTGGAAGCATTCGTTCATAACAACTTGGCGGGTGTCATGTGGCATCCTCAGCGAATGACCAATCCCTGGATTCCACCTGAGATTGCATTCTTGTTACGCATTTAAGATAAATACTTTCATGTTAACAGAAGAAATCATTCATGAAGTTGCGGCAGATGAACTAGCCAAACACCTTCCTTCATTGGAAAAGCATGATTACGATACTATTGACCGATTGATGCGTGGTATTGCACAGAAGCATCAAATTACTTCGGATGCTCTTAATAAAATCTTTGTTAGAAAATATCACAAAACTCCAAATCAATGGATTGAAGACTTGAAAGATTTGGATGAGACTAGTCGAAATCCAACTGGTGACCTCGGTGAAGAAGTTAAAAAGTTCGTAGAATGGGCAGGCAGAAGATTACATATTGAACGTCTACCTAAAATTGAGCTTAGCTATGACACTGACGAGGCACAAACCAATCATCACACTGGTGGACACATGCCCGGATCTGATACAATTTGGGTTTATGCCAGCAACAGAAATCTCGTAGATATCTTACGTACAGTATTTCACGAACTGGTTCATGTTCGTCAAGACGAAATCGGAATGATCAAGCCCGGCGATTCTTATCCTGGATCACCTATCGAAGCTATGGCTGACCTATTAGCAGGTAAGTATATTAAAATATACAGTGAGAAGAATCATCATATCTTTCAGTAGTCCACCCACTACACGACTTCTTTAACCCTGATATCATATTAGTTAGGTTACTCTGCTGTAAATTATACTTTTCTCTAAGTTCGTATCTTGTACAAGTTTCTACCTTGCCACTAACATGATAAAAGGTATGAATAGTGGTATTTCTCTTTGCTGGATACTTTGTTCCGACTAGACCTTTATTCCATGGAATGTTGCCTTCTCTGAATACGTTCTTCATATTTGCTTTGTGTTTTTCTGATTTAGGTTTGCCTTTAGCCGCGATGCTTTGATTGTTTTTCCACTCAGTAGTTCTAACCACTCCGTCTAAACCCTCGCCACCATCTGTTTTGTTACGTAGGATTCCGGTACCGTTGTCCTTACGACCATACCACCGTATCATTCGTCTCTCTAGCGCAAATGCACCTATAGCAGTCAGATTGGTTTCTAGCATAACAATGCGTTCTGCTGGGGGTGTGGCGATGCCTTTGAAATAGTTATTATTTGGTGATTTGTAGCGATGAGCTACCCAAGCTCTGTTTCCGGTACCCTTACCTATATAATAGGGGCTGCCGTCTTTTCTGAGGTAGGCATACACATAATAAATAGTCATAGCTGATGCTCCTTTGAAGCGTTAGAGCGGGTAGATGTTGGTATCATCGTGATCCGCAACTTTATTTAGTCCGAATCTTCCAATAAACGGTACACAGAAACATTGACTTCTTTACGTTTTTTGTTATAATAACTAGACTATAGAAGGAGTAAACATGTCACGTAATTTTAATTCCGAAGCTAAGGTTAAGCTAACTCAACTTATTAATGAAGGTATCAGTGTTCTACAGGAAGTAGAAACACTCAATGAAGGTCTTAACGATACTGTTAAGGCAATTGCAGAAGAACTTGAAATCAAGCCATCTATTCTTAAGAAGGCAATCAAGATCGCTTACAAATCTCGTTTGAACGAAACCAACGAAGAAAACGAAGAACTCAACACTATTTTGGAAACAGTCGGTAAAACTAATTAATGTCATACGTTGACGCTGTTCATGACATCAAAAATGATAAAATCCATGTCGTAGAGCGCACACCTGAGGGTACTCGGGCTTATAGAGAATTTGCAGCAAACTATGTTCTCTATTATCCCGACCCGAAGGGAAAGCATCGTTCTATCTTTGGTCATCCTTTGTCTCGTTTCTCTACACGCAAACGTGCAGAGTTCGAGCAGGAGCGTAGGTTCCATAAGAATATTCTTTTTGAGAGTGATGTTAACGTAACATTCAGGTGCTTGTCTGACAACTATCTAGGAGTTGAACCTCCTAAGTTGCACACATGCTTTTTCGATATCGAAGTAGACTTTGATCCTGAAAAGGGTTTCAGTCCAACTGACGATCCATTCAATCCAGTGACTGCAATCACATGCTACTTGGATTGGCTAGATCAACTAGTGACACTTGCGATTCCGCCAAAGCACATGAGCGATGAAACCGCACTAGAACTGGTCAAGGATTTCCCGAACACATTTCTGTTTCGCTCTGAAATCGAAATGTTTGAGACATTTTTTGATTTGATCGAAGATGCAGACGTTCTAACAGGTTGGAACTCAGAGGGATACGATATTCCCTACTGCGTAAATCGTGTAACTCGTATCATGTCTAAAGACGACACGAGACGTTTTTGCTTGCTTGGTCAACTTCCGAAAGTTCGTACATATGAACGATTCGGTAAGGAAGAACAAACTTACGATCTAGTAGGTCGTATTCACATGGACTATCTGCAACTCTATAAGAAGTACAACTACGAATCTCGCCATAGTTATTCTCTTGATGCTATCGGTGAAATGGAAGTGAACGAGCGCAAGACTCAGTATGAAGGTTCGCTCGACCAGTTGTATAACAAAGACTTCAAAAAGTTCATAGAGTACAACAGACAAGATACTATGCTTATGGTGAAGATTCATCGTAAGACGAAGTTCCTTGATCTAGCAAACGCTCTAGCGCACGAAAACAGTGTATTGCTTCCGACTGTTATGGGTTCGGTGGCGATGATCGAAATGGCGATCTACAACGAAGCACATGCTCGTGGCTTCATCGTTCCTGACAAGAAACGCAGAGATATTCCAGAGTTCGATCCTCCGGCGGCAGGTGCATTCGTTGCGAATCCACAAGTCGGAATGCATGAATGGGTTGGTGCAGTCGATATTAACTCGCTGTATCCATCTGACATTCGTGCATTGAATATGTCTCCTGAAACTATCGTAGCACAGGTTCGACAAACTCTTACAGACCAGTATCTTTATGAAAAGAGTCAGCGTCTTGCAAGAGAAAAGAAGAACAAGAAGCACAAAGACGATGAAGAAGGTGTAATGGGAGCTATTCTCTGGGAAGGTCTCTTTGGATCCCTAGAATATACCGCTATTATGAATCAAGAGCGTGGAACTTTGCTATGGGTAGACTATGAAGATGGTCGATCCGTACAAATGTCTGCTGCTGAAATCTGGAAGATGGTTTATGATAGCAATAGGCCATTGATTCTATCTGCTAACGGCACAATCTTTACTTACGAGAAAGAAGGTGTCATTCCCGGTCTGCTGTCTCGTTGGTATTCAGAACGTAAAGCAACTCAGAAGCAAGCCAAAGAAGCAAAATCTTCTGGTGATATGGTGATGTTTGAGTATTACGATAAGCGTCAGCTTGTTCGTAAGATTCTTCTCAACTCTGCATACGGCGCACTTTTGAATGAACACTGCCGATTCTACGATAAACGCATTGGTCAGTCAGTTACTTTGTCTGGTCGTCAAATTGTTCGTCACATGATGAGCCAGATCAATGAACTGATCGAGGGTAACTATACTCACGAGGGCAAGTCCATTGTCTATGGTGACACTGACTCTTGCTATTTCACTGCATATCCTATGCTCAAGAATCAAATTGACACGGGTGACGTAGAATGGAACAAAGACTTGTGTGTTGCACTGTATGACAATATCGCAGAGCAGACCAATGATAGTTTCCCTGCTTTCATGGAAAAGGCATTCCATTGCCCAAGAAAGAACGGCATGGTTATTAAAGCTGGTCGTGAATTGATCGGTGATCGCGCCATCTTTATCACTAAGAAGAGATATGCTATCAACATCTTTGATATGGAAGGTGATCGTTATGACTTGATCACTGACCCAGAAGAAGCTAAAAAGAAGGGCGTAAACATCGGGTACGGTAAGGTCAAGGCTATGGGTCTTGATCTTAAGAGAGCAGATACTCCGAAGTATGTTCAAGAATTTCTTATGGGTGTGCTTTGCATGGTAATTCAGCAAGGTAACACTAGAACAGAAGTTATTGAAAAGATCAAGGAGTTTAAGAATTATCTCTCTGAGCAGGATAGCTGGACTAAGGGTTCTCCTAAGTCGGTCAACAATCTAACGAACCACACTATCAAATTCGAGAAGACAGGTAAGTGTTCAGTTGGTCACGCAAGAGCAGCCATTAACTACAACTATTTACGTAAGCTAAATGGTGATCAGTACAGTCAACGAATCGTTGATGGTATGAAGGTTGTGGTATGCGCTTTGAAAGCCAATCCACTTGGGTTCACTTCTGTTGCATATCCAACAGATGAACTTCGATTACCAAAATGGTTTCTTGAACTACCATTTGACGACAAAGAAATGGAACGTAAACTAGTAGATGAAAAGATCGAAAACTTGTTGGGAGTTCTTAAATGGGACCTTCGTCTCGACACTGATACTAATAGTACATTCAGTGACTTGTTCAGTTTCGGTTAACTACTTCATTGACTTACGCAATGAATTCCTATACTATTCAATACATAAACCCCTAAATATCATAAAGGAAACACAATGAAAGATTATTTACTTGACATAATCCAACACACTCATGGCTTGGGTGTAATCGACCTAGTAAAGGTAGTTGGAACTGACTCGGAAACGCTCGTTAGCGCATCTTCCGAAGACAGAACTCTCGTCGCATACGGGACGCTTAAGTCTCCTGTTGCTGACTTCATCGGTACGTTCGGTATGCCTAACTTGTCAAAGTTGAAGACTATCGTTAATTTTGATGACTACGACGATGATGCCATCATCAATGTGACTCGCGGAACTAATGCTGATCCCGAAGCCCCAGCCGCTATCCACTTTCAGACCAAGACGGGAGACTTCGTTAACGACTATCGCTTGATGAGTGAAACTACGGTCAATGATCGCGTCAAGACTATTACCTTTAAGGGTGCTACTTGGAACGTAGAGTTTGAACCTAGTATTGCTGGTATTCTTCGTTTGAAGAAGCAGGCACAGGCTAACAGTGAAGAACTTTACTTCAAGACTAAGACTGAAGGTTCTGACTTGAAGATTTACTTCGGTGACCACTCAACACACTCTGGTAACTTTGTGTTTCAGTCTGATGTAAGCGGTGTGATTGATAAGCCTTGGAACTGGCCCGTTAAGGTCTTCCTCGCAATCATGGATCTACCGGGTGAAAAGACTATTCGTATCGCAAATGCTGGTGCTACTGAAATCGTAGTTGACAGCGGTCTTGCTGTATGGCGTTATCTCTTGCCCGCACAGGCTAAGTAAAAATGCTTAAGACGATCAACGGTGGTAGTCGGTATATTATGGTCAACGGTGGAATGCCTTCACCAACATATACTAATAACAGTTCAGGACTGGGCGCTGGAAACATTAGATGGAACTCCAGCACTCAAGCTATGGAAGTCTATGATGGTTATACCTGGATGCAGATTAACACTAGCCATGCTAGTGTTGGTCTAACTCCTGATGCTGAAAATGCAATTTCTTGGGCTATCAAGAAGGAGCACGAAGAAGTAGAACTTGAAAGACTTGCAAAGACTAACCCTACTATTGCTGATCTTTTAAATCAAAAGAAAGATTTGGATCAAAAGATCAAAATGGTACAAATCTTAACTAAAGAAGAATCTAAAATTGGAACAAATTAATCTCTCAGCATCACATGACCCAGACTGGGCGTTGTTTTTGCCAGCAGTCTCCTCTTTCTTCATTGCAGGCTTAGGCAAGCAACGTGAAGGTGAAAACTATTTTGACCCAGCGAGAATCCCTGCTGCTTTCAACGGTGATGTTGAGAAGTTAAACTTCCTTAATGAGAAGGAAGGCTTGTATACGTACAAGTGGGGACTATATTCTGCGGGTCATGCGAATCTAGACATTACTAAGGATGACAATAACGAATCTATCATCCGCAAACGAGATAGGCAGAACACTTTTTTGTTAGGTGACTCGGGTGGATTCCAGATTCTTAAGTGTCAGTGGCCCGCAGACTGGAAAGACCCTAACTGTCCTCGTGCAATGAAGAAGCGACAGCAAGTTCTTACTTGGATGGACGAGTACATGGACTATGGCATGTGCCTTGATATCCCATCACAGTCATTGACGACTTATCATATCAAGGACAAGAAGACCGGCAAGTCTGCACATGGTATCAAGACTATCGAAGATGCTATTGTAGCAACGCATATCAACAATGAATACTTCATCGCAAATCGTGATGGTCGTTGTAAGTTCCTGAACGTGTTGCAGGGACGTAATCATAAGCAGTCTGATGACTGGTATGAGGAAATGAAAAAGTATTGCGATACCGGTATCTACGGTGACAAAGCGTTTAATGGTTGGGCATTCGGTGGTCAGAACAAGATTGATATTCACTTGATGCTAAAGCGTCTGGTCGGCATCATTCATGATGGATATCTTGAAGAGGGTAAGCACGATCTTATTCACTGTCTTGGTACTTCTATCATGGAATATGCAGTCCTCTTTACTGACATTCAGAGAGCTATTCGCAAATATCACAATCCGAAGTTGCAGATTACTTTTGACTGTGCTTCTCCGTTCTTTGCTGCTGCAAAGGGTCTTGCTTACAACAACAATACATTTGAGCATAACACCAAATGGGCATACTCTATGGAGAAGACTGCGGAAAACAAGAAGTATGCAACTGATACTCGCAAGTTCAGTGACGGTGTTCTAGCTGATGGCATTCATAAGCTATTCACTGATAGCCCTGTCACTGACATGATGGTGATGAAGGACCTGTGCTATCGTGGACAGGGGTTCATCGGACAGCACGGTAAGGAAACGAAGACTTCTTGGGATACTCTCAGCTACACTTTGATTCAGGCACATAATGTCTATCAGCACATGTCTGCTGTTCAGGAAGCAAATCGTAGATACGCAAAAGGAATCAAGCCTAAGATGGTAATGGATCCCTTAGGTCATCTACAATTTGCAGATATCGTTGATGAGATTTTCTCACTTAAGGATCGTGAAAAAAGCTTAGCTATGATTGACCACTATGACAAGTTCTGGCAGCAGATGAAGGCTGGGCAGGGTTTTTCTGGAGCTAAAACTGTAAATGCTCACACTATGTTCAATGCATTATTTGATGTAGATGAAACTGTAGTTGAGGAAGATCCTGAAATTGATGAAATCATTGAGGATAGCGATGATGCCATCGCAGAAGTTCTTGATTGACCAAATCAATTGTAATTAATCACACATTATGATATAGTGAAAGAACAATGACAGAAGAAAATATTCAACATGAAATAGCACAAGGCGACAAGCGTGTGCGTGTTAAGAACAGAGCAAAGCGCATGATCTGGGTGGCCTTCCAGCGAGAAGGAATTCACATGTATCCAGGCGCTGACACGAATCCGGAACTGGCTACTGGTGATAAGTATGATGTCAGTTTCTTAGGATATCCCCATCGTCACATCTTTCATTTTAAGGTGGGGATTCAAGTAGAACACAACGACCGTGACATTGAGTTTATTCAGTTCAAGCGATGGCTAGAGAATAGCTTTCGTGACGGAGTGATGCAGCTTGATCATAAGTCTTGTGAAATGATTTGCGATGATCTTTATGAATACATTGCAACTCGTTACCCCGAACGTGACATTGAAATCACTGTTTCAGAAGACGGTGAAAACGGTGCCACAATTTACTACAACACAACACAACCCTATCAACAAATAGTCCTATAAGGAATTTTATGTCTAAGAATACTACTAAGTCTAATCCTAACATCAATCAAATCTTTGATGATCTTGATAAGTATCGTGATTTCTGTAGCACATATGGCTACCGCTTTGACGAAGCTGAACTTTACAGTAGCAAGAGCTACACTTATCGTCAGTTCCAGAAGTTCGTTGCGGGCAAGCCTGTAAAGAATCAGTGGGAAATTGACTACACTAAGTGGAAAGAACAGGGCCGCTGATCATATATTAGTGCGGAATAAATGTCTTATCCATCCTGCGAACAGTAACTTTAGAACGAGCTAAGTAGCCTCCCTTATAAGCAATTGAATTGCGTACGGTATCCCAATCTTTTCGGTTTAACCGACGAAGCACATTAATTTTTCCCTTAATGTATTCTATGGTCCCATCGTCAAATTTGAGTTCATAGTACCACATTGCATTTAATTTCATGGTTTCGGACTTGGGCTTGCCCTTTCGGACAGTAGACATTTTCGTTCTAGTTTTCAACGTCGCCGGGGAGGTATTGCAGAAATTTTTGCCACCATTATGCTTATTAAGCCAGTCCGGACTGTCTTTTGCATTAATTTTATGCAAAACCTTACATTCCCAAGCCAAACAATGGGCAATCGAGTTAAATATCTGCCTAATTTCAAATGAGAATGAAGTGGTGCCATCCTGCTTTATCAAGTCTTGGATAGTATCCGACGAAGTAAAATACGATTTCCATAGATCATCGGGTACGCATCCTTTCTTGTACCTTGCCCCGTAATACCGTTTTCCGGAGGGAAGATGAGTTATTACGTATGTAAATGGAGTTCGGTCGGTAGCGGTATAATAAATAGTCATAGCTGATTGCTCCTTCTAAGCGTTAGAGTAGTTGGGGATTCCAGTCCCGTGAACTACACTTTTATTTATCCCAATCTGATTGACACCTGACCAAATATAGTGTAAGATTATTATCTTAAAGGAGTTACGCACTAATGAGAACCTTATGGTATTGTGGATTGGAACCTTACGTAGGCCGCTACACCTTACAATTACAAGAGTGGAACGAAAGAATATTCAAGCGGCGGGGAATTAATTACCGAATAGTACACGGTGATATGCTAGATGATGCGAAAGCTATTGTCACTGGGCAAGTACTTGATGCCCACGGAAGATCGTACTATTCGTTAACCCAGATGGCTAACTTAGTTAAACTGATGCGAGAAGGAAAGATTACTTCAGAGGATGTGATTTATTTCGAGGACCTTTTCACGCCGGGCTTTGAAAGTCTTCCATACATCATTGACCAGCTTCCTGAACATATGTGGCCCCGTATCTATGTTCGTTGTCTCGCGCAGACGGTTGACCCCGATGACTTTGTTCATGTGTGGGGAATGGATCGCTGGATGAGAGCGTATGAGCAAATGGTATGTTCTAGTGTATCGGGCGTTCTTGCAACTAACGAAGAAATGGTTGCACACATGAAGGTTGCAGGATGGGACGTTCCTATCTACAATATCAGTGGACTCGCATTTGGCAAGGACGAAGTAATTGAGAGGGTAGACAACTACATTACTCCGTTTAGTTCAAGAAGGTTTCGTGTTGTATTCAGCGCCCGCTGGGATCAAGAGAAGCAACCTGACTTCTACATGGATTTAATTGATGCATGGCATGAACGTTATCCTAGCAAGGAGGTTGAGTTTGTTGTTTGCAGTGGCGGCGAACTAAAGAGCAACAACGATAGCTACATGGCTCGTACTCGCAAGATGGTTGAAGATAGCAAGTTGACCGTGTATGATAATCTCGACAAGAACAAGTATTATGAGATTGTCAACAACAGTCGCGTAGTGTTCAACTGTGCATTGCAAGATTGGGTATCTAATACTGTAAGTGAAGCTGATGCACTTGGTTGCAATGTTCTATATCCTGCATATCGTAGCTTCCCTGAAACATTTGCAAATGACCATGAGCGCATGTATATCCCTTGGTCTATTGATGATGCTATTGCTAAGCTAGATGTATTATTGAAGCAGCCACATCCTAATATGGGCAACATCAGCGATTGGACTGATGGCACAATTGATCGCATCTGTGACATTCTTGAAGGCAAGGGTGAGCAGTGGCGCCGCGATT
>Ga0209777_10005244_pt1 | contig 15027 bp, 11 predicted proteins | sample FrelakmetHBP12HB_FD_187147 | JGI IMG/M metagenome (GOLD analysis project Ga0209777, IMG submission 187147) | Freshwater lake sediment microbial communities from the University of Notre Dame, USA, for methane emissions studies -HBP12 HB (SPAdes)... | ecosystem: Environmental > Aquatic >... | reverse complement strand
TCTCCTTTTCAATGTAGAAAAGATTAAAGGTGTTGGCCACTTTTTTCGATGCTGGGATGAGGATGTAGCCATCTTTTCCTAGGTCATGAAGCTCTAGCAGTTCGGCTTTAATAATTTTTGGTTCCTGATACAAACCAACTGCTTTAGGATATGTTTTGATAACGTCTTTTGCTGTTTTTAAAACTTGATCAAACTCTGCAATTGTGTCATCGATCTTTTCTACCATTAAGGTCGTACGATAGCTTCTAAACCAGCCAAAGGTTTGATTAAGCCAGTTCATGATCCGATCAATGACTCCAAGCTTATTTTGCAGAGTCGTGTTGGCAAGTGTCAGGTGATCTTTTAGTTCGACAAATTTTTCTTTTTCTTCAGTAACAAAAATAGAGTTTCGTAAATTTTGGATATCCTTGTTAATTCCATCGATGTCTATTTTCAATTCAGAAATTTTTTTTGTTTTTTCAGCAGCAGCTTTACTAAGAGTGGTAAGATTATTCTCTATCGTCGTCAGAGAAATTTCTTGGATATTCATGCTTTCCTCTGCTCTATTTTTTTAATCTTTTTTTATCTTCGGAGGGCGTTGCCGGTACTGATCCTTCCAACTTCCTCTTTGATCCTTTTCTTGCTTTCTCTTCCTTTTCAATGGAGCTACTAATGGTTGAAAGAGTACTCAAAATTTCTTCCTTTTTACGCTCGAGTTCCTCAGGTGTCTTTTTCGATTGCTCTATGTCCTTGAGATATTCCTCTACACCTTGCCTTACGTACCCAATTCTTTTTTCTAAACTCCTCATCTGGGCAACTCTCTCTTTTGTAGTGCGTTTTGCAAACAGATTTTTTTGAGCTTTCACAGGTTCGGCTTTGGCTTTTTCCAAAACGGCGGGTTGGGGTGAAATAGCTTCCACCTTATGTAACACTTCTGGCCGCACAATTTTCATATTGCACAAATTTTTGCACACCATCCTCATATTCTCTTCACGCTCGGGCCTCATGTGATCGACCCAAAGCTTTGCCAAGGAATAGTTGTAAGCAGGCTCAAATATTTTTAACTTCTCTTCTAAGCCGGGTGTAAAGCGAACAAATTCCAAGGTGTTGTCAGGGGCGATTTGAATTGGGGAAGTTACTTTTCCTGATGGCCGCGAGACAGGTATGGCGAGGCGTGAAGGAACAATGAAAAACTGGTCGGGAGCTAGGGTGAGAATGTGATCTTGTAAACCAAAAAGTGTTTGGCACAATTTATTGCAAATCGCCCGCTTCTCGAGATCCTGTGTAAGATTTTGGGAAAAATGTTTTGTGAGTTTCACAAGGAATTCCTCAATCAGAGTATTCCATTTTGCTACCTCTGAGCTCAGGTAGGCATCCAATTTCCCAAGCTGCTCTTTATTAACGTCTTTTTCTTGAAGCAACTTCTTTTTGAGCTCAATATTCTCAACGAGATCGTTGTGGAGTCTGATAAATTCGCTAAAATCAGTTCGGAAGGGTTCGTAGATCTCATCGATTCTTTTATAAGAATCGCCGCTTGTAGGTCTGATGGGAGCTCCCCGTTGAGCAACTTTTTCCGGAGGCTTTTCAACAACCTCTTTTGGGGCCATTTTTTCTTTTAGAGCGTGTAGTCTTTCGGCTATTTCTTTTAACATTTTTGGATCAATGATGGTAAAGGATACTCCTCCTTTTATCGAATTGACGAATCTGTCAAATGATGGAACGATTATCGTTGGTGCAATGATGGAGGTCATAAGTTGGGCCGAAGCTTTAACTACTTCATACCCTTTTCCAATTAATGACTGTTTCGGAATTTTAACTTGAATTTGACCGAGCCTACTCAGAACAGCTTCAACGAGTTTAATTTCTCTTTGAAGCGCTCGTTGTTGCGGTGTTGTTTGTATTTCTTCTACTATCTTTTCTACTGCTACATCTTTTTCAATTTTTGTTTGTTTGTGTTTAAATTTTAGGACCTTCTCCGCCACAGCATCGGCTTTCTTAAATTGGTTTTCTACAAGCTTGTGAAATTCTAAAATAGTTGTGTCAAGCGTGTTCAAAAGTTTTTGAAATTTGGCTTGATCTGCGGCCTGGAATTGAGTGGGGTCTTTTCCTGAAATTTCTGCCATTGCTATATAGAGCTTGCCAATCTCATCTTCACTAATATTTAATTTTTTTCCAAAGTCCTCTGAGGACAATGCTTCCTTTGTAGCAAAAGTATGTATTTCCGGAATTTCTGAAGTCATACTACCCTCTTCTTTACTGTAAATATACATAAAAATTATTTTAAGCCCAGAAGAATTGTGATTGTTTTTGTTTAAATTTTCGAAGCTTGTTTTTGACTTCTACTTTCGCTTTTTAAACAATTTAAGAGAGTCAAGCGTTTTTCTGATCTTTTGGACTCTGCGGTAAAGGGTTTTGCCTTTTCTGCGCTTTGATAAGCGGTAAACTTTGCAAAAATGGTAAGTTAATGACCAATCAGGAGCGGCGAAATTTCTTAGACGGTCATTCTTTGTGTTCCTCTTCTTTTAATCTTTTTAGAGGCAATTCCTGTTCTTCTTCTTGCCTTCTTTGTTTTGTTCCTCGGAAGAAACTGGGAACAAACTTTTCGATTACCTCTTTCTGATTCATTCTTCGCTCTTCTGAGAGATTGTCTATCCAGTTCTTGGCACTTTTTCCAGACAATGAATGTGGGCCTACAACAAATTCAGGAGCCATTTTGAAGTTAAAGAGAACAATATCCATGGCCCCAGGGAGTGGCTCTTTCTTCATTTCAGGAACAAGCTTTGATTTGATCGGTGGCACGGACAGAGAATTCCTAATAAAGAAAAGCGTCGGGGCTTTACTCAAAATGGAATCTTGGAGACCAAAGAGCGTCGAACAGAGTTTTAAGCATGATTCGCCAGCTTTTGGGTCTTGAATGGCTCCTTTAGAAAATTGCTTTTGGAGTGTTACTATAAATTCCTCTGTATCCTTGTTCCAGTCATTCACGAGCTTTTTTAAGGACTCTTGTAGCTTCTGCTTTTCTCCACCATCCTTTGCTTTCTCCAGCCTTTCAAGGAGTTCGGCAATCTCGCGATACTTGCTGATAAAGCTGTTGATATCGGTTTTGAATCCTGGTGGAATATCACTTTTGTCTATGAAACTTGTCAGAGGAGGAGCTTTCTTGTATGGAACCGCTTTTATTGGTTTTGGTTTTTCAAAAACCTGAAGAGAATCAATAGTTTTCCTGATTTTTTGTATGTTTGGTGACTCTGCTTCAAAGGGTCTTGCTTTTTTTACGCTTTGAATTGCCGCCGTAAGACTGTCTGTCGGATTCACAATGGTCTGGGCTGAAAAAAGAAGTTTTCCCAATGCTGCAAAGCGCTCCGCCCATACTCCTTTGCCTTCTTTGAGTGCATTATAATTTTCGGCAATTGTCTCACATTGATTTTCGACCTTTCTGAGTATCGCTTCAGCTAACTCTTTGTGTATTTTGAGTTTTTCAGAAGAGCCCGATTTCAATACTTTTGTTAAGTGGGTCTTGACTATGCTGTCTAACAGGTCTACAGAATGGGAAAGGTCATTCATGCGATTTTCAAGTGTGGCATGGGCTAACATTTCGGCTCGGATTTCGCTTCCTTTAAAAAGAGAAAAGATTTCTTCACAATACTTAGAGATATCTTGCCGGTATTTTTCAAGTTCATTGTTAAATTCTTCAGGTGACTCGTAGAAATCTCCAATGGTCATTGAGGACATAAAAGACCTCCCACGTGCATTAACCTTATTATATGTAAATAATTATTTTAATACAACCGATTAGGAGGGAGGTCGGGATAAGCTTATTTTAGCTTTTTCGAAGGCGAGCCTTCTTTTTCTTCTTCGGGAGGCGTTTCTTTTCTTTTTGGACTGACCCTTTTTTCTGGGTCTTTTTTTGCCTTCTTTTGAATTTCCCTTTCAAGCGGGTTCTTGGGTTGTTTTTTTCCTCTCGAGGTGGTGGGGCTGTCTTTTTCGAGATATTTCTCGGCAAAAAAGGAGAGAACAGTGTTCATGTTTTCTCTGCAAGAGGCCGCCATCCTACGCTGGGCAATTTGGGCAGATGTGCCAGAATAGTGGTGCTCTCGGATGGCCAATTGTGGTTCAAATTGAGTGGCAAAAAGAACAAAATCGATCGCTTGAGTATTGGCTGGTTTTTGCATCTGAGGAATGAGTCGTGATTTGAGAGCCCCCTCCTTTAAAACATGGCGTGACGGAACAATCCAAAAAAGAGCGGGCGCCTGGCTCAAGATATGATCTTGAAGGCCAAAAAGGGTTCCACATAGCTTCTTGAAGGTGGCTCGCTCTGGATGCTCTGAAAACCATTTTTGAAGGATTTCGATAAAAGTCTCCGTCAGATCATTCCACTCCGCGATGAGCCCTTTCAGCTTCTGATCGATCATGTGTAGGTTATGTTTTTTTTCATTAACCAATCTCAAAAATGTGGCAGCATCAGCAGGACTATCTGCATCGTTTGCCATTTTCAATGCGTCACATAAATCGCTCTCGTTTTTCAGAGCTGTCTTCTGTCCTTTAAGTGTCTGGACAATCTCTTCATGGCGAGAAAGAATTCGATAAAAGAAAAAGTTAAACTCACCTGGCATCTCATCAACCGATCTGAAACAGGTGCCTTCAGCCAGTTGTGACACAGGCGACACATTGTTGGAGTGAGATGTTGATGGAGAGCGGTGCCGCAAGAGATTGCAATGGGCCATGCGCACTTCAAGCTCATCAAAAGAGATGGAAGGCAGGAGGGTTGTGGTTGAAAAACAGCTGGCCGTTTTTGAGGTCGTGGAGGAAACCTCAATGGCGGTAGTGGAAGTCGAGAGGGTCGTTTGAGGCTCCACAGGTGGACCTATAACCTTTGTGCTTTCAATTGGAATGCTTGGTGGTATATACATAAATCCTTCTATATTAAAAATGTTGCTACATACTGTGTTGTGGTATGTGTTCAGGGGTATTTAAAGCTTGCACCTCGGATGGAGCCGGGGCATCTGCTGCGGATCGCCCCCTTGTAAAGGGCCTTTGGTCATTTACTTCGGGGGTGATCCTTGCATCTGCCTCAGCTGCATCTCGAGGAGCTTCGCTTACAACCCCTGAACACATACTGGGTTGTGGTTGACTCAATTCTTTCATTCTTGTGGCAAGGCCTGCGCGAAAACTTTCTGCGAGTGATCTGCCAAGAGGTGAGTTTTTTTCAAACTGAGCCTGAATGGTTCGGAAAATCTCTTGGGCGGCCGGACGATTTTTTTCAGAAAATATTTTATCCTCAAAATCGCCCTGTAGACCATCTGGCTGAATGATTTTTTCTAGTTTTTCAAGCTCGCACATTGAAAAGCCTTTTAGTTTTTCGACCAGGTCAAAAGCTGTTTTTGTGACAGCTGATTTTTGAAGGGTAAAAATTGTATTGCCAAGATAGAAAGGAGAAATGAGTGAAATCCCTTCACAGAGTGGTTTGAGGGCAGCGGCAACAAAAGGAGCGATGAGTTTTTTTCGTCGCTCACCTGTTAAAAGTGCGGGCAGCTGATTTGAGCTATTTATAATAGACGTGGCAGCATTGTCTACGATCATGCACATAATTTCGAAGCAAGCTTGCTCACCTTCATTGAAACGATTTTTAAGATCTTTAATTTCTAATTTATCAAAGCTGGCAACAATCGTATCAAGCGTCTTGCATGTCTTTATAAAGGTTTGCATCTTCGTGCAGATCATTTGAGTAAAAAGAGCTTGAAGCTTTGCTATTTCGTCCATTTTTTGATCTGAAATTTCTCCACGAGGAAATGATTCAACGACACGACCTTCCAGCGCACCCTGTTTTGGAAAAACAATAGATACTTTCGCGGTGCCATCTGGCGCAACATCGATCAAAGCTTTGACAAGGTCGGTTTTTAGAATAGCAACCATGGAAACCACTGATTTTAAACGTTTTAAGTAAAGATTATAACGTTTTTTGATTTCTATTGCTATGGTTATTTTGGACTTATTTGGATTTAAGACAGAAATATTCAACAGAAGATAGCTTGAGAAATTTTCATCTGGTAAATCAGATTTGTTCCAATTAAAAAATTACATTAAAAATTGCCAGGATCAATTCCCCTCTCGACCTATCTTGGGCAAGCTGCTCTTTTAAAGTCGAAAGAACGAATCGTGCCGCGCCACGATGGGAAGACGAAAATCGAGTGAAGTCGAGATCACCAATATTATCGGTCTTGACTTTTGCGCCCATTTCGGCGAGTTCTTCTTTTGAAAAATCTCGGACTGCTTCTGCCAATTCAATAGTGGTCTTGATGGTGAGGGCCATGCCAATTGTGTCCTCCTTGGCCCATTCAACCATGTGCTTGACGAAGGAAGGAGAAATTTTTGCGATTTTTTCGCTATAAGCTTTCGCTATTGGTGCCAGCTGCAGCGCTAAAAATCTCATTTTCCTCTCCCAAGTAAAGAAGGAATTGAGGAGTGGCTGTTTATTGATCAGAAGAAAGGCAAATCCTGTCCAAGCCATCATCATATAATCAAAACTCAATCGCTCAAATTCAGCCATTTTTTGTCGGAAAGATTGCCAATCACCCTTATCCATGGCTGCCAGCAAAGCGTCAGCGGCTTTTGTGTTCAATTTCGGCACACCATCAGAGGTGATCAGTTGGCTCAATGCTCGCACAATGGAACGGCTGGTGGTTGCCACAGTCTCGTTTTGGACCCGTTCAATATCTTGCAAGATGAGATCATCAGGCGCTACAGGTTGGGATGAAGGCTGTTTTGAAGAGAGCGCCGCCTTTTCTGTGGGAAGACTTTTATCCTCCGGAGCAATTTCTATATATCGACGCACCATATAGAAAAACGCATCCATAAGGGCCTGACCACCGACGCTATCCTTGTCGAGCTTTTCCAAGATGGCGACTACTTGTTGGGCGCTTTCAAAATGGGAAGCCAAAAATCGACTTGGATCAAGCTTGCCGATGCTTTTTAGCTGGACCTTTGCTTGAAGCTCTTTGAGTTCATCTTTTGAAAGAGTGTGAAGTTTATTCGATAATACCTCAGCCGTCTGATCCATAAATGTGAGGCCATTTTTGTCGCTTTTGTCCTTTCTGGCAAAATAAAGAAGGGATTTGTGATAGAGTGGGGCAATTTCATCTACCTTTGCACAATAGCTTTTCGTGGCAGGAGCCAGATGGAGTGCCAGGAGCATTTCCGCTCTTTTTTCAGTAAAAATAGGAGCCAAGAGAGGCATTCCTTGGATAAAAGAATTAATTGAGCTTCGCATGGTCTTTACCATGCTATTAAAATAAATTTGCTCGCATTCACGAAAATCATTCCGGATAGCCTTCACATCGAGCGAGTCAAGAACAGTTATCAACTTGGAAACCTTTTCTGAGTTCAATTGCAACTCATTCTGACTATTTTTCGACACCAATGATACCAACTCTTGACCAACCTCTGAACAGACTGCAGAAAAAGTCTCTTTGCTCATCTTGATAACCTGGTCTGCCTGGGCCTGATAGTCGAGCGCCGGCAATGTGCTCACGGTACGGCCTGAAAGCCTTCCCTTTTCCGTTGGAGACAGATTAAGGGGCGTGGAGGTTGTTTGAGAGTTTTGTGTTGAGGAGACACTACTTGTGTAGTTGGGATCAAAAGCCATATAAACCTCTAATAATTAAATTGTTAATGATTTTAGATCACAAAAATTTATAGATATTCAATTTATATATCAATGAGTGTCGTTGTAAAATAGTTTTCGTCTCTTGATGGAGCAGTTGTCGTCAAAGTGCCAAGAGGGAATTTTTTTTGATACTTTCATTTACAACCTTCACCGCAGGAATAAGATAGAAAGCCACAATCTGTTTTATCCTCTCTTGGGTAAAAATAGGCTTAAGTATTGGCGCATGGTTGATGGTAGCAGAGATGGAGGAAATCATCGTTTGGTATGACAGATCAAATAAGGCTTTTTCAATTTCGTTTAACCCAATCTTTTTCGCATCAACATCAAATCTGTCAAGCTCGGCAAGAAATTTTGAAGCTGCTGCAGAAATGAGTTTTAATGTTGTATTGGATTCCTTTGTAGCAGCAGTCTGATTTGCCACTGCAAGCAAGCGCAACTTTTCATAAATCCGCTCGCGCACTTCTATTAAAGCCTCTTTATGCGCCTTGGTGATTTCGTCAGCTTGCGTGTCAGAAGATTTTTCAACAGTGCTGCTGGAAAGGTCGGCCTCACCGTAGGAAAAAGGAGCGGTCTCGTTTGCACCTTGAGCTTTTATTTGCATCAATCTCTTGTTAAGCCCATAGAGAATTCCTTCCCTGACCGCTAAGCCAATAACTTTATTCTTATCATTCTTTTCCAGGGTATTTACCATTTGTTGGGCTATTACAAAATGTGGGGCTGAAAATCGGCCCTGATCGAGCTTAATGACACCGGCAGAGCTGATTTTGGTATAAAGCTCCTCAAGTTCTCCTTTTGAAAACACCAGCATTTTAATGGCTAATTCTGCCCCCATATCAGTCAAAGATTGCACGCATTCGGCGTTGTTTCGAGCAAAAGTATGAAGGCGAGTGAAATAGCCTGGAGAAATTTTTTCTAGTTTTTCGCAATCTGTCTTCACGGCTGGGGCAAGATAAAATGCCACGAGCTTTTTCGGCCTTTTTCCAGTAAAAATAGAGCCCAAGAGCGGTGTTTCGCTGATGAGTGGAATGATTTTGCTTTTTACTGTCTTCATCGTATCATCAAAATAAAACCTTTCATTTTCCTGAAAATCTTTTCGCACCACCCCCACATCGAGCGAGTCAAGGACATCCATCAGTTTGGAAACCTTTTCTGAATTCAGTTTCGGCGAACTCTTACCGTTAGGATCAGGCTCCAGTAAGGATCGCAGAGTATTTTTAATCATTTGACAAACTTTAGTCACAGTTTTGTAGTTTACATCATCGATCGCCAAAACCTGAGCAACCTCTTGGGAGCTTACCAATGGCGCAACAGCTCGGCTAGAAAGCTGCCGCTGTGGAAAAGAAGTCTGAGGCAACTGTGTCGATGATGTTAGCGCACCATTAGTTCCTGATGAAATAGGGTGAAAATTGGGATCAAAAGCCATATAAACCTCTAATAATTAAATTGTTAATGATTTTAGATCATAAAATTCTATATGCATTTAATTTATACTTCAAGGCGCAAGGCTGCAAAAACAAAAACACATTTGAAAGCATTTGGTCCATTCAGATCTCAAAACTAAAAAAAACTTTTACAAACCAGTTTTACTTTTTTGCTGCGGCCGCTTGTTTTTCTTCTTCTTTTATTTGTTGTATGGCTACTGAAATTATTGCCCTCACAGTGTGTAGAAAACCTTCACCGTTTGTCTTTTCTTTGCTAAGCTCTTCTTTTAAGAAGCTCATAAACTCTTGAGCTATAAACAGATGATCTTTTGAAAATTGACTTGGGTCCAAATCTTCAACAGTTGTGGGATGAATTTTTAAATTAAGCTCTTCAAGTTCTTCTTTTGAAAAATTTTTAAGTTTCTGTGCCTTCTCAAAAACAGCATTTACCATACCAAGGACAACATCTTTCTTTTCTTCAAGTTTAGGAACAAAGCAATTAAAGTAATCTTGTGAAATCTTGTTAATTTTTTCGCAGACAATCTTCATGGCGGCAACAAGATAACACGTAAAAAGTTTTTTCATTCGCTTTTCGTTAATTTCTGGCTTGAGAAGGGGCGCAAGCGGTGGACACAGCATGTCCAAATTTACGTGGACATCCTCTATGCCAGCAGAAATAATATTCAGAAAGAGAAGCTCTTTATCTGTAAAGTTTTTCTTCAGTTCAACTTCGTCAAGTATATCAAGAAGTGCCGTCAATTTTGCTACTCTCTCTGGAACAAGTTTGAAAACCTGTTTATCTTTTTGCGAAGCAGTTTCATCGATGACTACAAGTGCACACAACTCTTGCACCATCGCCTTTGTCATCTTTGAAAGCGTCTCTATTTGAACTTGTTCAATCAATTTAGCCCTTTCATCAATCTCACTTCTTGTGGGAAGTTGTTCCACAGTACGACTCGACAGCTGCCCCTGTTGCGAGGAAGTCGCTTGGGTTTGAGTCACTGAAGACATTGTTGCTTGGGTTGTTGACGCTACACTCATAGACTTGGGATCAAAAGACATATAAACCTCTAAAATTTAAATTTTTGATAATTAGGAGCTACAAAATTTTAGCCCTTTTTAATTTATGCTTCAGGTGCCAGGTTGAAAAAACAAAGCCATACTTGAAAGCATTTGGTCAATTCAGATCTCAAAACTGAAAAAACTTTTACAACCCAGTTTTACTTTTTGGCAACGGCTGCTTCTTTCTCTTCTTTTGTTTTTTCTTCGATGTCTACTGAAATTATTTTCTTCATACCTCTTAAGAAAACTTCACCCATTTCTGGGTCTTTGTGAAGCGCTTCTTGTAAGGCGCTCATAACTTCTTTAGCTATAACCAGATGATCCTTTGAAAATCGATTTGGATCCAGCTCATCAACAGATTTGGGATGAATTTTGTCCAAAATCTCTTCAAGTTCTTCTTTTGGAAAATTTCTAATTTTCTGTTCCTGCTCAAAAGTAGCTTCTCCCAGATTCAAGATAACTTTCTTCTTTTTTTCAAATTTAGAAGGAATAACTTTAAAATAATTTTGTGAAATCTTGCTAACTTTCTCGCAGTAGACTTTCATGGCGCCGACAAGATGAAACGTAAAGAACTTTTTCATGCGCACTGCATTCATTTCAGGCTTAAGGAAAGGCGCGAGTGGAGGACAAAGCACATCCAAATTTGTAAGGTCTTTCACTAAACTGGCAGAAAAAAAATTCAGATAGTATTTTTCTCCGTCTGAAAAGTCTTTTTTCAGGGCATCTTCATCAACTTTATCAACAGCTGCCGTAAATTTTGCTAATCTGGCAGGAACAAGTTTTAAAACCGGTTCATCTTTTTGCGGAGCAGTTTCATCGATGTCTACAAGTGAACATAAATTTTGCACCATCGTCTCTGTCATATTTGAAAAAGTCTCCTGTGAAACTTGTCCAATCAATTGTTCGTCATCCTCCGTCTCGTCACTTGTTAGCAGTATTTGCACAGTATGATTCGAAAGCTGCCCCTCTTGCGAGGAAGTCGCTTGGGCTTGAGTCACAGAAGACATTGTTGCTTGGGTTGTTGACGCTACACTCATAGACTTGGGATCAAAAGACATAGAAACCTCTCATACTTAAATGGTTTGTAATTATGAGCTACAAAATCTAGCTCCACTCAACTTATACATCAAGGATCCTGATATAAAGAGGCGAAAAAATTTCAACCTCTTACGTAGCCGGTTTTTCTTTTTTTTCATCAGAATCTTGGCTTTTTTCTTTTGTCAATGCGTCGAGTGCGAAAGAAATACCTATGATCAAACTGCCTACTATCTCATCTCCGTAAGGACCCTTTGCACATGCCTCTTTTAAGATCTGGACAACTTCTTGGGCTAGAGGCCAATGGTCTTGGGAAAATTGACTTTTATCCAAATCTTCAATTTTTTCTAGTGTAACTTTCTTGAGCATCTCCTCGAGTTCTTTTATCGAAAAGTCTGCAACTCTATTGCCGAGCTCGAATGAAATTTTTTTGATTTCTTCTAATCCCTCTTTATTATTTCCGAACGCTGTATCAAGGATTTCTGGCTTGATATTAGCAATTTTTGCGTTCTCCTCTCTCAGAGCCGCTGCAACGCCTACAGCACATGCCAATAGAAACTTAATTGGTCTTTCTCCAGTAAAAACAGACGCCAGAAGCTCGGATTTTTTTATAAAATTAATGGTGTCGTCTTTTAATAAATCGATACACATATTGAAATAGTATTTTGCACTTTCAGGCATATCTTTTTGTGCATCAGCAACTTCGAATGTATCAAGCTCTGAGAAGACTTTAGCGACCTTTTCTGCGTTTATCTTCTGTACAACTTTGCCCTCTTTCGCTGAAGCGTCAGCATCGTCTATGACAAATGATTGCAACTCTTTCTGAACCACAGAATTAAGTCCGCGAAAAACTTCAATTTGACATTTTGTCATTATTTGGCTCTGAGAAGCAGACAGAACAAAAGGAAATTCAATAAGTTTTTTAACAGGCGTATTGGATTGCTCCGCAACTGCTACCTGGAGTGCAGAGCTCGTTTGAGCCGCTTGAGAAGCAGCAGAACAACTTTGTATCTTGGGATCAAAAGACATAGAAACCTCTCATACTTAAATGGGCTGCAATTATGAGCACATAATCTAGCTCCACTCAACTTATACATCAAGTGAGCATGATATAATGAGGCGAAACATTTCAGATTCTTATCGTTACCATTCCCTCTCCCTCATCAGATTTTTCTTTTTTTTCTGCAGGGTTTTGGCTTTGTGCTTTTGGCATTGAACCGAGCTCGCAAGAAAGAGTTAAGATAAAACTTCTGACTATCGCCTCTCCAAGAGGGCCTTTTGTATGCTGCTCTTTTAAGATCTGGAAAACTTCTTTGGCCAGAGACAAGTGATCTTGCGGAAATTGACTCCGATCCAAATCTTCAATTTTTTCAACTGTTACTTTTTTGAGCATCTCCGCGACCTCTTTCATCGAAAAGTCTTCAACTCTATCGAAGAGCTCTGATGAAATTTTTCTGGCCTCTTCCAAAGCTTGCCAATTTTTTTCGAACGCTTCATCAAGGATTTCTGGCTTAATATTAGCGATTTTTACGTACCCCTCTCGTATGGTACTTGCAGCAATAAGGACGCAAGGCAATATAAACTTGACGAGCCTGTCTCCAGTAAAGACAGGAACCAAAAGTGGTGACCTTTTAATTGAATCCACCGTGTCGTCTTTGAATAAGTCAAGGCACATATCTAAGAAGAATTTTTCGCTCGCATGCAATTTGCTACGCACATCTTTTTCAACGTCTAGCAGATCAAGCCCGGAGAAAATTTCGTTAACTTTATTTGAGTCTAGTTTTTTAGCGACTTTGTGTTCTATCGGCGTTGCTTCAGGGTCATTTTTCAATAACGATTGGAGCAAGTCTTGGATCACAAAATGGGTTTTAAGAATAACTTTTGTTTGGACTTCTTGTATTTCCAAGCATTGCGAAACAGTTATCACAAAAGGAAATTCAAAAGGCTTTTTTACGGGCTTATTCTGCTGCGCTACTTTAGGCCCTGTTTGTGGAGAGCTCATTTGAGTCGCTTGAGTGGCAGAACCATATCGAATCTTCGGAACAAAAGACACAGGAACCTCTAAATTTTTAAGATGAAGTTTGATTTTTAGAATAATCTTCTCAACACTTTCTCATATCCTACTCGGCACGAAATATAACTTCGTGCCGAAGAGTAGAGATTGTGTCTTATTTTGCTTGCTGCTTTGAATCGTCTGGTTCCACTGGTTGCACTTTTATCATTGTAGCAAACACAGCTATGAAACCTTCCAGAAGCGCTTCACCGACATCTTTGTCTTGAGCCAGCCTGTTTTTTAAAGTGCGGATCATTTTTTGCGCCTCTTCACCATGGCGAATTGAAAATTGACTGAGGTCAATATCTCCAATTTTCTCCTTAGTGATCTTCGCATGAAGCTCTTGGAGCTCTGTTTGTGAAAAGCGGACCAGTTTCGGCGCCATTTCTAGTACAGTATCCATTAAATCTAAAAAGCCCTCTCTACTTTCTTTTGACAAAGCTGCTATTTTGACAAAGATAAAGGGGGAATTTTTTCTGAGTTCTGCATTGAAATCCTGAGCTGCCATGAAAAAATAGAGGGCCAAAATCTTTTCTATCCTTTTTCCGCTTAAAATCGGCCCAAAGAGTGGTGAATAGTCGACCAAGCGCGTGATTTCATCCTCTAAATAGTTGAAGATTCGACTTGAAAAAAGCTTTTCTCCTTCATTCAAGCCTCGCAGGAGCAGAGATTCATCAAAAGCATCAAGGTCTTCAATAAATTTGGCGGCGCTTTCAGATGCTATTTTCGGTACATTTTTTCCGTCCCCTATAAGGGCAGGATCAACGATGACAAGTGATTCCACCTTCGCTTGAATATCAGAGATTACTTTGATTTCAATTTCGCACATTGCTTTAAGATACATTTCCAGTGCAACACCCGATAGGTCCTTTTCAAAGTGATCGAAAATTTTGCGACTCTTTTTGCTTTCTTGAGAAGAAGCTTGCTCTGGTTGTAAAGAGGTTTTGAGCAAAGATCCAAAAGAAGAAATGTGCAAGTTTGAAAAAGCAGATAGTGACATGTTGACGGTAGTTTGAGCAGACGATATCGTCGGCTGGGTCAATGTCGTCGCTGCGACCTGAGCAACTGATTGTGAAATGGGCGCTGTGGCTTGAGTTGAGGTCGATATGACAGGCACCTCTATGGGCTGCGAAGAAAAGATCGACGGCTGGGTCAAGGTCGTCGAAGCGAGCTGAGAAACTGTTTGTGAAATGGGCAACGGATGGCGATAAAAGGGCGGCAGTGGAGGCGCCACTACTTGCTGTGAAGCAGTAAATGACTGCTGTGTTGAGGTAGATAGTACTGGTTGACTTACTGTGGAAGGACATGTTTGCATGGACATAAAATTCATAAAAAATTCCTATTTTATGGTTTTTTTAACTGAAATTTTTAACGAAATAAAAAAGAGAATGGCCAAAACAATGGCCGCAAGGACGAAAAGCTGCTCAATCGAGTGGCCAAAAAGTGAGCGGAGCCCTTCAGAAATATCTGGAGAAAGCTTTTCAAGGACCGGTTTTTCCAGCATCTTTTCTGGATGGGCTAAAAAGAGGGCTTTTTCGCCAAATGGAGCCATCTTTTCTAAACTCGAATGAAAAAAATAGAGCTGCAAAAAGCCGGCGGAGGCAGCACCAAGACTGGCTCCAAAAGAGCGGGTGAGGCTCAAAAATGCAGTGAGACGTCCGAGGAAAGGACCTTGGCCTGTGCGCTGAATGGAAACGATCGTCACATTGATCAAAAGCCCTAAAGCGATCCCTTGAATGGCAACGGAAAAGATAATAAAGAAAAATGTCGGGACCGCTGTAATCGAGCTTAAAAGAGCAAAGCCTACTGTCAGC
>Ga0209777_10005243_pt1 | contig 15029 bp, 13 predicted proteins | sample FrelakmetHBP12HB_FD_187147 | JGI IMG/M metagenome (GOLD analysis project Ga0209777, IMG submission 187147) | Freshwater lake sediment microbial communities from the University of Notre Dame, USA, for methane emissions studies -HBP12 HB (SPAdes)... | ecosystem: Environmental > Aquatic >... | reverse complement strand
CTCCGCGGGCTTCAAACCCGTTGAGGGGCATTAACAATGTCTTTGGTGGGTTCGACCCCCATCCGCTCCCGCCATGTTTTTCGATTTTTGCTAACATTTTGCTAACATCAGCCGGGACATGACATTTTAAAATTGTCATAGTTGCCCGCAGTTCGCAATAGAATGCAGCAATTCGTGGGGTGGCTGACTTCTTCTGTGTTGTTAGTGTGGCAGCTTACAGAGGAGGATAATAAGTAGGTGCAGGGGAGTATATGAATTGGTGTACGAGATTAACTTTGTTGTTAGGGATTATGCCACAAGGCAAGATTTACGGAAGACAGTCATCAATGAATTTCTGGAAGAACAGCCTGGTTCAGGTAGTGATGAGAAGACCTCACGCTACCGCTATTACGTGGAAACCCTAGCCGATGGTAGGAGAGTTTATCTAAAACGCCCAGCCGCTTTAAACAAGGGCTTTGACTTTACCATTCATGTCGAGAGAGGTGGGTTCACATTTGGCAGAGACCCTACGCTCCCAACACACAAAGACATCATGACCGATTTAGCCAACAAGAAAAGGGATAATGAACAATCCTACAAGAAGCTACACAAAGCCATCGAGCGAATATACAACTGCGAAGACCCCGATGTTATTTTGCAGGAGTATGGCAATATATCGTTTAATGTTGGATACCCAGTTGACCTTATACTTAAAGTAATTAAGTGGTTCTTTATTGAGCAAGATATGACTTATTGGAACTGGTCAGGTCGGGCGATGTTTATGAACGGTGTCAGAGGACTCAAAGAATAATGGCTCTCGTCATCCAGAAGCAATGTTATGACTGAGTTTAGACCATTCATAGAAGAATTATTTTCTGGGCTAGGCATAAGGGCCACGGACTTGCCGAACCTATCTGATTCCGAACTTGCTAGAACATTCATGGACAAACTGAACAAATTCATGTATCAGCGAGATGAGGAACTAGGTAGCGATTACATTTCTCGCTTTCACAAATTCTGGGAAGAACACCATTCTGAGATTCTTGAACTCACTATTGATGATGCACAATGTCTAAAAGTAGCTCAGACTCTCGAACCGATTTATGCAGAGCCAGGAAGATTTTCGCAGTACATAATCAAACCGCCTATTAGTAGGGGCAGCATCTCAAATGCAGCAGTGGCTAATGTTCGTTTCTTTACGGCGATTCAAGATTTTAAAATTAATATCCACAAGGGTGGCCGAAATCCTTTTGAGCAGTATCAGATAACCCCTCAATGGTTTACTGCTTCCGAGATTTTACGTCACCCAAGTCTAATAAATGATTTCCTAGAATACCTAGAAGCAACAGGGTCTCAAGGTGACAAACGATACAAGTGGATGCTGGCGGCAGCGGAGTTTCTAGTGAATGAACACCAGGGCGATGCTTATAGGATATTCGATACCTACCGGGGCGATGCAGGCACTATTCGTAGCCAATTAGCTTCTCCGGGTTACCTGGGATACAGCTACAAAAAGGCGGATATGTTTTTGCGTGACATGGCTGAATGGGGAATTTGGCATTACTCTGAGAATGCACACCTCGTTGACGTTGCAAGTGATACTAATACAATGCGCATAGCTTTAAGGACTTCCGTATTATGTATAAAGTTTCCGCTCATCGCGAGTTACCTTGACGTATATTGTTATCAATATAGTGCTGTAGACAATGAGACAGCTAAAGCTTGGCGAAGAACATGGGAACTTTGGTCAAATATCCCAGGGAACCACAGACCACCGACACCCGCTTCGATGGATTATCTGCTGTATTATAGTATTGGCAAGGGAGTTTGCAGACCCACCCCAAAGTGTGAAGCCTGTCTATTTAATGACGTTTGCCCCGACGAAACTCGCCACCTCAATCCACCGAAGTCGATTTCGCAGAAGGGAGCTACTGGGTGGGATAGTGGAGCGACCAATAGAGGTGGCGGTGGTGGAATAATGTCTTAGATAGCGTTAGATTTATTTGAGAGTTCCGAATTATGAACTTCGTACACCAACAGATACTGATGAGCTATATGCAAGTCAGATGATAGGCCATCTCGTCTTGCCGCCGAGATTGTTTGACTATTTGCAGTAGTAATGATTATCTCTTTTAACCACAAATTGTCGTGAACCAGCGTATCTATTAGCTTCTTAGCTAGAGGCGCTAAATACCCATTTATTCTGACGTCACGTGTCTGTATAACCAGAAAGCCATCCATGCCAACGTGGTTTAGGTTTGTCTCTATAAAGCTCTTGACTCGATTTGGATACGATGCAGCCTCTGATGCGGAGATATTGTCATTCAAGCATGGCGACTTGATGAATATCAGTTTTACTTGCTCAGCACCATCTAGACCCAAGTCTATTTGGCCATGGGGAATCTTCTCTATTCGTGCCTCTAAGTAGTTCTGAAAATCGGAGTATCTTTTGACAACGTTTCTACATACATAATCCTCATACTCTTCTTCCTCTTCTCCCGGTAAAATCCAAACTGAAGTGGTATCGACTGTATCAATTTTGTCAACAGTAGGGATTTTTCCTGCCAAAGAGATATTGAGATTATCTGCAGAAACTCTCCCTCTTTCAATAGAGACCTGTAATGCAGGCTTTTCAAAGACCACTAGGTATTCATGCGCTAAAAGAAGAAAATTGTGCTTAATGCTGTTAGCGTACCAGAAGCCAGTGGTTTTACAATTGTGTTGCCTCTTTATAATTAATTCTTTTACCCTAAACCCTGCGTCTATGAAGACGTCTATTGTTCGGAAACCAATTGGAATTATGTGTTTTTTCTTTCTTGTATCACCAATGAGTATTACGCATTCCCTTCCACGCTTTAGTACTCGGTAGCTTTCGCTAGCTACTTCGCGCATTTGATTAATGAAATCGTCATAGTCTAGGCTCGATAAATCACCTTCAACCTTGGTACCATAGGAAATTATTCCCGCATATGGTGGATGAGCACATATAAGGTCTATCGTTCCCTCTTCTATGCTAACAAGATGCCTTGCGTCTCCAACAGACAATTGAGGCTCATATATAGGATGCTTCTCCGCTATAATTTTGGGCACTTCAAAGTTGAGATTATCCTTTGTCAAACTGATTGCCGCAGGATTTATATCTCCTGCAATACACCTTCTCCCTAGCAACTTTGATTCCACTGCAGTCGTACCACCACCAACAAAGTAATCAAGCACTGTTTCGCCAACGTCACTATACCTAAGGATGACATTCCTTGGGATGTAGGGTGACCAGTTTCCACGATACCTACCATCGTGAGTTGCCCAACCACCTCTCCGTCTGAAACTCCAAACAGAGGTAGTCTCTTCTTTAAAATCATTTGGCTCCCAAGTTCTTATTTTCTTGGGCTTTTTTAACATTGATATATTGACACCGTATGCTTCTGTAATTATTGACTCTAGTCGTTTGAAATTAATATTAAACAGGTCTCCTATTCTATGGTCTGGGATACCTTTTTCCTTTGCTTTGAGCACTGCTAATTTGTAGCTTTCCTCTCCGTGCTCCTTCTTTATATGGTCGCCCATATTTTCGCTAATACTGGCATTGCAGAACGGACAAATCTTTTCAATATCAATACGCTTTGTCCTACGTGTTGAGTTTTTAGTCATTAATTCTCGCCTTCTAGTTTTTTGGCTAATTGCATATCTATGTCGTCAATTGTTTGAATTATAGCAGACCTTCGCCTTTTTTACTGTGGAGAGAATCTATACTATTTAACCTTAGCTCGTTGTAATCCTTCCTCAAAACGAAGTGCCGCTGCTTCTTGTAGCCCGGGAAGTACATGCGAGTAAGTATCCAAAGTGACTGCAATAGTCGCGTGTCCGAGTCGTTCCTGGACAATCTTAGGGTGTATTCCCTGCTGTAGCATCAGCGTTGCGTGAGTGTGCCGTAGGTCGTGAAAACGTACACCGCTCAACCCCACTTTGCGAGAGATTCTAGAAAACGCCTGACTGATAATATCTGGATGTATTGGGGTTCCATCCGGGTGTGAAAATACCAGGTCATTGTCGGTAAATATGCCCCCAATAAGCGTTCGCAATGCCTGCTGCTTCTGCTTGTATTCACGCAATGCAAGCACTGCAATCGGACTCAGTGCCACTAAACGCCGACTCTTGGCTGTCTTCGGTTCTAGAAAGACTGTCTGCCCACCGGGCAGGCGGTGCATCGTCTGAACAACAGATAAGGATGCCAGCTCAAGGCTGACATCCTTCCAGCGCAAACCTAGAAGTTCAGACCTCCGTAGCCCTGTATAGACTGACAAGTGGAAGATTGCGTAGTAATCTGTTTCCTTTGCAGCTTCAAGAAGAGCATGGACCCCTTCACTGTCCAATGTGCTCATCTCACGGTGAACTGGCCGAGGTGGTGATACCGCATCAGCAACATTTCGGGAAACTAGCCCCCATTTAACCGCGTGGGAGAGTGCTTCTTTCAGGAGCCGATGATGTTCAAGGACACTCTTGGCTGTAAGATGCCCAGGCTTGCCATCTAGCCTTGCACCGTTTAACGACTTAGTATAGCAAGACTGGACAGCCGATGGTTGTAGACGGACAAGTGGGATGTTACCTATGGCTGGTATTATATGGCCCTCGACTATGCCCTTATATCGCTGAAGCGTCGTTGGCCGTACACTCATAGTGGCGTAATCTTGGAGCCATTGGCGAAGAAAATCTGCAACAGTGACCTTGCAGGGTTTTATAAAGCTACCCGTATCAATCTGGTGAAGTAGCTCGGAAAGGCGTCTCTCAGCGTCCTTCTTGGTGCCTTTTACGCTTACCCATTGCTGACGACGCTTACCGTCACGAGGCAAATCTAGTACAATACTCCAGCTATTTCTGCCTCTCTTGACTATATGCCCTCTCATGTATGCGTGCCTTCGCGTTCTCCATTAGAACGCTATAATTATACGGCTCAAACAGTATAATGTCAACATCATTTTGTCCTCTTCGGACCGGGTTTTGGGCGGTCTGTAATGTATCTATCCAGCGCACTTTCCTCAACCAACCAGAATCGCTCAACTTTGGTGCCTGCAAGGGTGCCCCTGCGAAGCAAGAAGGTTATCTGGTCTCGTGATAACCCTGAACGAGCGGAAGCGTCACGCACTGTAACATATCCTTTTTGCACCATCGGTTTTCCTCCGTCATGCCACTTTAATTTGCCACGCCATTATAGCAAAACAAGCTGCTCACCCGGTACTTTCCTATCTCCCGAGCCTATCGCTTTTTTATGCGAAGCTAGACTTTCTACATTTTCTTGTACGGCAGGCTTTTGAGACCTATTGGCCTTTGACATTTCGTTAATCATATTTTGCCTTGCCCTTTGGGAATTCTCCGGGAAGGCTCGCTCGGCAATCTTGCTCAGAGGACAGCTCTTGCCCCTGATATGCCAAGTCCGCCGTAATGGGGGGCTCGCCCTGAGTTCACGTCGGATAAACAGAGCTTCGTCAAGGGTGAGCAATCCGCCCCAGCCACGCTCTAGCAATCTTTCGGCAGCTTCCATAATAACGTCCCATTGTTAAGCTCCGTTCCCTGAAGCTCGGACCCCAGAGTGGCTTGCGTCGCCCCTTTTTTTAGCCGTCCTGCTCCATTTCCCTCCATTTCTAATTCAGCCTATTCTTGTTTAGCCAGCAGTGCCTTTGTGTCGCTGAAATCCTCTTCGTATGGCTTTTTCTGCCCGCTCTTCATGCCCCATTTATCGATGGCATAGTTGCTTTTCGCTGTCTCGAGGTCGAGGAACTTATCCAGCCCCCGATTAAGGAAATCACGGAGCGTCCATTTATGCTTGAAATAATAATCGGGACCATTGAGTATCAGGGCATAGTTTGAGATGGCTGTCTTGATGTCTTCTGCGGGGTAATCTTTGAGATTGGTCTTGATGGTTTTCTTTATGGAGTCGGTGAGCTTTTTGTGGACGACGATTTTCTGAGCATTCCAGTGGTTGAAAATTTCCTGCAAGAAAGTACCAAAGAATATACCCGACTTCTGGAGGGAATGGGTGTCTTTATATTGTGTTTTTGTGGTCGCCTCCACAGGCGATAGGGGTGTCGCCTCTTTAGGCTTAGGCGGTAGGTCAGGTATCGCCTCCACAGGCGATAGGGGTGTCGCCTCTACAGGCGATACCACTTCGTCCCATTTTTCATAATCTTTCTGGAAAAACCATGCCTTGTCGGGGGATTTTCCGTTTACACCGATGATGTTCCTAGTCAGTAGCCGTTTGAGGGTTCTGCCTATGTGTCGCCTATCTAGCCCGGTTCCCTTTTGCCATTGGCTTACAGATATTACGTCCTTTTTTTTGTTCCAGCCATAGGTTTTCCGCCAGAGAAAAATTAGACAACGCCACTCGTAGGGCGATAGGTTTACGAAGGCTATAGCATCTAGTATTTCATTGGCTATTTCCGTGTAGCCATCTTCCTTCTGAGGATTAGCCATAGGCGTCCTCCGAGTAGTTGGTGGGTAATCTAGCCCTACCCTCGCAAGAGGGTAGGGCTGGATGAATACCCCCGATGACAAGGATAGGGTGGTGCAGGCACCCAGCGCAGGCGGGAGTTTAATGGGCATCTTTTCCATCTCCAGTTGGCCCGCACTTCCCTGCAAGCCAAATTTCCAATGCCTTCGCTGGGATGCGAATACAGCGCCCGATGCGCATTGAGGGGATAGCCCCACTTTTGAGAAGTTCGTAGACTTTAGTGCGCCCGATACTCAGGGCCTCTTGTGCTTCTGCGACGGTTAATAACAATTTCTCCATGGTCCCTCCTCGGGCCTGTAGGGATGAGCTACCGCCCTTCTCGGAGCGAGCTGGTGCCCCTTCTCTTTTTCTTAGGGCGGACAATTAAATCGCCATCTGTGATTACGTTTAACTTGTCGCCTGGCCTTATTCCGAAATAGCGAACCCACCCCTTTGGCAGCGTCATGACGTAGCTGCCCTGACCCATGTCAATGACTGACCTTTCTACTATTGTTGGCATTTCACCCTCCTTAATCTATAATGCGCCCATAATAGAGGGGTGTCAGTTCTCAAAAGTTTCCAAAAGTTTTAGCTTCGGAGGGGGGATGAAGACTTTAGAACCACCGGCTTCTCTACCTCAGTGCCTGGCTATTCTGATACTTCGCACCTTGAAATCTACTCAAGAAGATGTGGCTGGCAAACTGCACTTTGCCAAATTGACGGTTGGCGAGGTTGAACACTGGTTTAGTGACATGAAGTTTGAGCAGGCGGAAGCTCTGAGTAATGACCCCGATTTGAGGCAGAAAGCAGAGGCAATCCTTACTAAACTCGAAGATGTAGATACGTCTACCGCAATGAAAATCGGTAAACTGTCAGGAGACGAAATCCTCATGCACTACAGAGGAACCGAGTACCTGGACACCAAAGCAAAGAAAGTACAGGTGGACCTCCCCGAGGTCCTGAAAGACGCTTTAGACAGTCATCTGTCTGAAATTCGGTCACTGATAGAGAAATGGGAAAGCACTCTGGTAACACCAAGGATTCATGAGATATACTCGGGCACATTCTGTGCCACAAGCAATATAGAGGCCGACTCTCTCTTTCCTACACTGAGGCAACACCTCCCTCTACCGACTCTGTGGGGAAGATATTCTAAGTGGCAGAAGTTGATGCAACACTATATTGATGCTTGCCATAGTCTGGGAACAAAAATCAGGGAAGAAGGCGCAAACTGGCAGAATGGCGGACATATTACAGATGATTTTGAACTACCCATAATCAAACGTATTAGTGAGAAAGCAGAGGGTGGTGAGCCAATACCTCACGCGTTCTACAAACATCAGTTCTATTTACTAGAGGAAGGTGAGCAAACGCATGACCATGAAATGCTCTCTGTCGATGGGGGAAGTGTCATAAAGGCCATTCACGCTTTAACCTACAAAGAAGCTTATCAAGCACTCAGCGACAAGACCCTCAATAGCGAAGCCGTCGTCAAATTAATAGCCCTTCTTAATAGCCGCAGAGACCTCGAACGGAAAATGAGGGATTCCTTGCGGGAAATCTTACTGAAGCGTGGCTACGTCATGTATAGATGCAAGCTCTGCCCAGGGTAAGCGAGTGGTCCTACTTGCCCGAGCTGCCAAGCCATAGGCTCTTCTAAGCCTTTTTCATAGGACGGCTTTCGATGTCCAGATTCAATAAGCGTATATGCTAAAGAGCATAGCTGTCTTGCTCTTGCGAACATGGCGCCGTAGAATGCTGATAGCTGGCTAATCCATATTTACTGGAGGTTATTCGTGAAGAATGTTAAACTTTCCGTGAGCGGCAATACTCTTACCATCACAGTGGACTTGACTCAGGAGTTTGGGCCATCGTCCTCCGGCAAAACCATTATTATTGCCTCTACAGAAGGGAATTTCCCGTTGCCCGGGCGCACCGAAGTAGTAGGACTGAACGTCTATCGCAAGAAATAGCGCGAGCCCGGCAGAACTCTGTGGCCCTGCAGGAAGCGAACGAGAGGACAGCAATGTGCAGATTCAATAAGCCTATATGCTAAAAAGCAACGGATGTTGTACTGCAGAAGGCTGATTCACAACTAGAAGTTACTTTGATGGTGGTTTGAACCCTTTCTCTGCTGCTTGTGTCCATACACGCCTGGCATAGCTGGCCTGTTTAAGCGAAAGACCCCAACCACGTTGAAGGTATCTGCCAACGTTAAACGCAAATCCTTTGTCGAAAGAGTTGAGAAGCTCTGTTTCCTTGCCCCAGTGGCTTAAAGCAAACCAGTTCTCGCTTTGAGCCATGAGCCCTTCCAGTGGAGGACTATCAACATGAGTAGGCTTTTCGCTCATTGAGCCAGCCATCCCGGAGATAGTCAATGGCACACCCCTCAAACCATTGCCTGCAGACTCGCTGCGGTCTACATCTCGAGTAGTAGCTTCTGTCGAACTAGCCTCAACAGACCCTATCTTGTCGTCCCGGCTTACCTCCTTCGTAATGGGTCTCTCCGTAGTGGAAAGAGGTTTCCGTTCCAAGTCACGGACTAGGACCTCAGATTCAGTTGGCTGTTCAAGGAGTGCATCAGTAATGCTATGAAAGGCTACCTCCGGATTTGCATAGAAACGCCGAAAGGATACACGATGCACGGCCCAACCAGCCCGTTCGATAATATCTTGACGGTGGTAGTCATCGGGTCGTAGGTCCCCTTCCTCATAGTGAAAATCACCATCGCACTCTACTGCTATCCGCCTTCCATCATCATCTATGATGACTAAGTCAATGAAATAGCCTGCGCAAGGCACCTGAGTATAGACTTTTAGGCCGCGATTTCGCAGTCCTTGGCAGACGTCCTCCTCAAATCTGCTATCGTAGCTGTCTGTAGTCTCTGTACCCAATCTACCCTGGGGTGAGCGCTGTTCACGAAGAGCATGCTCCAAGAAACTGCGTATACTTGGTGAATCTTCATCGGCTTTGCTGCCGCCCCGTCGCAGCGGTGATGGGAACATGTCTGGTGGCACAGACACCATACATATAACCTTCCGCCGAGCCCGAGTGAAGGCGACGTTCAAACGCTCCTCCTCCATTTCTATGGCATGGATAGAACCTGGTTTGCTGCTTGGGCCGTAGCGCATTGAGTAAATGATGACGTCGCGCTCATCTCCTTGGAAGCCATCGGCGGTAGAAGCTACCAGACGTCGGTCCCGTATCCACTCTGGATGGTCAGCTAACTGGCGATAAATGAGGTCTTGCAGCAGGTCAGCCTGCGCTCTAAAGGGTGAAATTATGCCGAAGGTCAGCCCCTCGTATTCTGGATTTTCTAGCAGTCTTCGCAGTTCTTGTACAGCAGTTTGAGCTTCTAAGAGGTTGGTCTTGGTGTCATCAGGGTCATCATCAGCCCCGGCTATGACTCTCACCTCCATACATGGCTCGAAGCGCCGGGGCCAAATGGGTGTGAGTATCCTCAGGCGATTCTGGTAGAAATGGTGATTAGACCAGGATATTATGGCAGGCTCGCTGCGAAAGTGCTCGTCTAGAAACCCGTGTGCATTGGAGCAACGATTAGCTAGTCCTAGGAGCGACACCCCAGCCTCCAGTACATCCGCATTAGCGTGCTCGTGGAGACGGTGCTTCTGGATTAGTAAGCGCATATCATCTTCCCTCATGAAACGCACCCAAGGATTCTGAAGTTGCTTCTCATCGCCTACAACAATCATGTGTCGCGCTCGATATGCTAAATGCAGGGCAGTCGCCTGACTGCACTGGGAAGCCTCATCTACGATGACGTAGTCGAAGAGTCCCGCATTGAGGGGGAATATACGGGCTACGTCCTCGATGCCCATAATCCAGCACGGGAAGACCTTCAGCAAGGCGTCGTAGTTGACCTTGTCACGCAACTCCATCAACGAAGGCGTCTTTCGTTTCTTAATTAGAAGCCGTCTGAGTCTGTCAATCTCCCCCCTGGAGCGGTTTTCATGAGCAGCCTGCCACAAAGCCAACCTCCGCTGCCTACGCAAGGCCTGGACAATCACGCTGCGTGTCATCTCTCCTAACTGTCGTAACCTGCGGGCTACCTTGCCAATGTCATCTGGATTCATTTCCAAGTCACGACGAATTAGGGAGCCCAGGCGATGGGCCTCTACGGCTAAGTCAGGTCGTCGTAGCCACACGGGAGAATCTCCAATCAGAATGCTGGCCTGGACAGTATCAAGCGTGCGAGGCAGCGCCGCCAACGGACCTTCCTCCAGTTCTAATAACGTGATAAAGTCCTCAGCATATGTCAAAAGGCGTTTTGCCTCGTCCAAAACTTGAAGCACAGATGTATCCATTATCAGACTGGAGACAAGGCGTTCCCAACCTCGAAGGTAGTTTGCCCACAATGCTTTGAGAACAGACTCTTGTTGAAGGGCTCTGAGGCGAAGCACGCGGTCCAACTGTTCTAATGACCGAGAGAGGATGGTTAGGGTTAAGTCAAAGGACGTAGAGCCGTCTAGTTGCTCCAACAGCTTCTCAAATATTGCACCTTCAGCGGGTAAGATACGCAATTTCGGCATATCTGCAATTAGTTGCAGAAGTTCTAGGCAGCAGCGGGTATATGACGATTCCTGGAGAATGAGGGCTAGTGGTGAACCAGGCTCTACCGATGGTTCTCCAGGTAGCCCCAGGCTTTGAGCATGCCGCAGGAAGGCCACCAACTGGTAGCGCGCTTGCCAATGGTTCACCCAGAGTCGGATGGCCGCAAGCTTGTCGAAGCGACCAGCGTAGTCCAACTTCGGGAATCCAGCCTTCTCTAGTCTACGACGGTCATCCCGGCAACCCCAAGGTATATTCCAAAGAAACCAAGACTTGGCACCACGTTCCAACCGCGAGAGTGCATACTCAATCTCTTGTATCTGACCATCTGTGGTTCTGTCAGCAAGCGACATCGTAGGGATGACTGCTAGGCCCCGCGCACGTTCCTCAGTCATAACAGCTTGCTGGACCAGTTCAGGCACCACATCACCTAATCGACGCAGCAAAGCTAGTGCATCACGAATGCCCCATCGGGGCTTTGTCGGCACAGAAAGCTGAGCCACAAGACTCAAGAGTCCGCTACGATTAGCTCTTAGCCACTCGTTGAGTGTGGCTAAGTCTTGCCGCAGTTTCGCACCCTCATCACTACTGGATAGCTGAAGAACTTGGCTGGAGATAGGGTCTTTCGCAAGGGCTTGTGCGTCATCGCAAAGTCCTAACAGTTCTTTTAGTAGCACTGAGCGACGTTTCACTATTGTCGCACTCTCTCCTGGTGCAGTGAGCAAAACACTGTGCAATCCTTTCCACTCAAGCTTGAGCCTTTCCATCAGTTCGGCCCATCGCCCCAAGGAAGCAGCAACCGCCGGCTCATCTCCCTCCGGTATTCTGTCAGCAAGGTGTATGCCATCGTACTCCCGAATCTCGTGATAGTGGTAATGCCACTGTTCTTGAGAAGCCGCCTGCCGTTCCAAGTTTTTCAGCTCGGAAAAGCGGACCCGTAGTCGCCGCATGTCCCCTAGATTCTCCTGAATACGATTCAAGGCTTCTGTTAAGGCGGTCTTCAGTTGCTCATGAGAGCCAGCTGCCACGGTAGCATCGAAGTGCTGCAGTTTACCAGCCAACTGCCTCGCGGACTCCGCCTCGCCCTTTAGCATAGCCATGGCTAGGTAATCACGGTCTGCGTCGTCCTCCAATTTAGGGATTTTTTCCGTGACCACCTCCAGGGCTTTGTTCTGGTGGCTAGTGACCAGCACTGTACTACCGTGAGCAACCAAGTGGCAGACAAGGTTAGCGATAGTCTGGGATTTACCCGTGCCTGGCGGTCCTTCGACGGCCGTAAGTTGCCCTCGTTCGGCCTTCCGAGCCACTCGGCGCTGGGCTGGGTTGCTTTCCAGAGGGAAAAGAAGAGGGTTCGAGTACTCTGGAGAATCAGGGTCCTCAGCCTCTAAAATATCTTCTCCCGCTTTTAAAAGAAATGCCTCCGCTGCGGTCCCGCCGGGGTAACTTTCTAACTTGGCGAGCTCAGCCAGGTCATCCAGTAAGAAGGGATGTCCCTTACGCGCGTTTACCACAACGCAGGCCTGGAAAACCATAGGGACAGAGAGGGAAACAGCTGACATAGCTTCGTTTAGAGGTGCAGAAGGCCGGGGGTCGTTCTGAAGACCCTTGAGAGCAGGCACAATGCGAGCCAAAATGTCCACCACATCGGCGATAGTGTGAGATTCAAACTCTTCGCCATGCAGCCTAGGCAGGATTTGCTTCCTCACCACGTCTATCACACCCTCTTCGCCGATGAGGTCAGCAAGAAGGGGAGTATTGAAGGCAGGGATTTGAATCTCCTTTAGAAAACGAATAGTATCCTGAAGGGGTTCGTATTCTAGCCGTACGGGATAGTAAAAAACTGGGGCACAATATCTAACGCTGCCATAGGTTCCGCAGAGGATAGGGAACCCAATAAGTGTTTCCCTGTTGTAGGGGTCTTGTTCCTGTTTACGATACATGGCTAGTAGAGCCTCAGCTGCCCGCTCCTTCTCACTATCGGTAGGCTTGTCTGCGATACCGCTGCTCTGATTTACCGTGGCGTTGTCCCCTGAAGTCTCGGCTTCCTCCTCAAGGGTGGCACGAGATATGACTTTGCTTACTTCTTGTGGCGAAACTTTCGGCAGAGTGATTGAGACTGACTCATTATCCATCAGCTGTTTCCAGTCTGTAATGAACGGAGCTAAGTCGGCACGGATTACTCCTGACCGCGAGGCAGTCAGGTCGTGAAGGTGCCTTCCACCTTTGTCAGTGAACGCAACAATAATATCGCGGTAGTAGGCGGCTAATGACTTCAGCAGACCCTGGGTATTGTTCGAGCCGTTGGCCATATGCTACCCTCTCAATCAAAAATCAAACAAATGAGATAGCGGGACAGCCAGCTAGAAACTGAAGCATTATACCACTTGAGTGATATGGCACACAAAAGGGCATGCTGCATACTTATTTTAGGCGCACAATTTGAGTGTCGTCTGATGCTTTGAACTCAAAACTTGAAAATATGAAAACTTAGAAACTTAGCGGTAGGCTTAGAATGAGTGTATTTCGGCCTGGGAGTAGACATATATCACAAATTTTCAAGTTTTCATATGGCGAGCTTCGATGAGCTTCGATAGATTCTAGGTCCGTACTCCATTAGCCTCATTCTCTACCGTGCCACTGCGGCGTGACTTTCCCTCATCGTTATCACAGTCTTCCCTTTGGGCGCTGCTTATTTGTTCGTCTTTGGCAGAGGCGGGGCCGTCGATGACGGGCCGCAAAAGGAGCTCGTAGACTTTCCGGAGGCGGACGTCGGCATCCGGAGCTGGGTTGTATACAATTTTCACCTTAGATACTTGCTGTTTTCGTCGCATATGTCTCCCTCCCTCTGATTAGGACCGCTGGCAATTTCGTCGGCCCTATACTGGCAGCCTTCGTCTAAATATTAAAGAAAATATAGTTCAGCGCCTGCCAGCCCTGCCTTTTAACCCATTTTCATAGAAACTTGAGACTACGGTAAAAACCTGACGGGGAAATAGATTCTTGCAGTGCCATACCAATCGCATACATGCCTATGTGTTTTATATCGTTTGGGAAATTGAGGGGCATTGCTTTGAATTTTACCGCCGTCTATAAGCATACTGTGCCCCTATGGCCTGTGCTCAGACATTCACCCTGACCTTGAAATACCTGCGCTGGAAGTACAAAGATACATTCACAAGGCTGATAAGCACCGGCACTTCCACCAGAGGGCCGATGACGGCGGCGAAAGCCTGTCCGGAGCCGATGCCGAATACCGCCACGGATACGGCGATGGCCAACTCAAAGTTGTTGCTGGCGGCGGTGAAAGAGATGGTTGCTGTCTTGGAGTAGTCAGCACCAATTCTCTTGCCCATCCAGAACGATACCAAGAACATGACCACGAAGTAGATGAGCAACGGTACGGCGATGCGCACCACGTCCAGAGGCAGGTGAACGATGTAATCGCCCTTGAGCGAGAACATCACCACGATGGTGAACAGCAGGGCTATTAGAGTGATAGGGCTGACTCGGGGGATGAACTTTTTCTCGTACCAGTCTCGTCCTTTGGCTCTGATGAGTGTAAAGCGCGTTATCATGCCGCCGAAGAAGGGTATGCCCAAATATATGAGGACGCTCTGGGCGATTTGCCAGATAGTGACATGTACTTCTGAGCCTTGAAGCCCGAACCATCCTGGCAGCACCGTTATGAACACATAGGCGTACACGGAATAGAAAACTATCTGGAATATGGAGTTGAACGCCACCAGCCCAGCGGCATACTCGCTGTCGCCTTTTGCCAGCTCGTTCCAGACGATGACCATGGCGATGCAGCGGGCCAGGCCTATCATGATTAGCCCCTGCATGTAGGCGGGGTAATGCCAGAGGAAGCCTAGGAAACCGATTGCTAGGAAGAACATCAGCAAAGGCCCGATGACCCAGTTCTGCACCAGCGATAGACCGAGGACGCGCCAGTTGCGGAACACCTTGCCCAGTTGCTCATACTTCACCTTGGCCAGCGGCG
>Ga0209777_10005242_pt1 | contig 15030 bp, 12 predicted proteins | sample FrelakmetHBP12HB_FD_187147 | JGI IMG/M metagenome (GOLD analysis project Ga0209777, IMG submission 187147) | Freshwater lake sediment microbial communities from the University of Notre Dame, USA, for methane emissions studies -HBP12 HB (SPAdes)... | ecosystem: Environmental > Aquatic >... | reverse complement strand
GAGTCCGCCAAGCAGGCGAAGATCGCGGCGCTAGAGGGTGGCCCATTTGGCAAAGAGCTTACGCGACGAACCTGCCCCATGGACACCGAGAAGCTCGCGAATGGCGGCACGGAGGAGTTCATGGGGTCGTGCAAAGCGATATTCGAAGTACACGGCGTCAAACTCGCCAAGACTGCGCAAATGATCGTAGTTGGGATCGGCTACCTGGTACAAGTCAACGATTTCGAGTACCAGGTTTACACTGTGGAAGACACCTACAGCGATCACCTCTGGGACATTGCCGCCAAAGGGACACTTACGATGTGCAACGCAGTCCTTCAGCGTGCCGGTTCGGACGAAAAGATGTACATGCTTCATTCCGGACACGACGCCGTCGCGGTTTTTTTGACCGATGAGCAATTCAATATTCTCAAGGACAGTTCTCTGTCTGAGAGCGAGAAGCCGAAGCCCGCAGACGCGATTATCGTCAAACCGTAGAGAGCCGCGAGCCAAGGTGCAGCCAAGAATCGTACTCTGCCCGGCGCCACCATCGCGCGGGCGAGCGAAATGTGACCGTGCGCCGGGTATTGGGATTGTGGCGGCGCGACGCTGCGCGGCATACAATATCGTCACGGAGCAGCAGATCATCTGAGGAGAGCGCTTGTGCGAACGAGCGGGGTATGAACGATCCGTGCGGGTCGTTGCCGCTTCGAGAAAGGGGCAGATCCATGAGCGAGATTCGGGTTGGGAAGATGATGAGCATTAGGACCGGGTTTCTCGCCGGGGCGCTGTTTGCGGCGGTTGTCGCGGGGATCGGGGGTTGCACGCAAATCCAACAGACTCCGCAACCAGAAGCGAATACGACCGACGTTAGGATGGAGAACCTGGCCTTTGCTCCGAAGGAAGTCACCATAAACCGTGGCGATAAGGTGCGCTGGACCAATGCTGAAACCGGTCTGATTTCGCACACCTCCACGAGCGGTGATCCCGACAACCCTGACCACGGGTCGCTTTGGGATTCCAAAACGCTTGCGCCTGGCGCTTCATTTACCCATCAGTTCGATGAGATTGGTGAATTTGAGTACTACTGTGTGTTTCACTATCAGATGGGCGTGATGCGGCACGCCAAGGTGATCGTCGTCGAGACGCAACCGTAGGCGCCTGGAGATCGCACAATCTGATGGGCGTCAGGTCTTTGTCACCAAACAGACAGCGCGACGCTGTGCGGTGCAACTATCAATGATCAGAATCGCGGTAGCCGGCGCGGCGGGGAGGATGGGGCGATGCGTCCTTGACTTGGCGGCGCGCGATGAGCGATTCGCTATTGCGGCCGCGCTTACGGCGCCAGGCTGCCTGATGAGTGGAAAGGCGATCCGCGTCGGCGATCGTGACGCGCAAGTCGTTGAACGGCTGGAGACGGAATGCGATGTACTCATCGACTTTTCGCTTCCCGCGGGGACGATGGCGTGGCTCAGCGTTTGCGAAGGTCGCGAGATTCCCATAGTGATCGGCGTTACCGGTCACGATGCTGTACAATCGGCGCGCATCCGCGAAGCCGCCCGTCGAATCCCCATCCTGCTTTCCGCCAACTTCAGCGTCGGAGTCAATGCGATTTTGGAGCTAATCGAGCCGCTCGTTCGGGCGCTGGGCGACGGATATGACATCGAAATTGTCGAGACGCACCACCGCCACAAGGTTGATGCTCCGAGCGGCACGGCGCTGGCGATGGCGAGGGAGCTGCAGGCGTCGCGAAGCGAGGAGGGGGAAATAATCTTCGGTCGGAAGGGTCCCACCGGCGAGCGACCCTCCAGGCAGATTGCCATCCATGCGCTACGCATGGGTGACGCGGTCGGTCAGCACGAAATCCACTTCAGCGGGTGCGGCGAGACCATCACCATCCGCCACACCGCACACTCGCGGGAGACCTTCGCTGCAGGAGCGCTCCGCGCCGCGGCTTGGATCGTCGGTCGAGACGCGGGACTCTACACGATATGCGACGTGCTGAGCTCGACCGCAAAGCGCGGGCTTTGGCCGTAGCCGCTCCCGGCGCGCCGGCAGCGGCACTGATTGCGCTGAGGGCAGGCCCCATCTATAATCACCCCATGCCCGGACTCATCCTCATCGACGGCAACAATCTCCTGCACGCTATGCACGCCCACGCCCCGGTGCCGCATGTAGGTCGTGAGACGCTCGTAAAGATCGTCGAGCGTTGGGCCCGCGGCGGCGATGAGGCCGTCATTGTTGTTTTCGACGGACCCGTGCCCTATGGGGCGCTCGCAAAGCAGATGACATCGAAACGGACCGAGGTGCGCTTTGCGGCTCCGGCGACGGCCGACGACGTGATCGTGGCGCTGATCCAGGGCGAGCGTGATCCGGCCCGTGTGCTGGTGGTCAGCGACGACACGGCTATACGCTACGAGGCCCGTCGCCGCAGATGCCGCCATAGTGGAGCAGTCGCCTTTGTCGCCGAGCTTTTTCCGCCCGGCGCGAAACCGGAAAGCGAGCGGCGCCCAGCACGCGGCAACAAACCGACAATAATCTCCGACGAGGAAAAACGGGAATGGCTGGACGCTTTCGATGACGGCAAAGACGACGACCCCTTCGATGCGATGTTGCAGTGACCCTCGCCCAGGGAGTCGTGGCCAGGGGGCCCGTCACCGAAACAGTGAACGACACCAATCGTTGTAGGTAGGCGCCAGCCAAGTGTTTATAAATACAAGCGGGATGCCGATCGCCGCCAGCCACTTCGGCTGATGCCGCACGAGCAACACTGTCGCGAGAATCACCCACCACCAATAGAAGATAATTGTAGTTCCGAGTTCGATGCCGCTCAATGCGCTTGGACGATTCAACGGCCAGTAGAAGTTCGTGTCATACCAACTCATGGCGATTGGCGGGCCACCCACTAGTTTCCACGACGCCACGAAAATCGTCGAATAACACGACACGATCCACCAGAGGCGCACGCGTCGCGGCCACGACCACAAGGCACTCTTTGCCCGAAAGTTCAGAGTTGCGAATACAATTGTCTGAAACACCATCACGCAGGCAATCGTGGCCGCCAGCTCAATGACATCTCGTACTCCGGGCTTATCCCCGGCGAGAATCGAATGGACGACAAACCACGCATAGCTGAACAGGGCGACGCACGCTGACGGTATCAATGCTTCATCGGAGCGCAGTTCCCGGGCGAACTTCCACGGCGTCACGAGCATCTGCAAAACAGTACGGATTGTTCCCGCAATAACGCTGATCCCTTGTGAGCGGTGTGCATACGTCCCAGCCCTCGTCGCTTCACAATCGGCCGCTTGCGCCCAATCAATGGTCCACCCGCACTCCGGGCACAGGCTGCCCGTCAACCCCGTGAGGTTGTAACCGCATTTCAGGCAGTGCAGCCCTGAATCCTTGATTGACAACATTGCGTCACTCACTGTAGACAATCACTCGCAGCGCTTCTTCCAGCGTCGTCAGGCCCTCGCGGACCTTGGTCATGGCGTCGTCGCGAAGGATTATCGCGCCATGATCCTTCGCATAGTTTTGCATGGCCTCGGTGGTCGCCTTGGCAGTGACGAGTTCGGCGAGACCGGTGTCGAAGGGTACATACTCGAACACTCCGATGCGGTCGAAGTACCCGCTGCGCCCACATCGCGAGCAGCCGGCGCCGCGGTAGATGCGGACGCCGAAACGCCCGGGTGGAACGCCCATGATTTTCCGTTCGGAGTCGGTGGGCTCATAGGCTTGTTTGCAGTTTGTACAGATCTTTCGCACCAGCCGCTGGGCCATCACTCCGATCAGTCCGCTGGCGACCAGGTACGGTTCGCATCCCATATCGAGAAGCCGCGTGACCGCCCCCGCCGCCGAGTTGGTGTGCAGGGTGGCGAAGACGAGGTGGCCGGTCAGCGAGGCCTCTAAAGCGAGGTGGGCGGTCTCCGCATCGCGGATTTCGCCGACCATGATGATGTCGGGATTATGTCGCAGAATGCTGCGCAAGGCCTGCGAAAAGGAGACGCCGTACTCGGTGTCTACCGCAACCTGATTGACGCCGGGGATGTGGTACTCCACCGGATCCTCAATGGTGATGATATGTCTGTCCACAGTGTTGATGCGCTGCAGCGCGACGTAAAGCGTGGTGGTCTTGCCGCTGCCGGTGGGCCCGGTGAGCAGGATGATGCCGTGGGGGCGATGAATCAGTTTCTCGAACGCGGGTAGAAGTTCGGACCCCATCCCCAGCGCTTCGAGGTCTAGTCGCGAGCGGTCCTGGGAGAGCAGCCGCAGGGTCACGCGCTCGCCTCGCGTGGTTGGGATGACGGCCACCCGAACGTCTATTTCCTGGTCGAAGCTGCGCTGCGAGAAGCGCCCGTCCTGGGGTTTGCGACGCTCGGTGATGTCGAGATTCGCCAGAACCTTGATGCGGGAGATTAACGGACTGGCGACTTCGAGCGGATAAGCGCGGGCTTCGATCATACTGCCGTCGATGCGGTAGCGGACGCGAAAGCAGTCCTCGATGGGTTCGAGGTGGATGTCGCTGGCACGGCGATCGACGGCCTCATCGACGACGCCGTTGAACTCCTGGACGATGTTGATTTCGTTCGCGACGGGTTTGCGGGCGGCAGGGCCCGCCTCCTGACCCGGCCTAGCTGCGTCTTTTCCTGCTACCGCCGTCGTGGAAGCTTTGGACGACATAGGCGCCCGTATTGCCGGAGGCTCCGAGAACACGTTTCGCGCCCTGGCGCGACCGTATATTTCGTCGATCGCTTCCCGAATCTGATAGCGAGGACTGACGACGAACTGAATGGTCCGATCGTAGCGCGATTGGACGGCCGCGCGGACGGTCGGATCGATCGGATCGCCGACAGCGACGACGATCGATCCGGCCACCTCGCCGTAAACAACGCAGTCCTTTCGCCTGGCGAGGTTCTCCGGCAGGGTGAGCACCCACTCGGGGGCAGGTCGGCGGCGCAACAGGTCCAGGAAGCGCAACCCGCTCAGATCCGCGTAGCCCTTAGCGACTTCGGCATCGCTGATCCAATCGCGGGAAAGCAGTATTTCCAGGAGGGGCAGGCCCATTACTTCGGACTCACGCCGCGCCTGGGCAATGGCGACCGCGTTCACCGTTCCCGCGTCGAGCAGTTTCGAAACGATGTCATATTCCGGTGCGGCAACCACGCGATCTACCGTCCATATCCAAGCACGAGGGCGAGGGCGTCGTCGTCGCCCGTAGAGCCGCCCATGTGCGCCGACCAGGTCTCACCGATTTTCGAAAGTATCTCCGCGGCCGAAGGGAGGTCCTCCAGTTCGACTAGAGTCTGGCGTATCCGCTGATCGCCCATTGGTTCGCCGCCGGCGTTGACGGACTCGACAAAACCGTCCGTAACGCAAATGAGTCGGAAGGCATCGGGCAGATCGACGCGGTTTAATTCATACGAATAGTCCTTGTCCACGCCGAGGACAAGGGAGGTTTTGTCGAGGCCCACGACCCGCCCGTGACCGCCAAGCAGCATCGGGCTTGCGCCGCCGGCGTTGATGTAGGCGAGCTTGCCCACGGTTGTATCGATGGCCGCGTAGAGGCAGGGAAGAACCTGTCGCGCCGGAGAGGCGGCGATCATTTGATTAAGCGTATTGAATACGCCGGCGGGATCCATGAGGACGCCGGGCGCCGCCGCCACCGTAGCCCGAATTGCGGATTGAACCGCATGGCATTGGGCAATGCCGGCCACTCCGCGTCCGCCACCGTCCAGGACGACGACAAAGCAGCGTTGCCTGTCGAGGGCGACGACGGTTGCGAAGTCTCCACAGCGGACTTTGCCGGCGAAGCAACTAACCGTGCAATCGAAGCTGTCGCTCTGCGGCACCACGTTGGTAAACAGCGCTTGCAACCGGCGAATCGTCGTCATCCACGCCGCGCCTTCGCGGACCGCGGAGCGGGCGAGTTTGCGCGTGGACTCGGACAGACTGGCTCCTAACGTCGCACCGGCCGCCAGGCAATACTGCAACGCCGACGCGGGAAACGGCTTTCGCGACGCCGGCCGATCGACATAGAGCACGCCAACGACTTCGCCGCGCGCCGTCAGCGGGGCGACGACGGCGGTTACCGCGTAACCGAGCTTGACATCCAGATCCCCTGCCGATTGGGGATAGCGCCCGGCGGCCTGTTGCACCAGCGGGGCAACCGCGAAAGCCTGACTCACCGGGGTGAACGGCACGCCCGCTGTGCGCTTAAGCGCTCTATGGGCGATGGGGTAAAGCTCGTTCTTGCCTTCGCCGCGCAGGGCCAGAAAGCCTCGGTCCGCCTGAAGATCGTGAACGATGCTGCTAAGTGCGGCGCTGGCGACATCCTCAGGACGGGCGAGAAGCGGCTGATCGCCGACCAGTTGGGCCAACTGCTCAAGCTGGGCGACTGTCAGCGATACAGGGGCTTTAAGCTTCACCCACTCACAATCTGGAGGTTCAGCGCGTTGAGGGGTCAAGAAGTCCAGCGCAATCCGGTCATGTGAAACGGCGTCGTCCAGGAACTCGAGCACGCGATCGCCGGCGCGGATGATGTCGCCGGGGTTGAGCAGCGTTTCGTTGATCTGTTCGCCGTTTACGAACGTCTTGTTGCGACTGCCCAGGTCGCGTATGCGGAATCGGCCTTCGCCCGCCAAATCCAGCCGCAGGTGCTCTCGAGAGATCATGTCCGAGTCAAGAACGAGTTGGCAGGAGGGTGCTCTGCCGATCACAAAATGCTCGGAATCGAGCACGGAGGTCTGAATCCGTCCGGCGTCATCGAGGAAACGTAATGCAGCCATGGGCGTACTATATCTCTGTCCTTGACGAATTGGCAAGCCGCCGCGAATGTCCTTGGAGAGCGTTCTCAGGTACTCCCTCTCCTTTTTTTGGGGAGGGTCTGAGGACGCGCTTTTAGGGAACATCAACTGAAGAGTCGGTGCGAATAAGAAAGGTCTTACGCGCAAAAACAAGGTGCTGAAAATCCCAATCCTCGTAAGCCGACTCCAATAGATCTGTGATGCTCGGCCGTATCAGTCCATCGAAGCGTTTTCGCCCGTTGCAGACGACGGTCACAGGCTTTTCGAAATCTATCTGTCCGGGGGAAAGGCGTAGCTCCACGCCCCCGCAGCGTCGTGTTTCGATAAAGATGCTTTGGCCTTCGACGTGCCCGCTTAGGAGAGCCAGTTTCTCTGCGATTGTGTCGGTGATGAATCGGTCGCGATCCGTGGTCGGACCCGGGGTGATTGAGAATTGGTCGTCCTGCCACACATCGTCGGCGAATTCGGTTGCGCGAAGCCAGCCGCAACGGCCCTGCCCTGGGTAGCGAAACCAGTGCCGAATGCGGGCCGTGGTCGCCGAACGCCGACTGGAAAGTATTCTGCTAATCTCATTGTGCACTTCCGAATCCTGGTCAGGTCTGGTCCAGTCCCCGGCTAACTCAACGCCTGTGATCCTCAGCGACGCGTGTTTTGCGAAATCCGCAATTGCCTGATTGATAGCAACCATCGCAACGCTTTCGGAGTGCTCCGGCGCGCCCGGCCTATTCCACAGGGCCAACACCGGCAGTTCGCCGAGGTTGGGCAAAAGGAGAGCATACGCTTGTTGGGGATATGGAATGCGCGGGTAACCGTTCGTCACGATTACCCCAGCGAATTCGGAGGGATACATGATTGCCACGTTCCACGCGGCACTTGCCCCATCACTGAAACCAAGCAGGTAAGTCCGTTCGCAATCAACGTGGATGTGTCGTCGGATCTCTCGCAGAAGGGCGGGCAGATTGAGGGCCGCGGCGATCGGTTGATGGAATGCCCCGCTGACTGGCTCTGCGGGCATCACCCAGGCATGATCTCGACCGGGCGCACCGATCGCGTCAATTGCGGCGTCCAGAGCATCGTGTGTTGATTGGCCTTGAGGCGGCATTGCTAGGATGACAGGCATAGCCTGGCCAGGGTTGTAGCGCTGCGGCAGACGGACCAGGACCTCGATTTGGTCACCAGACGGAAGCTTGATCGTCCATGTTCCCTTGTCAGGTTGATCAGTCCAAAGTTGGACCTTTCGCAGTTCCTCTGCGGTCCTCTCAATGTTGCCATCGGTTGTCAGGACGATCTTGGAAACCGCTTGTGATCGCTCCTTCGGATCGTCGACGCGAAAATAAGCTGCGAGCAACTCGTGCAAGGTCGGGGAGGATGCGGATTCGGCTGGGAGCTGAGGATCGGCGCAGTATGCGCCTCTTGGAGCCGAAAATCCGAAGGCGGCAAGTGCAATGATCCTCAGCGTGCGGGCTTGGCAAAGCCTCTTGGGGCTCTTTCGCCAAAGTGGCACGTCCATCCGCGAAAACGATTGCGTAATACTTGCCACCGTTGGATCAGCCATGATTGACAGAGCACTCCAATAGGCCACATGCTGCTTCAGAGTATTGGAACCAGCCAGTTTGGTCGAGGAAACAGAGTCGGATGGCTGAATGATCTCTCGATTACACTCGGACTTTATCGCATTGAAAGTGGCATATCCACGCCTTCGAATGAAAACGCTCATGCCATGCGATGAAAAACGTTTCCGACGCGCTTTGGCCGCAGCGAAAGTCGGCACTTGTAGCCGGGCAGTATTTAATTGACACAGTAGGGCTGGGGCCTATAATGCGCCTCGACCTTGAAGTCGTTGCCTGCGACCTCATGGGCGGATTGTTGGCTGCAGGTCTCGGGACTGTGCAGCATATGGCTATCTTTAAGCCCTGCGTTAAGTTGCTCAGGGGATTCGGCCAAACGTCGTAAGTGCTGGGTGTCGGGAGAGAATCGAGGTTCCGGAATGGCCGTTTTGACCATTGCTGACTCCTCATGTGGTGGTTTGACCCGTGCGGAATGACCGGGTCATCGCCGGGCGAGGCGGCCTGCCGCGGAGGCCGCCATGCGCGATACGGAGTAGGCATATGCTCTGAGCGCAGCGCCATCCGTAATTGGGCGACGCCCGTTTTCCGCGTGGGAGTGCAGTGTTGCGCCCACGTTTTTTTTTGGTGAGCTGAGCCCGCCGGGCACGCTGCGGAAGCGTTGTTGGGAAAGGCTTAGCCGATCTCGGATTCCGCTGGCCGCGTCAACAGCGAGGCAAACGGCGATGATCCGACGGGATGCCGCAGCACAGGGAATGAGTCCGACAGAATGAACACGGACCTTATAAGATTCATCGACTCGATCAGTCGCGACAAGAACATCGACAAAGAGAGCGTCTTTCAGGACCTCGAGGCCGCTATGATATCGGCTGCGCGGAAAGCGCACGAGGAAATAGAGGACGTGCAGGTCGCAATTGATCGGTTGACCGGCGACATTACGGCGACCGTCGCGGGAAACCCCATTGACATGAAGACGCTGGGGCGGATCGCTGCGCAGACGGCCAAGCAGGTGATGATACAGAAGATTCGGGAGGACGAGCGCAACGCTATTTTCGAGGAGTTCTCGCAGCGCGTGGGGCAGGTTGTGACCGGTGCGGTGACCCGTTTCGAAGGCGGAGGGATGGTCATCAACCTCGGGCGGACGGAGGCTTTCTTGCCGCGAAGCGAGCAAATTCCTGGGCAGGCGCATCAACCCGGCGATCGGGTGCGGGGCATGATCCTCGACGTGCGCGAAGAGCAGAATCAAGTTCGAATCGTCCTGACCCAAACACACCCGGATTACATTCGCCGCCTGTTCGAGCTGGAAGTACCGGAGGTGGCGGAGCGAGTCATAGAGGTCCGGGCTTTGGCGCGTGAAGCCGGTTATCGCACGAAAATCGCAGTGTCGTCGATTGACTCAAAGGTCGATGCGGTCGGGGCGTGCGTCGGCGTGCGGGGCAGTCGAATACGCAATATCGTGGACGAGCTGGGTGGGGAGAAGATTGACATAGTTCGCTGGAACGAATCGTCGCAGGTCCTTATCTCCAACGCTCTGAAGCCGGCGGAAATCAAGGAGACGTTTCTGTGCTTCGAGCTCGGCCGTGCGACCGTGATAGTGGATGAAGATCAACTGTCCCTGGCGATCGGTAAGCGCGGACAAAATGTCCGCCTGGCGGCGCGGCTGACCGGTTGGGACATCGACATTTTGACGCCTGCCGAATACGACAAGAACATCGATGATATGGAGCGCATCCTCAAGAAGATCGAAGGCGTGGAGGACGTTCTTCTCGACAAGCTTCTGGCGATCGGGATCGTGTCCCTTGGGGACCTGCCCGAGGTTGGCGCCGAGACCCTGGTGACGGAAATCGGAGTGGTCGAGGCACTCGCGAGCAAAATGATTGAAGTGGCCGCGGAGACCGCTCCGCAGCTTGCCGCCGAGGCTGAAGCCGCCAAAGCGGCGGCCAGGCTTGCCGCCGAACAAGCCGCGCAGGCGGCAGCGGCTGCCGCGGGCGTGCTGACAGCAACAGAAGGCGGCGGAGAAGGACGCGGCGAAGAAGCGTCCATCGAAGTATCGGATGCGCAGCGCGCCAAGCGAGAGGCCGCCATGATTGCGGGTCTGGCGGCGGAATGGCGCGCCGCAAAGAACGCAGATGATGCGGAAAAGCCCGAGAAGGCCGCAGTTGATACCAGCGACCTGGCTTAGCGGCTGTCTCCGAGGCGCTATTGACGGGTTGGCAGCCGTTCCAGCGGTTGTCTTGAGATAGACAGACAGTTGCACGTGCCGGTCGGACAATGCGTGTCGACCGACCGATGGATGAGAGTGAAACGCGGAGTAGGTCGCCGTACGGAGATCGCCTTTGGCTGAGAAAATGCGAGTTCACATTCTCGCGAAGGAGCTGAACGTCTCCAGCAAGACCATTATCGACAAGTGCAAGGCTGAGGGCATCGACAGCGTGAAGAACCACATGTCGACGCTGAGCGCCGGTTTGCATGCGACGATCTGCGAATGGTTTAGTGAGGGGCAACATGCCAACGCGCTGGAAACCGCTGAGCCGATCGATCTGAAGAAGGTACGTATCCGGCGGCGCACAAGGTCCGCGACAACGGCGACTTCCGATGATGATGTGGTTGGCACCGACGACCAGTTGAGTTCGGGAGTAGCGACTGAAATTCTCGCGGCCGACGATGATTCGGGCGACGAAAGCACCGAAGATACGGAAAATGGGGAGGAGGAAACTACGTCTGTTGCAGTTGCAGAAGGGGAGGTCGAAGCGCCGGCGACAAGCCTCGAAGCTGAGCCTGTAGCGGAAAGAAGCGACGCATGGGTTGAAGGGCCGGCGGTGCCTGCGCATCTGGATGTCGCGGTCGAAACGCCGGTGGAACAGCCGAAAACCGCCCCGACTGAAGTTGTGGCCGGCCCACCGGTAACGGTGGAAGAGCCTGCCAAGGCGGTGGTGAAGCCTCCTCGACTTGTTTTGCCTGCCGGTCCGCAAAACGTGCCGGCAGCGGCCAAGCTTCAGGGGCCGCGCGTAGTGCGCTACGAGGCGCCGGACTACGACGTCGCACCGCGCCGTCGTCCTGCCGCCAGCGGAGCGCGCGTCGGCGAGGCGCGATTCCCCAGTGCTCCGGGTAGTCCGGGAACCGACACCGCAAAGGCCCCGGAAAAAGACGCCGGGCGGCGTAAGGGCCGATTCAACACGCGGCGCGGCACCGGTCGCGTCGCGGAGGCCGGCGAACAGCTTTCCGAGTGGCGGGACAAGGACCTTCTCGAACGCCGCGAACGTCTGGCTGGTGCGACGGGTCGGCGTATTCATCGGCGGCGCTCCTCGACGACGGGACCGACACAGCTTTCCGCTCCCGCGGATAAGACGCGCGCAACGGTGTACGAACCCGTGCGGATGAAGGAATTCTGCGCCGCTACCGGCTTGAACTTCATCCAGTTGTTCAAGGTGCTGCGTGACGAGTACGGCATTACGGGCAACGTCAACATGACATTGCCGACGGAGACTGCCCAGCTATTGGCGCTGCACCACGGGATTGAACTGGAAGTCGTCCGGGCAAGAACTTCGCTGGACGAGCTGCAGGAGGAGTTTGCGAGTCGCGAGCAGAAACACCTCGTGTCGCGCCCGCCTGTGGTAACCATGCTCGGCCACGTAGACCATGGAAAGACCAGCCTTCTTGATGCCATACGCAAGACTCACGTGGCCCGTGGCGAAGACGGCGGGATTACCCAGCACATCGGTTCTTACCATATTGAGACCTCGCGCGGTCCAGTGACCTTTCTGGATACGCCGGGGCATGAGGCCTTTGCGGAGATGCGCGCCCGTGGCGCCCAAATGACGGATGTAGTCGTGTTGGTCGTCGCGGCGGACGACGGCATCATGCCGCAAACGGTGGAGGCGATCCGCCACGCCCAGGCGGCAAAAGTCCCAATCGTCGTGGCTCTGAACAAGATCGACCTGGGCGATCAGAATAAGCTGAAGATATACGGTCAGTTGACCGAGCACGGGCTGACGCCGAGCGGCGAATGGGGCGGCGAAGTCGACGTAATTCCCACATCCGCGACCACGGGCACGGGCATTCAAGAGCTTGTAGAGCATCTTGCCGATCTCAACAGCCTTTTGGAGTTAAAGGCTGATCCTACGCTTCCGGCGTTGGGGACGGTGATCGAGGCGGCCATGAAACCGGGCGTCGGACCGATAATTCATGTTCTTGTTCAAGATGGGACGCTGCACATCGGTGATTTCGTGGTTTGCGGCAACGCGTTTGGGAAGATTCGGGCGTTGCTGGGCGATTTTGGCAAACGGATCGAAACGGCCGGACCTGGCATTCCCGTCGAAGTCTGGGGGCTCGATGACGTGCCGATGGCGGGCGACCGCATCTACTCGGTCGAGAACACTCAGCGGGCGAAGAATATCGCGGCGGAGACGAAGCGCCTGCGTGTGGAGACGGGCCGGCTCCAGACCCGCAAAGTCAAGTCGTTGGAGGAGATGTTCAAACAGCGCGGGACGGCGGAACTGCCCGAGCTGAATGTCATAATCAAAGCGGATGTGGATGGCAGCCTAGCGGCGCTACGGCAGGCGCTCGAGGAAATTCCCTCGGACGAGGTACGGTTGACGATTCGCCACGCCGCGGTCGGCGCGGTGAACGACAGCGACATTCTATTGGCCGCGACCTGCGACGGCGTGATTGCGGCGTTCCGCGTGGACGTTTCCGCGGGCGCCCGCCGCATGGCCGAGCAGCACGGCGTCGACGTGCGGCCTTACCGCGTCATCTACGACGTTTGCGACGAAATCCGCAAGGCGCTTTCGGGCATGTTGACGCCGGAGGAGCGGATCGAGGCGCGCGCGACGGCCCAGGTGCGACAGATTTTCCGAGTTACAAAGGTCGGCGCGGTGGCGGGCTGTTTGGTGTCGCAGGGACCGCTGGAGCGCAACAATCTGGCGAAAGTGATCCGCGACGGCGTTGTAGTCAGGGAGGGCTGCAAAATTGCATCTTTGCGGCACCTTAAGGACGACGTCCGCGAAGTTCGCGCCGGCATGGAGTGTGGCATACGGTTGGAGGGTTTCGACGATGTTCACGTCGGGGACGTCATCGAGACCTACGAGGTAATTAAGATAGCGAGGACGCTGTAGGCGTCGCCGCCATTCCTGGAGCTGCGCGATTTACGGGAGCGAGTCGCTCCCGCCAGGCGCCTCGTGAAAGGGAACCGCTTCAATCGCGGCGTCGGCACGCTCATGATTGTGTACAAAGCCGAGTGCGGTCACACGGTTCGGGCTAGGGACGAAGACGCGGGCGGCGTCGTTCGATGCTCATATTGCGGGCGCAATGTCAAGGTCCCCGAGACCGAGGACGCCAACCTTGACTTTCTGTTCGAAGACGTCGATCAGACGAACAAGCCCGCCAAGGAACGCAAACCGCGCAGACGATTGTTCGGGCGAAGCCGGGCGGCGGGCGATCAGCGAAGAGAGCGGCAATTTGATCCTTTCGGAATAATCATCCGCCTCTGCTACTTCGCGGTCCTGCTGATCATAGTAATAGTCGTGGCCCGCAAGTTTGTAATGCCTTTGTTTGACGCTGAGGAGCGGGCCAAGCGGCTTGGCGCTGCGGGGAAGACGGCGGCCGCAACCTCCGCTGAGTCCGCAGATGCGACTCCGCGTGCGCGGCGCGACGGCCTGGGACTCATCACCAAAGACAGTATCGGGGGATTGTATGTGGCATCAACGCCGGAGGGGGCGGAAGTTTATGTGGTTGAGGAATCAAAAGCGCCGGCGTCGGGGCGGATTAATCGGCTGGCCAACGCATGTGCCAGTAGCACCAACAAATTCGTGACGCACCTTCCGGATGGAAAATACCTGGTGGAGGTGGCTTTTACGTGGAATGACCGGAGTTTGAGCGATAGGCGCCTGAGCAATTATAACGATTATATGAGCTTCCGGAAGTCGATCGAACAGGCGTCTGACTCGCAGCGTAAGCAACTAGTCAGAGAGTACTTTATTCCCGATGAGGCGGCCGATGCTTTCGTGGCCAAGACTGATGAGCAGATTTTCTTTGTTCGACAATATAGAGGGATAGAGGTGCTCCAGGGGCAATCCAAGGGTGTGCGGGCGCTGTTCCTCCCGCGCCTCGGCAAGCGCGAAGGGCGGCCTTTTACGATCGAACCACTGGTAGTCGGGTATATACCTGAGGTTCGCGCCTACGCGTTCGACGAATCCCAGGCCCGCAACGAACTTAGCGATATGTACGGCGTTCCGGAATCGGATCGACGGTTCATCATCGAGGCATTGTCGCGGATCGGAGTGATGCCCTACATGACGCCGGACCGCCGCCTGTGGATGTTCAAAATTGACATCCACAACGGTGCGTTCACCGCCCGCGTTCTGCAAGAGGCCATGCCGTGATCGTCGGCGTACTCACGGTTGATCTTGCAATCTACGACGCAAGGACGCTGAAAGAGAAGCGTAGCGTCATCCTGAGTCTCAAGGACCGGTTGCGTGGTCGGTTCAACGTCGCGGTGAGCGAAGTGGCCTTTGGAGATTCGCCTAAGCGCTGCCGGTTGGGAATCGCTACTGTAGGCCACGCTTCCCGCGGGATTCATTCGCAGCTTGATCAGGTGGTGGATGTGATTAGGCGGTCGCTTGGGCTTACGCTGCTGGAATACGAGTGTGAGACTTTCTAAGCGAGCTTGACGTGGGAGGCGG
>Ga0209777_10005241_pt1 | contig 15033 bp, 10 predicted proteins | sample FrelakmetHBP12HB_FD_187147 | JGI IMG/M metagenome (GOLD analysis project Ga0209777, IMG submission 187147) | Freshwater lake sediment microbial communities from the University of Notre Dame, USA, for methane emissions studies -HBP12 HB (SPAdes)... | ecosystem: Environmental > Aquatic >... | reverse complement strand
CACAAAAAGATAAGAAAAGGCGGCATAGCCTACTGCAGCCAGACCGGCTACGTGGGCATGGCGGCGCAAACCTGGGGAGACCGCGTCATTCCCGTGAGCAAGGTGTGCGACCTCGGCAACAAGTGCGACGTCGACGAAGCCGACCTCCTGAACTATCTGGCAGACGACCCGGAGACTAAGGTTGTCTCCATGCATATCGAGGATGTAAGAGATGGCCGCAGATTCATGGAGGCGGCTCGTAAGGTGGTAGCGCGTAAGCCGCTGCTGCTCTTCAAGCCGGGCCGGAGTCAGGAAGGGGCCAGAGCCGCTGCCTCTCATGCGGGCTCTCTGGCAGGAGACGAGCAGGTTTATGATACCGCTATCAGGCAGGTGGGGGCTATCAGGCTCAGCAATTGGCCGGAGTACTGGGATATGCCCCGGATTTTCGCCTACCAGCCGCTGCCTCAAGGTAATCGTATCGCTATCCTCACCCTCGCCGGTGGTGTAGGTGTGGCCGCGGTGGATACCGCGATAGCGTCCGGTCTCTCCATCGCTCGCTTCTCGCCTGCCACAGCCGATAAGCTAAGGAAGATATACCCCAGGCTATCTAACAATCCGGTGGACCTGGGTCCCATACTATCCGTGTCCGACAACCCCTTCGCCGTTCAGGAAGATGTGATCGCTGAGGTGCTAAACGATGCCAATGTGGATTGTGCCGCCATTTCTGTCTATGTGGGCTTCGAGGACCTGATTGCTCTCATTGTGGAGATGTTCGAACATTTGAAACCGCGCATCGCCAAGCCTCTGGCGCTCTGGATTTACGGGATGCAATTGCCCGTGCTGGACGAGATGTACCGTCAGTTAGAGGAGCGGGGCTTGCCCGCGTACCTAGACCTCGAGAGCGCGGTCAAAGCGCTGGGCATCGCCGCCAAGTATTCCAGGATCAAAGCAGGTCACGCATAAGCGGAGGAGACGGGATGAGCAAAAAGCGTACAGATGAACAGGTGATAATGACCACCTGCGCCAGCCACTGCGGCGGGTTTTGCGGTCTCAAAGTGTATGTAAAGGATGGCGTCATCACCAGAATCGAGACCGACGATGGTGAGGAGCCCCAGGCCAGGGCCTGCCTCAAGGGAAGAGCATATCGGCAGAGGGTCTATCATCCCGACCGCCTGCTCTACCCTATGAAGAGGGTAGGAGAGCGAGGCGAGGGCAAGTTCCAGCGAATTTCATGGGATGAAGCCCTGGACACCGTAGCCGGTGAGATCAAGAGGGTGCGTGATACCTACGGGCCGCAGGCCATACTGCTCAAGACCTCCGTGGGCGATATGAATTTCGTCCATACCGGCGCTATGGTTGTGGAAAAGCTGTTAGCAATGGCCGGCGGCTATTCTTCGCCCTGGGCGTACTTCTCTTATGAAGGCGGCACTTTCGCTGAGCTGACCACCTACGGGACGATGTCCTCTCAGAGCTCCCGCGAGGATTTTCTGAACTCCCGCCTGATAATTATGTGGGGCTGGGACCCGGCGGTTACGGTACAGGACACCAACACTATCTGGTACCTGGCCCAGGCCAGGGAAGCCGGGTGCAAAATCGTCTCCATCGACCCCAGGTTCACCGACACCACCGCAACCGTGGCGCACCAGTGGATACCCATCAGGCCGGGCACCGACCCCGCCCTGATGATTGCCATGGCCTACGTCATGTTGCGAGACGGCCTTCAGGACCAGGCGTTTCTGGATAAATATACTTACGGCTTCGATAAATTCAGGGATTACGTCATGGGCGTGGAGGACGGCGTGCCCAAGACCCCGGCCTGGGCCGAGGCTATCACCGGCGTCCCCGCAGCTACCATAGAGAACCTGGCCCGGGAATACGCCACCACCAAGCCTGCTGCGTTAATTGCCGGCATAGGGCCCGGTCGCTCCGCCAGAGGGGAGCAGTACCATCGAGCAGCCATAACGCTCTCTGCCATGACGGGCAACATCGGCATCCATGGCGGGAGCGCTGCCCAGAGGTCCTGGCCTGCAGGGCTGGTGCCCTTCCCCTTCATGAATATGGGCATCCCTGATATCATCGTCAACCCAGTGGAGGCGAATGCAACTCCTCCTCAAGACATGTTGCCTCTGCGCAGGATCTGGCCCTGGGGCGCAGGCAGCATCCATGTCGCTCAAATGGCGGATGCCATACTCAAGGGGAAGGCCGGAGGCTACCCCGCCGACTACAAGCTGCTTTACGTAGCCAGCACCGGCTATCCCAATCAATATCTCAATGTCAACAAGCATGTGCAGGCTATGAAATCGAAGTCCCTGGAATTCATCGTGGTGCATGAGCAGTTTATGACGCCCGGCGCCAAGTTCGCCGATATATTGCTGCCGTGCAGCACTTTCCTGGAACGTAATGACATCGCTCAGTGGAGCGCCACCTGGTTCTACGGATACCAGAACAAGGTGATCGAGCCGCTGGGTGAGTCTAAGTCGTCATGGGATATAAGCAAAGAGTTGGCGAAGAGGCTGGATATACCCCACTTTTTCGACAAGACAGAGGACGAGACGCTCAGGGATATGGTGAAAGGTTGTGCTGACATCAAGGACTACGACGCTTTCAAAAAGCAGGGCCTTCACAAAATGCACCCTGCGGAGCCGCATGTGGCTTTCCGCGATGAGATCGAGAACCCTGAGAATAACCCCTTCGGTACGCCGTCGGGTAAGATCGAGATATACTCCCAGTTGATTGCGGAGATGAACAATCCCGAGATACCTCCCGTCCCCAAATACCTCGAGTCCTGGGAGGGCCCAACCGACCCCCTGCATAAGAAATACCCTCTGCAGCTCCTGACCACGCATTTTAAAGGGCGCGCGCACTCGCAGTTCCACAATGTCGCCTGGATTCGGGAGGTGCTGCCTCAGACGGTATTGATGAATTCATCCGACGCCAGGGACAGAGGCATAAAGGATGGCGATTTGGTCAGGGTGTTCAATGACCGGGGCCAGATGGTAATTCCAGCCAGGGTCAGCCAGCGTATGATGCCCGGCGTAGTGGATGTCCCTCAAGGTGCCTGGTACGAGCCTGACGAGAAGGGCGTAGACCGGGGAGGTTGCGCCAATATCTTGACCAAAGATGCCTATTCTCCCGGCGGGGCGTGCTGCACCAACACTGCGCTGGTGCAGGTTGAGAAGGCTCGTTAGATAGGTAGAGAAAGCCATGCCAGATGTAAAGGAAGTAGCTGATAAGATTTACCGGTTTGAGGCCGGTCTATCGGTAATGACCAGCCTGTTCACGGTGTACCTTATCAAAGAGACACAGGGTGTGGTGATAGACCCGGGCCCCGGGGCTCTGGTTCCCCGGATTCAGGAAGCCATGAAAAAGTTAGGCCTGAAGGATTTGGCTTATATCATCCCTACCCACATCCACGTAGACCATGCAGGCGGTGCCGGGAAGCTAGCTCAGCTTTTCCCTGGAGCGAAGGTGCTGGTCCACCCCGCCGGGCTCAAACATGCCGTAGATCCCTCTAAGCTCATCGAGAGCACTAAGACTGTTTTCGGACCTGACTTCGAGGCCGGGTTTGGGCCGATTCTGCCTGTGCCGGAATCTCAGATAAAAGTGCCACAGGACGGCGAGATAATTAAAGTCGGCGGCAGAGAGCTACAAATTGTCTATGCGCCGGGTCACGCGCCGCATCACATAGCCATCTTTGACCGCAGCGTGAAGGGCATCTTCTGCGGCGAGGCGCTGGGCCTGCCAGGAGGCGAGGGCAACCGGACCCTGCTGCCTGCCGTGGCCCCGCCCAGCTTCGACCAGGAGATATATATTGAGACCATGGAGAAGCTGAGGAAGCTGAATGCCCGCATCCTTTTCTATGCCCATGGTGGAGTGGTGGGCTACGATGCGGACAGGCTGATTACGCAGGCTGAAGAGAACACCCGTATCCTGGGCGATATAATTCTTCAAGCTTTGAAGGAAGGTGGCACAACCGAAGATATCAACCGCTGGGTGAAGGAATCGGCTTCCAGCCGTTTTGCCATGACCTTAACCGACATGGACCTAGCCCTCACGGTAGGTGGCTATGAGGTCTACTACAAGAAGAAAGGGCTGTTATAGGGCAAAGTTCGTTACAAGACATGGAAATTGATGACGCGCTGCATATATCTAACGTAGGGGCGACCGGCCGGTCGCCCCTACAGGTTTGACAAACCACCGCGGCTACCACTAAAATTCGACTTGAAGAAAAGAGGTGCAAACATGAAATCACGTTGCGAGACCTGCGGCATGCGCAAGCGTGCTGAGAAGAACCCCAAGTCCATAATGAGCAAGATATGGAAATGGCACACGGGCTGGTGCCCCGGCTGGAAGGCATATCAGAAGGAACTGGCCGAACAGAAGGTAGATTCTAAATCCTGAGCACTAAATCCTACACAAATCCGAAATTCGAATGGTAGGGGCATCCGCCAGAGGCGGATGCCCCTCTCTTTTTGAACAGTCTTGCGGGAACTTTCCCGCCTCCCCCTGCGTCTTTGTTTATAGAAGACTATCAATCCCCTCACTTGCACACAGCGCAATCCGGAGGGTTGAGAAGCGTCCCCCAAACGCTTTCGGAGGAGGAAGTCATGAGGTCTACAGGATTAGTAGGTATAGCCTTCATTCTCATTCTGATTCTAGCTATAGCTGCTCCCATCGCGGCCGTGTTCACGGAGAAAGAGGGCGGGGGCAAAGTCGAAAGCTATATGGCAGTAGTCCCCAAGGTCTTGCACGCTGGAGGCCAGGAAGCTGTATCCCTGGCCCTTTTCGATAAGTCAGGTCTGACGTCCGACAATGTCGAGTTGGTTTTGCTCAAGGATGGAAACCAGGTTCTCCAGGTTGCCCAGCAAATCAGCGGCAAAGGGATAATAGAGTTCAAGGTCCCGCCCACCGCCGAAGGCTCGTATGTGCTCAGCGTCAAAGGCTCCGGCTTTGAGGACAAAGCGCAAGTAACCATAGAGAAAAGCTCCCTCATCTTCCTCGAGACCGATAAGCCTATCTACAAACCCGGACAGAACATCGAGATGCGTGTGATGACACTGGATCCCGACCTCAAGCCGGTGAGCCAGAGCGTCACCGTGGAGGTCCTGGATGCCAAGGGCATCAAAATCTTCCGCAGCGAGACCACCACCGACGAATACGGCATGGCAACCCTGGAGCTGCCGATTTCTCAGGAGCCCAACCTGGGCACCTGGAAGATAACCGCCAAATCTGCGAATGACGATACCGAGATAGATGTCAGTGTCGAGGAGTATGTGCTGCCCAAGTACGAGGTCAAGGCTGAGTTGCCCAAGGACTGGTTCCTGGCCAGCGAGCCCATCAAGGGCAGCGTGTCGGCGGAATACAGCTTCGGCAAGCCTGTGCAGGGCGAGCTTGTCATCACAGCCAAGAGATATGTGGGCCAGTGGGAGCAATACGCTACCCTGTCCAAGTCGATAGACGGGAAAACTGACTTCGAACTTCCCGCAGTGGGCTATGTCGCCGGAGTGCCCGCAGCGGGGGGCATGGGCAATGTCATGCTCGATATCACTGTCAAAGAGACCGCTACCGGCTATGAAGGGAACACCAGCGAACTGCTCACAGTCTCCAGCACTCCTCTCAACATTCAGATAATCCCTGAGGGTTCGGTATTCAAGCCCGGTTTGCCTTTCAACATCCTTATCATCACCGAGACGCCCGACAACCAGGCGGTTGATTCGAAAGTAGCAGTCACCATAACTTATCTCAACAAAAACCTCGAGGAGATAAGCAAAGACGAGAAAAACGTCGATACCAGTGGCGGCAAAGCTCTCATCGAGGTGAATCCACCCGCAGACAGTGTGGCACTAGCCATCGAAGCTATCGAGATTACATCGGATTCGTCCACGCAGCCGGCCGGGGCTTACAAGATGGTGGAGGCTGGCTACTCTCCCTCGGGGAACTTCATCCATGTGGAGCAGATAAGCCAGGGCACCCCCAAGATTGGAGAGGAAATCAGGTTCAAGGTCTATTCCACCAAAGAGGCTGCCAATTTCTACTATGAGGTCGTTGCCCGCGACAGGGTGGTCTTCACCGATTTCACTCAGAGCAACATAATAGCATTCGATGCGACCCCTCTCATGACCCCTTCCGCCAAGCTCCTGGTCTATCAAATCCTGCCTAACAGCGAGGTGGCGGCGGACTACCTGCCCTTCGATGTCGAAGCAGCGTATCCCAACAATGTGAGTGTGGCATTCAACCAGAGCGAGGCCAAGCCCGGGGACGCAGTCCAGATAAATATCGATTCCCAGGGCCAGTCTGAGGTCGGCCTCACGGCGGTGGACAAGTCGGTCTTTATCCTTGCTGAAAACCGGCTCAATCTGCAGCAGGTCTTCGATGAGCTGGAGAAGCTCTACATGGAGCCCCAGGCTGAGCTTCACGAAGTCTCGTTCTACGAGGGAATCACTGTCCAGGGTGCCAAGGATATCTTCGATGACGCCGGTGTGGTAGTACTCAGCAATAATAAAGTGCCGGAAGGCGAGAAATATCAGCCCCAGTGGGGGCCTCGTGTCTGGAATGATGCTGGGAAGTTCATGGGCGGAGGACCCGTTGGTGGTGGAGTTGTGTTTGCGCAGGCAGAGGATGGCCTTGTCCCGCCCATGCCTACGCCAAGCACAGGGCTTGATACGGGAGCGCTTGCTGAAGTGCAGAGGATAAGACAGTACTTCCCTGAGACCTGGCTCTGGCAGAATGTTGTCACCGACGCTAATGGAAAAGCAACGCTGGATGTTACCGTGCCTGACACTATAACCACCTGGATGCTCCGTGCTGTCGCCATGTCAAAGGAAAATGGCCTGGGCGTCGCTGAAAGCCAGCTCACGGCGTTCCAGCCCTTCTTCCTCAGCGCCGACCTGCCTTACTCGGCGATACGGGGCGAGGAGTTCCCGGTTAGTGTAGCCATATACAACTATCTCGACCAGACGCAAAGCGTGCTGGTGCAAATCGACAACGCCGACTGGTTCGACCTGCTTGATGCATCCCAGAAAACGGTGGACATAGCGCCCAACGAGGTTGGTAGCGTTGTGTTCCAGATAAAGCCGACCAAGCTCGGAGTCGGCGAGCTGAAAATTACCGCCCGGAGCAATCAGGCTGCCGACGCTGTGGTCAAGACGCTCATAGTCGAGCCCGAGGGGGTCGCCAGAGAAGATGTGCAGAATCTGGTGCTCTCCGCGGGAAATAGCACGGTGGTAAACACCGGTATCCCGTCCTTCGTGGTCGATGGCTCGGGCAGGGCTTATATCGCGGTGACCTCCAGCTATTTGGCCCAGACCATCGACGGTCTGGATGCGCTCATCCAGATGCCCTTCGGCTGCGGCGAGCAGAACATGATTCTGTTCGCCCCCGACGTCTACATCACCAAGTATCTCAAGGAATCCGGCCAGCTCAAGCCCGAGATCATGGCCAAAGCGGAAAAGCTGATGATAACCGGCTATCAGAGAGAGCTGACCTATCAGCGCAGCGATGGCAGCTTCTCCGCCTTCGGGGACAATGATGAGCAGGGCAGCCTGTTCCTCACCGCCTTTGTCTTGAAGTGCTTCTCCCAGGCCAAAGGCCTCATTTATATCGATGACACCGTCCTGTCTCAAGCTGAGAAGTGGATAATCGACCATCAGAACGCTGACGGCTCCTTCGACCCGTTCGGCTTCGTCTGCCACCAGGATATGATGGGCGGACTCAAAGGGAAAACCGCTCTCACCGCCTATGTCGCTATCGCCCTGATCGAGGCTGGTGATAAAGCGGACGCTGCTAAAGCCGTTACTTACCTGGAAGGCCAGCTTGACAATATAGATGACTCTTACACCATGGCGATCACGGCCTACGCCCTTGAGCTCAGCGGCAGCGCCCTCAGCGGCCAGGCCCACGATAAGCTGATGGGGATGGCTCAGGAGGACGAGAACGGCCTGCACTGGGGCAATGTGTCGGAGGTTGAGCCACTGAATCAGATGGGCGGTGACATCATGCCGCTGCGACCCATGGAACTCAATCGAAGCAATGCCATCGAGGCTACCGGCTACGCTACCCTTGCCCTGATAAAGAATGGCGATGCCTTCGATGCCTCCCGCGCTGCCAAGTGGCTGGTCTCCCAGCGCAATGCCTACGGCGGCTACGGCTCGACCCAGGATACGGTGGTTGCTTTGCAGGCCCTGATCGAGTATTGCACCAACGCCAGGGCCGACGTCGACCTGACCGTGACCATAAACGCCGGAGGGGAAGCGAAGCAGCTCAGGATAAAGCAGGATAACTTCGATGTCCTCCAGACGGTGGAAGTGCCTCTGAATCAGGATGTTACCATAAGTGCGGAGGGCAGGGGCGATGCCATAGCCCAGGTAGTCGAGAGATACAACCTGCCCCAGGCTGAGCAGCAAGATGACCAGATACTGAAGATAAACGTAAACTACGATACCACCCAGGTCGAGGTGAACGACCTGGTCAAGGTCTCGGTAGACCTGACGTACAACCCGCCGATACAGATGAAGGCTGAGATGGTGGTCCTCGATGTATCGGTTCCCACTGGCTTCTCTCCGGTTACGGAATCCATAGACAAAGTAATCGCGGGTAACGACAGCATCAAGCGTTACGATGTTGCAGGGAGGAAGGTCATCTTTTACATCGAGGACATGCAGCCGGGCGACAAAGTATCCTTCAGCTTCGATGTACGGGCGCTGTACCCGGTCACAGCCAAGGGCGTGAGTTCCCAGGCCTATTCCTATTACAACCCGGATATCAAAGCCGAAACGCTGAGCCAGGGCATCGTAGTAACTCAGTAGGAGCGGTTCGCGAACCGCCCTATATGGAATTCACCTCCGTTGTCCTCCTTCCGTTGGGCAGGTTGGGGGTGGATGGGATGGGTGCAGGGGCGTCCGCCTCAGGCGGACGCCCTTGCCTGTCTCACAGATAGATGACCTCTTCCGAGTGGCCCAGGGTCAGGAACAGGACCATGTAGTCCTTAACGTGTCGGGTAATGAGGAAATTGTGCTTCACGTGCTCTCTGCCGTTCTGTCCCAGCCACCTCGCGTATTCCGGATTGCCCAGAAGCTGTTTGATGGCATAGGCCGTGCCCTCGATTCCATGCGATAAGAGGCCGGTGAATTTGTGCTTCACCTGTAAGGGGATACCCCCTACGGCAGAAGCTACTACCGGTCTGGCTTTCCACAGGGCCTCAGCTACCGTGAGTGCGAACCCTTCCTTCAGCGACTTCTGAACCACAACGGTGGCTGCTCTTTGCAGGGCGTTAATCTCTATATCGCTTCCCGGCGGGATGAGTAGAACGTGGATATCCCGGTTGCTCTCTGCTTTATCCAGCACCTCCGCTAATACTTTGCCCGACTCAGGGTCATCGGTAGCGGTGCCGCCGGCCAGAACCAGCCTGCAGTCTATGCTCCTTCTCACCTGCTTGAAGGCCTGGATCACGCCTACCGGGTCTTTGAGGTAGTCGAAGCGCGATACCTGGACAATCAAGGGTTTATCGTTGGGTATGCCATATTTTGACAGGACGGAGTCAATAATGTCCTGGCTCAGTTCTCTATTCTTGTCGCTCAAAGGGTCGATTGAGGGAGGGATAAAGAACTGACGCATTGGCAGCGGGGTGGAGAAAGCCGGGGAGGAGAATACAGCCGCATCGTACTGCGTTACCCAGGGTTTGATGAAATTCCATGCTGCTTCGTTAGGTTTGGAAACATCTATGTGACACCGCCATATCCATTTTTTGCCCAGCTCTTTCTTCCTTTCAATCAGGGCTACCGGCTGGGGATCATGGATAAACATGATATCTCCGTAGAGCTCCAGTTCCTTGATGTTCTTCCGGCTTGTTTCTTGAAACGCAGAGATGTCTTGCGCCGAGATTTTTTCATCCCTGCCATGGAGTGCGTTGTGCAGCTTCTTGGTTACCTCGAAGAAAGCTGCATCGCCCTTGATAACACTCCAGCGGGCATCCACGCCAAGCTCGGACAGCAGAGGAATCATGCGGCTTAGTAGCTCAGCCACACCTCCGCCTGTGGATGTGGAGTTTACGTTCTGGATCACCTTTCCCGAGAGCTTGCTGGCCAGCAGCCGCAGTTCTTCGATGCTGCTCTTGCCGATCAGGGGCTCGTAGTCATCCAGCTTCACTAGATGCGTTTTGCCATGAGTTTTATGAGTTGCGATCTCACTCCCTCCAGGGTATAGGTATACGGGTCGACCCTGGCTACAGCTTCTGCCAGTTCCTGCTCTCCCAGACTGTCTGCCAGCCAGACAGAGAAGTCGTTTGACATCTTGCCCGTTCGCAGCCTTGACTCGATGATGTGGAAGTACAATGAACCCGGGCTCAGCGTGCCTAGCGCTTCCCCGAATTCCTTCAGGTCTCGGGCCACACGCGGTGTGGGCAGGACTATGCTCACCCACTTTATAAAGTAGAATTCTTTCCCTTCGGGCGCTTCCCGCATCTCTTGTCCTGACGATATATATTGCTCTATGACGTTGACTATCCTGTCGCGCAGCGCACTCAGTGTGGGGAACTCTAAGACGTCGATGCTGGCCAGCTTTTCCCCCAATATCTCCTCACCCAGTACATCGTTTACCCACACTGCGAAGTCATTGGCCGGCTCGGGCGTGAGGTAGTGGTGCTCTTCCAGAAAATGGTGTGTGTGGTAATGCACGATGGAATCCGGGGCATTTTTCAGGATATCGGCCAGCTCCTTGAGGGTCTTCGCCTTAATCGCGGTCAATTCCTTGAGATGCACCTGGTCAAAAAAGCGAAACGGTTCTCTGGACTTCTTCACAGTATCCTGCCTTCTCGCTGATAGTCTACAGCATTTTCCTGCATCAAGACAGCCCCTTTTCTAAAGTGGGGTAAGGGTGATTACGTCCAAATCCTCTCTCCCCTGGAGGGAGAGAATAGAAGTGAGGGGGAGTCCGTTCGTCCTGAGTCCTTCGACTTCGTTCAGGACAGGCTTGTCGAAGGGAGCCTGTCAAAGCGCGGCCATGGTCAAAACCATGTGGGGGCGCACAGATGTGCGCCCTGGCGCAGTTCCCTCGTCCTGCTTCGAGAAGGAGATACCACAGGGGCTTAAGGGGAGAGGGTTTTAATTCCGGAGCGCTTGAGAAGGACTCCTTATTGGCTTTGAGGAGTTCTGTTTCGTTGGAGACTGATACGCAATAGACAAGAAGTAGCAGCAAGGTGGGCTATTGCTTTTGAGCTTCCCCGAAGATAGCGATTAAGTAGGGATGAAAACTCAGGAATTTCTAAACAACGATTGAGATACTGTTGTGTTCACCTCTAAGACAGCATGAAGCACTCCACCCAGCCATTTGTTTATATGATTTATTCATGTCCGATGAATACGAATGATACTACTGTGGAGCCTTTATCACCTAAAGCTTTTATGACACCATACGGATGACTGCTGTCTAGCCAAATGGGACTGGGCCAATTAGCCAATGTATCCCACACAAGTACACCCAAACTATTATTAACTGTAGTAGAACCTATGGGAAAGGAATAATCAAGGTTTGAAATAGTAAATGTTACAGTTTCTCCTACTACAAATCCCGTCCCATATATACCTAGGAAGTCTCCTTTTTTAACATTTGGCATTCCATTATATAGGGAAGGAACCTCCAGATATGCTCCGTTTGAATACGTGTTAGCAATAACGTCAATTACTGCTGAAGTCCCTGGGTCTCCCTTGTCGCCTTTTGGCCCTTGTATACCTTGTGGCCCCATTGCACCAGTGTCGCCTTTGTCACCCTTGCGCTGGCAGGCTGCCATTGAGGTCATCAGGGAAAATATCAGGCAAAGCGCCAGCAGTATCGGTATCCACTTTTTCATGTCAAAATCTCCTTATAACTCTCTTGCGAGATTGTACAGCGAAATGTATACTAGCGCAAGAAATCAGCTTACTGGATTCTACATATTTGAGCTAGGAGGTTTCATTCGTGAAAAAAGTTGATATAATCCAAATCTTGCTTCAACTAGCGATTCTCGGCGTTATGGCGGGTACGCTAATTCCTATTGCACAACAATCTGACGCAGCAAATAAGCAGGCAAATTTACTAGGTAATCAGACTGCATACTTAGCTGAACAAACAAGGACACTAAAAGAGGATTACGAAAAGAGGACTAGAGCTTATCTGGCTGTTGATGGAATAACAGTACAGCAAGGTAACAGCAGTGAATACGTTGACATACTGATAAGTATAAAGAATTTTGGACAAGTACCTGCAACCAAATTGACCTTCGGCAACGTCACCGAAGACCAAAGGGGAATTATCATTGGCGGAAAAGATGTTACATATGATGAAAGTACTGGCGGGTTTACCTTTATCTATCACGGCAATTGCACAAACGAGTGCCCGCCTTGTCAGCCAGCTGATAAGACTCAAGGGTCTAGCTTTAACATCACGATTTGCGTTTGTCCCTGCTACATACCCGCTATAATTGGCGAAGTACCAACAGACTTGATGTTCATTCCAGGAAGAGGTCAGAATATAACTGCGAGTGCACCTAAATCAACTTATGCTGCTGCTGTTCTGGGCTGTTCTCTGTTCTGCTCATAGTAGTATCTATTTCGTGTTCGTTCAGGAAATGAAAAGTATCGCTGTGGCTTATGGCTGGGTTATCCTTACTCCCTGTAATATCCCCGAGCAAGGCTAAAGTATACCTTTGTTCTTTTTTTCTTCTTCTTGGGTACCCATATCCTGTATATATCTCTAGTAATGCCAATCTTCTTTAGCTCTGTGTCGCTACATAATCCCTTGTCGTATTTGGTGTGGTGGGTTGGACACATTGCCTCAATCTGAGTGCCACCTCTTGAACTCGCTCTTAAATGAGCTTTCTCCAGTATTTTTGTCTCTCGGCAGCCGCATATGATACACCCCTTCTTTGCTTTTCGTTCCCACTCGGCTTTAGTTATAGGCATTTTTCATCCTCTCTTTCTACTGCGTGCAGCCCTTGCGACATTCTACCCCGATATGTAAATCAGCGCAAGAAGCCTTGGCAAGCCTCATATTTTGCCCCAAAGCATTCTGAAAACATGGCACAAGCGTACGTATTTACCCCCATTTGAATCTGCTAGGCAGTCCTTGACTCTTAATCAGCCGTAGAAAATAGGCCATATCACGGGATTTCGGCAACTTTCCCTGAAGCTAAAGGGAGAATAACTGGCACCAAAAACCGCATTTTGGGACAAGCTGAAAGGCGAGCTAAGTAGTTTCGCAGCCCCCTTTACGCATTGACCTTTCTTGTTTTCAACCGCCTGCCCCACGCTCTTGAGGTCACAATTTGTGACCTCAAGACCACGAATTCATTTTGCGCCCCCCCCCACAATTTTCTCTGCGAACTCAGCGCCCTCTGTGGTGAACCGTCTCCCTGAAACCGCCTTTACCTTGACAAACGTCTCGCTATCGCATATAAAAGCCTCAAATGAAGATTTGCCTCCTGACCTACAGGGGAAACATGTACTGCGGCGGGCAGGGGGTCTATATATGCTACCTGGCAGGCGCGCTCCAGGAGCTGGGGCACGAAGTCCACGTAGTATCAGGCCCGCCTTATCCCGCGCCCCCTGCAGGCGTCAAGCTGCATAAGGTTCTAGGACTCAACCTGTACGAGACCAGCAACCTCTCTTCGCTATCGAGCCCTGTTCAGGCCTTGACCCCGCTCAATCTCTATGAGATTGCGGCGGTGCATATCGGCTTTTTCCCCGATATATTCACCTTCAGCATGAGGGCATACTTCAAACTGCGCGACCTGATGTCCAGCGAGAGATTTGACGTCATTCACGATAACCAGACCCTGGGCTATGGCATGCTCCTGATGAAAAGCCTCGGCGTCCCCATCGTCGCTACCATACATCATCCCATCACCGTCGACCTCGCAGCCTCTTTGGCCCAATCCGATACATTCCGGCGCGGTATTAGATGGACGATGTTCTATTCCTTTCTCACTATGCAGGGCATCGTGAGCAGGCGCATGGAGAGGGTGGTCACCGTTTCCCAGTCCTCGGCAGAGGACACTGCCCGCGCCTTCAAACTGCGCAAAGACAGGGTCAGGGTGGTCTATAACGGCATAGATACCGGTATTTTCAGGCGGCTCGACGGCGTCGAGAGAGAGCCTAACAGCCTGGTCGTAGTGGGCAAGGTCGAGGATAAGACCAAGGGTATCCCCTATCTGCTGGAGGCGGTGAAACTGCTGAAGGGAGACCTCGACGTGAAGGTGTATGTCGTGGGCAAGCAGGAGGCCAGCGAGGGCTATGGCACGAACTTGGCGCAGCAACTGGGTATCTCCGACAGAGTAATTTTCACCGGTTACATAGGCACAGACGAGCTGGTCAGGCGCTATTCTTCGGCAGAGATAGGGATCACTGCCTCCATTTACGAGGGCTTCGGATTGCCTGCGGCGGAGGCAATGTCCTGCGGTACACCCGTTATCGCCACCAGGGCCGGGGCATTACCCGAGATAGTGGGCGACGGCGCAGCGGGGATTCTGGTGCCGCCCGCAGACCCACCGGCGCTGGCAGCCGCGATAAAGCGCCTTCTCGCAGACAAGCCCCTGAGGCAAAAGATGGGGCAGGCAGCCCGCAAGAGGGTCGAGGACTTCTTTAGCTGGCAGGCCGCAGCCCGGAAGACCGTCGAGGTCTACCGCGAGCTTCTATAGCCCTGAGCCTGTTGAAAGGCTAGTCTCAATGTCATTGCTTTGAAAACATAATGCCGAGGGCCTAATGTCATTCTGAGCTTTAGCGAAGAATCTCAGTATTTAGGCCTGCGCTACTATCTCATTGAGCCAATTTCACAATTGGCAAAAATGTGATAACTTTTTAACCTTTCCTTCAATCATTTTATGACTTCGTTATCTCGTATGCTTATCATGGTGTCTGATACCATATAATTGTGGTCAAAGGAGGTTGAATCATGCACGACATGACTGCGGCCAATCTTCGCAACGCTTATGGCGGTGAGTCCATGGCGCACATGCGCTACAGGACCTGGGGCGACAAGGCAGAACAGGATGGATTCCCCAACACCGCCCGCATGTTCAGAGCGATT
>Ga0209777_10005240_pt1 | contig 15034 bp, 12 predicted proteins | sample FrelakmetHBP12HB_FD_187147 | JGI IMG/M metagenome (GOLD analysis project Ga0209777, IMG submission 187147) | Freshwater lake sediment microbial communities from the University of Notre Dame, USA, for methane emissions studies -HBP12 HB (SPAdes)... | ecosystem: Environmental > Aquatic >... | reverse complement strand
CCCCTTCGCCCCCAGCCGCTCCAGGGCCGCGGCGTCGTCACCGGCGAGGCCGGCGGCCGCATCCACCAGGTACACCACGGCGTCGGCCCGCTCGACCTGGCGCCAGGCGCGGTCGATGCCTTCGCGCTCCACGCCCGCGGCCGCGTCCCGCAGGCCCGCCGTGTCGACCACCAGGGCCGGCACGCCGTCGAGCGCCGCCGCCGCCTCGACGTAGTCCCGCGTGGTGCCCGGGACCGCGGACGTGATCGCCCGCTCGGCCCCCACGAGCCGGTTGAGCAGCGTGCTCTTGCCGGCGTTGGGGCGGCCCGCGATGACGATTCGCGGAGGATCGGCGAGGAATCGGCCACAGTCCTGCCAACGCACGAGGAGCGTGTCCAGCAGGTCCGTCGCTTCGGTAACGTGCCCGGCCGCCAGGAACGCCTGAACTTCGCCGAGCGCGCCGGCCAAGGCCCCATCGAGCTGATCCAGCAGTATCCGAGCCGCGCGCGGCGTCCACGCATACCGCAGCGCCGCCCGCGCCTCGCGCGCCAAGCGCGGCACGCCCTCCAGCGCCAGTAGCGTGTCGGGATCGACCTCTTCCAGGCCGAGCGTGGCCAGGCGCTCCGACACGGCCCGCACGGCCGCCGGGCCGCCGTGACAGTTCACCTCAAAGGCCTCGGCCCCCGCGCGGCACAGGATGACCTCATCGAGCGGAAGCCCTCCGGCGTCGACGACGTGGCCGTAGGCAAGGGCGCCGACAAGAAAGGGGTCAGACCCCTTTTTCGCCCGCGCGGGGCGAAAACAGGTCTCCATTGCACAAAGCGTCGCGGGGCCCACACAGCGGACGACCGCGATGCCGCCGCGCCCCGGCGGCGTCAGGACCGCGAACGCCGAGCGCGGTAAGGCCTCAGTCATGGGCGCCCGGCCTTATCCGAGCCGCGACCGTAAGGGAGCGGTAATGTTCGCCGCAGGCCAAGGCCCGCTCCCTCACGGTCGCGGCTCGGATACCGACAACAGTCGGGCGCCCAAGACTGAGCGGTTACGTTCATGGCTTCCGCCCCGCCTGATAGGCCAGGAAAAGACCCCGCGGCACCAGCGCCGGCTCCCATCGAAACCCCCGCGGCCCCGACCGGGGGAGCAGGTGCAGGAGGCGCACGGACCCGCCCCCGGTAATGGTAACGGGGGCATCGCGGCCGATCACCGCGCGGGCTTCCTTGACCAGCCGCGCGATCGCGCCGGCGGCCCCGTAGAACACCCCCACGGCCATCGCGGCCTCCGTGTTTTTCCCGACCGGCGGCCAGCTTTTGTCTTCGAGCAAGAACTCGGGCAGGAGGGCCGTTCCGCGGGAAAGCGACTTGACCATCAGGTGCAGCCCCGGCAGGATCGCCCCGCCGAGGAAGACGCCCTGCTTCGAGACGGCGTTGACGGTGATGGCGGTGCCGCAATCGACGGTGATGCACGGGCCGCGCACCTGGCGCCAGGCCGCCAGCGCCCCGAGCAGGCGGTCGACGCCCACCTTCTCCGGTGCCTCCACATCCATCTTTATGGAGATGGGGAAATCTTTCCCGGCCAGGAGCGGGCGCGGGACTTCGGTCTTCGCGAGGAACGAGAGGAAGCGTTCGAGCCCTGCCGGGTTGACCGAGGCGACGAGCGAGGGACGCTCGAATCCGCCATACTGCTCCGCGATCTTCTCCAGGTCCGGCCGGAGCGACCGGCGGAGTTCCCGAAGGTCGTCGCCGCCCGATTGCTGCACCCGCCCGCGCGCGAGGACCGCCCAGGAAACGGCCGTGTTCCCGACCACAAAGGCCATCTGCGCCTTCGCCGGCGGCTGAAGGTCAGGGTCCAAAGGGAGAAAACGCCAGGAGCTCACACCTCGTCCTCCGGCTTCCGCTTCGGGTGTGCCTTTCGCGTCCGCCGCTTCGGCGGGGGAGGCGGAGGCGGCGCGGGCTCCGCCTTCTTCTTGCTCCAGGGGCCCGCCGGCATCGGCTCCGGCGCGAGGGCCAGGGGCGCGGCCGTCTCGCCCGCGGCCACGTGGGCCGCCACGGCGCCCAGCAGGTCGAGGATCGCCTTGGCGAGCGGCGCCAGGCCCTTGCCGGTCGCGCTCGAAATGACGAGGACGGGCTTCTTGATCTTCCGCGAGAACTCGCGCGCGGCCTGCGTGTCGTCCGGCGCGAGGTCGCCCTTCGTCAGGACGACGATCTCCGGCTTGGCGGCCAGCTCCTTGCTGTAAGCCTTGAGCTCCTTGCGAATCGTCCGGTACGCGTCGGCCGGACTCAGGCCGGAGTGCGGGCTCACCTCCACGAGGTGTACGAGCACCCGCGTCCGCTCGACGTGGCGGAGGAACTCGTCGCCCAGCCCGACGCCCTTGTGGGCCCCCTCGATGAGGCCCGGCAGATCGGCCATCACGAACCGGCGCTGCCCGGCCTCGACGATGCCGAGGCTCGGATCGAGCGTCGTGAACGGGTAATCGGCGATCTTCGGATGCGCCGCCGACAGGCGCGAAAGGAGCGTGCTCTTGCCGGCGTTCGGCAGCCCCACCAGGCCCACGTCGGCGATGAGCTTCAGCTCCAGGTGGAGCGCCCGCTCCTCGCCCGGCAGGCCGGGGCCGGCGATGCGCGGCGTCTGGTTCGTCGAGGTCGCAAAGCGGGCGTTGCCGCGCCCGCCCTTGCCGCCGCGGCAGATCGTCACGCGCATGTCCGGCGTGTCGAGGTCCTTGAGGAGCACACCCGTGCGCTTATCGTAAACGAGCGTCCCCGGGGGCACCGCGACGACGAGGTCGTCGCCGGACGCCCCGGTCATGTTCTTGCCGTGGCCGGGCTCGGCGTCGGCGGCGCACCAGTCGTGGCGTCCCTTGAAATCGAGGAGCGTGTCGACCCCCGGCCGCGCGTGGAAGATGATGCTGCCGCCGTCGCCGCCGTCGCCGCCGTCCGGCCCGCCGCGCGGAATCCCCGCCTCGCGCCGGAAGGACACGCTGCCGTGGCCGCCATCGCCCGCCTTCACACGAATATCCGCTTCGTCGATGAACATGATCTAAGCCTATCAACTCGCGGCCTTCCAAACAAGCCGCGGCTGTGGGAGCGGCCGACTTCCCCTGCTATAATGCCCCTTCCCCGGACCGGCGGGGACCTGGTTGGCCGTGTAGGGGCGGCCCCATGTGGCCGCCCGGCCTCTGGCTTGGCAGCCGGGCCGCGCGCCGTCCATGAAGGCGAAAACAACGGCCGGGCGGCCACATGGGGCCGCCCCTACGAACGTCGACGAAACGGACCGGCGTGCCGGCGCCGCCGGACAGAAAAAGAAAGGCCTCGCCCATGAATCGTACGGTTGCCATTGCCCTCTTGGCCACGGCCCTGTTCGGCCTATCGGCCTGGATCGCTTGCCACACGCTTCTTGCCGACGACGCTGCGCCGCCCTTCCCCGGCAAGAAAACACAGTGGCGCGGGTTCGACCGGTACGACTTCAAAGTCGACGGGTGCGACGTGCTGGTTGTCGTGCCGAAGGAGGCCGCCGCCGGGAAGCCGTGGATCTGGCGGGCGGAGTTCTTCGACCATCGGCCCGAGGTCGACGCCGCCCTGGTCGCCAAGGGGTTCCACCTCGTCTACATGCAGGTCGGAAACACGTTCGGATGCCCCGATGCGATGGCCCACTGGGCCGTCCTCTACCAGTCGCTGACCGGCGAGCGCGGCCTCTCGAAGAAGCCGGCCCTGGAGGGGCTGAGCCGCGGCGGGCTGTACGTCTTCAACTGGGCCGCCGCCCATCCCGACGCCGTCTCCTGCATCTACGCCGATGCGCCCGTCTGCGACTTCAAGAGCTGGCCCGGCGGCAAGGGCAAGGGCAAAGGAAGCCCCGCCGACTGGCAGAAACTCATCAAGGACTATCACTTCAAGGACGAAGCCGAGGCCCTCGCCTACGGCAAGAACCCGATCGACAACCTGAAGCCCCTGGCCGACGCGAAGGTGCCCCTCCTTCACGTGTGCGGCGATGCCGACGACGTCGTCCCGGTCGACGAGAACACGAAGGTCCTCCAGGAACGGTACGTGAAGCTCGGCGGGAAGATCACCGTCATCATCAAGAAGGGCATCGGCCACGTCCACGGCCTCGACGATCCGACGCCGATCATCGACTTCGTCCTGGCGAGCACGCACCCATGAAACAAGCCGCCCGAGGCACGTGGCCCCGGGCGGCTTCTGATGGATCTCGAAAAGACCTCGCGCCTTAGAGGACGCTGACCTTGCGCCCCTGGAAGGTCACCTTGCCGGGGGCCAGGGCGTAGAGCGACCAGTCGCGGCCAACGGCCACATTGCGCCCGGGCTTGAACACGGACCCGCACTGGCGGACGAGGATGCTGCCCGTCTTGACCGCCTCGCCGCCATAGGCCTTTACGCCGCGGAACTGGGGATTCGAATCCCGACCGTTACGCGACGAGCCTTGACCCTTCTTATGCGCCATAGCCGTACTCCTTACGTCTGCCCATTATGCAAAGAGCAACTATTATACCCCAGGTTGGTTGCTTAGCAAGAGGGAGTTTGACAGCAGTTCCAAGTTCCAGGTGAACGGCGGGCACTAGGCACTGGGCACCAGGCACTAGGGGTGGTCAACATCTTTCATCATGATGAGAGGCGTTGACATCCCCTAGTGCCTGGTGCCTGGTCCCGAGTGCCCGCCTTTGACTTTCGCCGTTCACTTGGAACTTGGAACCTGGAACTTTGAACCGCCCTATCTCCACGTCCACTTCTTACCGAGGAAAACCGACCTATCGAGGTTGATCCACAGCTCGCCGCTGGGAATCCGGAACTGGAGCTCCAGGGTCCTGCGGAGGCGCAGGTTGGCGGCTTCGTGGGCGGCGATTTCCTGGGCGGTGGGCTTCCCGGCCACAGGCGCCGGGGCCGCCTCATCGCCCTTCTTGCCGGCCTTCGGCTTCTCTTCGGCGGCGGCCGGCTTGGCGGGGGCGGCCTTCTCGGCCCCCGGCGCCTGGACCTTCGGGCGCTCGATGTACTGGCCCGAGAGCCCCTCGACGAAGATCGACATGATGTCGGACCGCACGTCGAGCGGCGCGAAGATCGCCACGCCCGTCCGGGCATTGTCCACGCCCGGATGGATCGGACCGATCATCTTCGCGGCGTTCTCGAGGAACGGGATCTTCCGGTTCATCTTGATCGCCTCGTAGGCGGCCGGATAGATGCCGGCCTTGCGGACGACGCCCGTGTCGCTCATCAGCGTGAACGCCGGGACGAAGTTGTGCTCTTCCTTCGAGGGGTTCGTCACCGTGTAGACGACGTACCAGAAGACCTGCTTGGTGCCGTCGGGCGTCTTGACGAGGATGGCCACGGGCGCCTCGTACTGGAAATCGAGGGTCCACGCGGCGCCCCGGATGAGGTTGGGGTCGACGGCATCGGGATCGTTGTTCTCGATGGCCCGCTCGGCGGCCTTCTCGGCCACCTTCGGGTTGAGCGGCGCCGCGGCCTCTTCGGCCCACAGGGCCGGGGCCGCCAGGACCACCGCCGCCACCATCATGCCGCCCATCCACCCCAGCGTGCTTTTCATTGGCAGACTCCGGTCTTTGTGCCAGAGGCGCACCGCCCCTCAAGCAAGGGCGTCAAGGATAACGCTCCGAAAATGGAATCTCAAGGGTATTCTTGGCCCAAACACGCGCCCGGCCTCGTTAGCCGCCCCCGCCGCCTGCACGCCCTGAATCCGGATCGTCGGCATGGCCGGGCCTTGCAGCTTGCCTCAAGCATCATTATAGTTGCAGGAGGAGAGGAGGCTGCCGTGATCCTGCCAAATCAGAGCACGCTGGACCGATGTCGGGAGGCGCTCGCGGGGCATTACGGCACGCGCCTCAGAAAAGTGATCCTGTTCGGATCGGCGGCCCGGGGACAGGCGGACCTGGAGAGCGACCTCGACCTGCTCGTAGTCCTTCAGGGGCCGGTCGACGTGGTGGCCGAGATTCGCGTGCTGACGGACCTCCTCTTTCCGATTCAGCTCGAGAGCGACCGGTACATTTCCGCGCAGGCCGCCTCGGCGGAGGACTATGAAGCCGGACGGATTCAACTCTATCGCAATATCCAGCGCGAGGGGATCGCCCTGTGACACGGGGCGATCTGGGTGCATCGTGAAGTACGAGGAATTTCGCCGCCGCCAAGTCGAAGACCTTCGCAAGCTAAGCTGGCGGTTGTGCGAGTGGCATTCTCAGCCTGCGTTGTTCGAGATATCGGGCCACACCGCCCAGCGTTTCCACGGACAACCGTTCGATGCCAGCTTGTTCAGGATCGTCGAGAACGGTTGGGACCACGATCACTGTGAGCTATGTATGGCGGAGATCGCAGACCTCCCCCAGTCTGAAGGCGAAAAATTCGCTCAAGGTTTCACCGATGGGAACGGGAGATGGCTTTGTCCCCCGTGCTTCGAGAGAGTGATTCGGCGCGGCGAAGCGCCCGAGTGGTAAAAGGCCTACCCCCTCTTCGACGCAAGGGGCCTATTGCACCGTCACACTTGATCTTAGTGGGTGCCATGCTTTCGCGCTGTTGCGAAAGCATGGTCTTCGGCCTGCGGGCAAGCATGCTTTCGCAACGGCGCGAAAGCATGGCACCCCCGTGGCCTCACCCCTCCGCCCCCGCCACCTGCACGTCCTGAATCCGGATCGTCGGCATGACGGCGCCGGGCTCGAGGCGCGCGTCGCTGGAGACGGCGTCGAGGCGCGGCAACAGGTCGAGGACGCTGCCGCCGAGCATCGCGCTTTCCACCGGGTGGACGATCTGGCCGTCGCGAACGTAGAAGCCGAAATCGATCGACGCGGAGATGTCGCCCGAGGCCGGGTCCGGCCGGATCTCGCCGCTCTCCAGGTAGATGCCTTCCTTGACGTCGCGGAGGATCTCGGCCGACGTCTCGTGGCCGAGGGCCGGGTAGAGGTTCGTCGGGCTGATGCCGCCGGAGTGGGTCCCGTGGCCGGTCGATTTCGTGCCGGCCTTGCCGGCGGTGTAGGAGTTGTGGAGCAGGCTGGCCAGGGCGCCGCCCTCGATGATCGTCAGCGGATGCCGCCGCGTGCCTTCGCCGTCGTGGGCGCCCGACCGCATGCCGCGCGGCACCAGGCCGTTGTCGACGATCGTGAGCTTGTCGCTGGCGATCTTCCGGCCGAGTTTGCCCACGAGGTAGCTGCGGCCGCGCTGGACGCTTTCGGCGTTGGCGGCCGAGACGATCGCGCCCAGAAGCCCATACGACGCGAGCGGCCCGAGCACGAGGGCCATGCGCCCCGAGGCGATGCGCTTCGCGCCCATGAACCGCAGGGCCCCGCGGACGGCCTCTTCCGAGACGCGGTCGAGGCTCGTGTCTTCGCGGAAGCGGCCGAAATCGAAGTCGTAGTAGTAGCCGGTGTCGTCGCCGCGGCGGATCAGGGCCTCGAACACGGCCTCGATCGACGTGCCGCGCGCCTCCAGGGCGATCCCCGTCGACGTCGCCAGGGCCCCCTCCCCCACCGAGAGGCCGACGCTGCCCGAGAGGTTCACGTCGCCGACGAGGGCCTTGGCGGCCTGGATGTTCGAGACGGCGATGCGGACGACGTCCTCGACGCCCATGCCCGCGACGGCGTCGTCGTAGAGGCCGTCGACCTCCGGGGCGGGGTCCGGCGCGGGGAGGCGCTGGAAGTCGGGATCGGGCGTCGCTTCCTTGGCGAGGGCCACCGCGCGGGCGACGGCCTCGTCGACGTCCTTCTTGTCGCGTCCGCTGACGGCGGCGTAGCCCATGCCGCCTCGCACGTAGACGCGGATGGCGAGGTCCTCGCCCTGGCCCGCGTCGGCGGCCTTGATGCCCGACTTTTCGATCGTGACGGAGATGTCGCGCGTGGCGCCGGCGTCGACGTCGCACCATTCGGCGCCGAGGGCGACGGCCTTCTTGACGCAGACCGTGCAGATGTCGAGATACGATTCGCTCTGGGTCATTCGCCGCCCTGGCCTCCCACGACGACTTCCTGGACGCGGACATGGGGCCCGCCGCAGTCCGTCGCAGCCGACTGGCCCTGCTTGCCGCACATCCCGGGCATCCGCATTTCGAAATCATCCCCGACCGCGTCGATGTGCTTCAGGGTGTCCAGGGTCATGCTGGAGATCGAGACGTTCCGCAAGGGCTCGCCCAGGCGTCCGCCTTCGATCATGTGGGCGCGGCCCGCGTGGCAGATGAACTGGCCCTTCTGCACGAAGACATACCCCCAGTGCCCGTCCTCCAGGTAGATGCCGCGGTCCAAGCCGCCGATCATCTTCTCGAACGGGACCGTGCCGCGCCCCATGAACGTGTTGGTCATTCGCGGGATGGGCCGGCAATCGTACGACTCGGCCCGGGCGCTGCCGGTCGGTTCGGCGCTGAACTTGGCCGCCGTCTCCAGGCTGTGCAGGAACCCGACGAGCTTGCCGTTGTCGATGATCGTGCGGCGGCGGCTCGGCGTGCCTTCGCTGTCGTAGCCGTAGGAGCCGAACTCGCCGGGGATGGAGGAGTCGTCATAGATCGAGACGCCCGCGGCGGCCAAGAGGTCGCCCAGGCGGTTCTCCAGGATGCTCTCGCCCGCCCAGACGGCGTCGGCCTCGGCGTTGTGGCCCAGCGCCTCGTGTACGAGCAAGCCCGTGATCGAGGGATGGAAGATGACGGTGAACCGCCCCGCCGGGGCAGGCTTGGCCCGCAGGAGTTCCAGGGCTTTGCGGGCGGCCCTCTGGCCGAGTTCCTCGGGCGTGGTGCGTTTCAGGATTTCCGCGCCCCCGGCGATGCCGCGGTTCTCGACGCCGCGCTGGAGCATCGCGCCGTCGCCCGCCACCATGAGGCACGTGCAGACGGCGCGGCTGCTGGTGGTCTTGATGAGCGTGCCGGCGGTGTTGGCGAGGACTTCCTCGCGCTGGCCGTCGGAGTAGCTGACGAGGGAGTTGACGATGGCCCGGCCGCCCTCGGCCCGCCCGGCCCGCTCGTACTCCAGGAGCCGCGCGATCTTGTCGCGCACGGGCATGGCCGCGGGGGGAATCTCGGGCTCGCGGCGGTCTTCGGCCTGGATCGGCGCGACGTGGGCGATCATCGCCGGATCGGTGACGAACTGCTCGGAAGCCCGCGCCAGGGCCAGCGCGTCGTCCAGGCACTGCGTCGCGCGGGCCTTCTCCAGCGAATCGGCCGACGCAAAGCCCCAGCACCGCCCGACGAGGACGCGGACGCCGATGCCTCGGTCGACGCCCGCCGAGAGCTTGTCGGCGCGGCCGTCCTGGACGAGGATGCTCTCCGCGCGGCGATGGACGGTTCGCACGTCGGCAAACGTCGCGCCGCGCTTCCGCGCCTGGTCACAAACGTACCTCGCCAAATCTTCCATAGGTTCCGTATACCCGCTTGCTGGTTCGGGTTCATTTGGCCGACGCGCCTCGTTAGCCGCCCCGCTTGCGGGGCGAGTGTTGTTGTGCTGTGCAGCGCGCCGAACACGCGCCCCATTTAGCCGGCGAGCTTGCTCGCCGCGCGATCGGCGCACGCTACGTCGCGCGCCCGCCGCGGCGGGCGGCTAAATGCACGCCGTTGCATGCCCACGCGATTCGCTGGGTGCCATGCTTTCGCGCCTTTGCGAAAGCATGCTTGCCCGCGGGTCGAAGACCATGCTTTCGCAACAGCGCGAAAGCATGGCACCCAAACGCCTCGTCAACCGCCGGCGCTCTTCGGCGCCGGGGCCTTTTCCGGCGCCGGGGCGGGTGCGGCAGGCTCGACGAGCAGCCGCAGGTCCCGCACTTGGAGCCGCTTCGGGATGACGTAGACGAAAGTCCGCAGCGCTTCCTGCTTCTCGTTGCGGAACGTGAACGACGCGCCGCTCGCCAGCGAACGCCCTTCGCGCCGCACGTCGGGAACGCTGAACCGGAGGTCACGCTCGGCCGCCTCGGGCGGCGTCGACGTCCGCCTGACGACCGTAGGCGTCCCGTCGGCCGACCGCGCGGTGTCGTAGACCAGCGGCTTCGTGTAGCGGTCTTTGTCCGGCGCCTTCACGACCAGTTGCTCGCTGTCGAGGGTCGCCGGCAGGCGGCCGGCAGGGGTGATCATCGCCGTGACGACGAGGAACTGCTCGTCCCCCCCCAGGCGCTCCTGGTCGAAGAAGTCGAGCTTCCGGGCCGTATCGGCCGAGACGATGCGGACCTGCACGTCGGCCATGACCTTGACGCGGCCGGCCGCCAGGCCCACGCCGGGCTGCGGCGGATAGTCGTCCGGGATCGGCCCCTGCGACCCGCCGGTGCTCCACCAGACATACTCCCACCGGCGGTACCAGTGGTAGTAGAGGAAATCGTCGGCGGTGGGCGATTCTTTCGCCTGTGGGGCCGGGGCCGCCTCGTTGGCGGTTTCGGCCTGGCCGGCGGCCTTGAGCGGCTCCGCGGGCGCCGCGGCGGCCTTCGCTCCGTACACCTTGCCGTAGCGGCCGAAGATCGCACGGTCCTCGGAGCCCAGGGGCCGGGAGCTCAGGTAGTCGAAGAAGGCGAGCGTGCCGCGGTCCCACTTCAGCCAGAGGTCCGGGCCGCGCACGGCCGCGTTGTGGGCCCGCTCGTACTTGAACGGCGAGTAGACGCCCAGGCAATCGTCCGGGTTGACGGGCAGCATCTGGATCGAAATGAGGCATAGGCCGACGGCCAGGTACCCGGTGCCGAGGCCCACCAGGCCGCCGGCGGCGCGGGCGGCAAGGCGCGGCAGCGCCGGCTCCTCGCGAAAGAACTTGTCGGCCAGCGTGCGGAGCGCGAGGAAGGTCACGCAGAAGAGGGCCCACAGTGCCACGGCGTCGGCGGCGTAGTACCACACGCTCCGCAGATTATCGGCGCCCGGCGCCAGGGCCGCGAGCGGGCCGTAGAACCCGAACGCCACCACGCCCGCGATCACGCACGCCGCCAGGGCCATCGCGGCGCGGAAGACGCCCAGCACCCAGCTCATGTACGCCACCGCGAGCACGAGGCCCAGGGCCACGACATTGAAGGCAGTAAACATGACGGTTCCTTAGCGCGTCTCCTTGATCGCCCGGAGCACTTCGTCGACGCTGGTTTTCCCCTCGATGACCAGGCCAAGCCCCTCCTCCTGGAGGTTCCGCATGCTGCGCTTGCGGGCGTACACGCGCAGATCGGAGGCGCTCGAGCGGGCCGCGATGAGCCGCCGCGCTTCGTCGTCGATCACCATCAGCTCGAAGAGGCCCGTCCGCCCGACGTACCGGGCATCGTGGCACTTCGGGCACTCGACGGTCTTTCCGTCGACGACGTTGGCGCGCGTCGGCGGGCGGTACAGCACCTCCACGCGCTGCGAGCCCAGGTTGGCCTTGCGGATGAAGTCGGGGTTCGGCCGATAGGCCTCCTTGCACTGCGGGCACAGCAGGCGCACCAGCCGCTGGTTCACGACGAGCCGCACGGTCTGGGCGAGGCCGTCCGCCGACCCGAGGAGCGCGGCCATCCGGGCCAGGGCCTCGCCGGCGTCGCCCGCCCGCAGGGCCGCCAGGGCCCGGCGCTCGCGGGCCTGCTCGACGATGAGCGGCGCCACCTCGGGCGAATTCAAGGAATCGATCGCCACGATGTCGGGGGCCATCCGCGTGTGCTGCCGCACTTCGTTGGCCGCGCTCGGCCCGTCCTCCTGGTTCAACCCCAGGTGCGTGACGTTCTCGACCTCCATCTCGACGTGGGGCTCGAATGCGACCACGTTATTCATGTACCGATCATAATTCCTGAGGGCGGCCTGGAGCGTCGTCGTGAGGCCGCAGTTGCGCGGCCCCGACAAGATCACGAGGCCCGGCTTGGCGAGGAGCGCCTCCTTGAGCGCCTCGAGCTGCTGGGCCGAGAAGCCGAGCTGCTCCAGCGACATCTGGCTCGTCGCCAGGTCGATGATCCGGACGCCGATCTGCTCGCCGCGCACGGAGCCCGACGTCTTGACGCGGAGCTCGAACGTCTGCCCGGCGACCGCCGCGCGCAGCCGCCCTTCCTGCGGCTTGCGGACCTCGGCCGGGTCGAGGCCCGCGAGGCGCTTCATGAATGCGCTGACGCCTTCGGCCTCGCGGCGGTCCAGCGCCCCGCCCTCGACGACCTCGCCCTCGATCCGCAGGCGGATCTGGGCCTTCTGCGGCGTAATCATCAGGCCCCACAGCGAGGCCTGCCGGACGATGGCGTCGAAGAGAAGATGCTGCGTCCGGCCGATCGACTGGCGCTCGGCCGGGTCGGTCGCGTCGGTGCGGATCGGCAGATCGTCCATGCCCACGAAGACGATGTCCCGGCCGATGGTCGTCAAGGGCCCCGCGTCGGCCTCGGCGGCCGACGGCTGCCGGGCCAGGCGCCTCTTCAGGCGCTCCACGTGCTCCTTCGTGAGGACCGTGAGGGGCTTGGTGACGAGGGCGTTGCGGTGCTTGACGTAAGGCGCCACCGCGCCGGCGAACACGAGAATGCCGAGCGGCAGGCCGATCGCGAAGATCGGCACGAGGAGCGCCGCCCCGAGCGCCGCCAGGCCTCCGCCCAGCACCAGGCCGCCCCAGAGCGTCGGATCGGTGCCGACGAACCGCACGTCTCGAAGTGTCCAGTTAACTACATAGAACACGACGCCCGCGAAAATCAGCACCAGGGCCAGTTGCGGGATGCCCACGCCCACGTGCCGCGGGTCGGCCATGTGCGGCGGCGAAAGGCCGAGCTGGGCGGGCGGCGCCGTCGGGGCCGCCGACGGACCTTTCACCGGCGGGGTCGCCGGGCCAGCCGAGGCGGGGCTCCAGGCGATGGCCAGCGCCGCGCCGAGCACAAGGGCGGCTAGGCCGGCGACCCGCAGGCCAGGAGGGGCCTCGCCGTGGCGGCTGCCGTCCGTACCACGTGGGTGCATCATCGGAGCGTTCCCTGTCTGAAAGCGATGCCCTTCAGGGCCATCTTCAGGGCCTCGGGGTTCGGCGCTTCTTCGTAGGCGTCCTTCGGCTCGACCCAGTCTTCGCGAACCAGGCGCTCGAGGTCCTGGGTGAAATCGTACATTCCCGCGGTGGCGCCGGCCTCGATCAGCGCCGAGAGGTGCGAAATCTCGCCGCGGCGGATCAGTTCCCGCACCGTCGGCGCCGTGAGGAGCACCTCGGTGGCGGGCACCACCCGGGCGTCCGCGCGGCTGCCCCGCACGAGTTTCTGGCACACGACGGCCACCAGGTTCGTCGCCAGCGACTGGCGGATCGCGTCGTGCTCCTCCGCCGCAAACAGGTCCAGCAGCCTCAGGAGCGCCCCCGGGGCGCTCGACGCATGGAGCGTCGTAAACACGAGGTGCCCCGTCTCGGCTGCCCGAAGCACCGTGGCGCACGTCTCGCGGTCGCGCATCTCGCCCACGAGCACCACGTCCGGGTCCTCGCGCATCAGGGACTTGAGGGCCAGCTCGAACGTCGGCACGTCGGTCCCGATCTCCCGCTGGTTCACGAACGAGTCGGCGTCCTCGAACAGGAACTCGATCGGGTCCTCGATCGTCACGATGTGGCAGCGGCGATGCCGGTTGATGTTGTCCAGGCAGGCGGCAATGCTGGTCGACTTGCCGCACCCCGTCACGCCCGCGAAGATGACGAGGCCCTGCGTGGCTTGGCAGATCCTGCCCAGCGTCTCCGCGGGCAGGTGCAGCCGCGCAAAGTCCGGGATGTCCCGGCTGACGCGGCGGACGGCCACGCTCGTCATGTCACGCTCGCGATACACATTGATACGAAATCGGTCCCCGGAATCCAGCGTAAAAGCAAAGTCGGCCCCGCCCGTCTGCTCGTACTCGGCCCGCAGGCGCTCGTTCATCACCTCGTTGGCGAGGCGGCGGACCTCGGCGGCCGAGAGCGGCTCGAAATCCGTCAGGCGCAGCTCGCCGTCGATCCGAAGCACCGGCGGACGCCCGACCTTCAGGTGAAGGTCCGACGCGCGGCACTCCAGGGCCATCGCCAGGAGGTCCGGCAGATGCAGGTTGTCGAGCGGATCGGGCACGGTCGATTCACCTCAAACCCGGCATACCTTTGCGCGGTGGGTCTCCTGACCCACCGCGCCGAAACCCTGAGTGAAGGCCGCGGCACGCCGCGGCTTCCTTGTCAATACAACCACGGCGCCGCGGCACGCCGCGGCCTACATGACGACCACCTGCCGCACCGGCACTCCCGCCCGGGCCATCACGTCCTTGGCCTGGGCCACCGAGAACATCCGATAGTGAAAGATGCTGGCCGCCAGGGCCGCATCGGCCTTCCCTTCCGTCAGCACGCGGACCATGTGCTCGGGCGACCCGCACCCGCCGCTGGCGATGACCGGAATCGTCACCGCCTCGGCCACGGCCCGCGTCATCGGAATATCGTACCCGTCCTGCGTCCCGTCGGCGTCCATGCTCGTCAGGAGAATCTCGCCCGCGCCGAGCGCCTCGGCCTGCCGCGCCCAGGAGACCGCCTCCAGCGGCGTCGGCACGCGGCCGCCGTTGATGTGGACGCGCCAGATCTCCTGCCCGTTCTCGTGGACGCGCTTCGGGTCGACCGCCACAACGATGCACTGGCTGCCGAACCGGTCGGCCGCGCGGCGAATGAAGTCCGGGTCGCGGACGGCCGCCGAGTTGACGGAGACCTTGTCGGCCCCGGCCTGGAGCAGGCGGCGGATGTCGTCGATCGTGCGGATGCCGCCGCCCACCGTCAGCGGCATGAAGCAGTGCTCGGCCGTGCGGCGAACGATGTCCAGGATGATCTCGCGCTCTTCGTGGCTGGCCGTGATGTCGAGGAACACCAGCTCGTCGGCCCCCTCGGCGTCATAGCGCGCCGCCACCTCGACCGGATCGCCGGCGTCGCGGAGATCCAGGAACTTCGTCCCCTTGACGACCCGCCCGCGGTTCACGTCCAGGCACGGAATGACTCGCTTGGCCAGCACAGACTCTCTCCGCGATGATTTCGGAACGGAGATTATATCCCGCGCGGAGGCAAACATGCAAGCGAAACGCCCGAGGCGCCGGGTAACCCCTCAGTTACGTGCGCTTGGGGCGTGTTTTGGGAAAGAGGAGTTGGACGGGATCGGCGTCGGGGGATTGGGCGAGGTGGTCGAGGGCCGCCTTGAAGGCGTGGGCGGGGTCGGGGGTACGT
>Ga0209777_10005239_pt1 | contig 15036 bp, 15 predicted proteins | sample FrelakmetHBP12HB_FD_187147 | JGI IMG/M metagenome (GOLD analysis project Ga0209777, IMG submission 187147) | Freshwater lake sediment microbial communities from the University of Notre Dame, USA, for methane emissions studies -HBP12 HB (SPAdes)... | ecosystem: Environmental > Aquatic >... | reverse complement strand
TAATTTAGCAGCAAATATTTCTGCTTGATTTATGACAGTTTCATCCCTAGCTGCAGCTAAGTCCTTTTCTTTTTGCATAGATTTTGACATAATTTCTGTTAATTCTGACATATTAGAACCAAGATTTTCAGTAGCTTTTCTAACGTTTCCATCATATTTTTTAGTTGCAATCTCTCTAACAGCCTTTACTGCATGTCCCATTTGTTGAGCACTTATCCCAAGACCAGATAACATTTTTTCAATAGTTTTGTTTTCCATCATAGTTCTAATTTCTTCAAATGGAACTCCTAGAGTTTCAGAAACTTGTTGAGCCATTGGAACTATTTTTTGCCATGTTTCTGCAGAAGAAGTTAAACCGCTTAATATTTCATCAACAACTCCTTTTGTATCACCCATTGCAGCTTTTATATATAACGATGATGCTGCAAATTGCTTTCCTGTTATTGCAGATAACATAAATGAATTTTGAATAGCATCTGCCCAATGACTAAATTTTTGTGTCATTGTTACTTGTGTTGATAAACTAGTTTGCATTTGAGCTGCTCTTACAGCAGCTTGTTTTAATGCCTCTACAGAACCATGAAAATACATTGATAAATTTTCTGCATTAGCTGCTATATCTTGCATTATTCCATTAAAACTTAATCCATAAATTTTAGCTTCATCTCTTAATTTTAAAGTAAAACTTCTAATACTTTTGTCAGCCATTCTCCAATTTACAGCCATTATTCTATAAACTCTAGCTAATTGATCAGAAGCAATACCAGTCATCTTAGACATAATAGTAACAGTATCACGAGCTGCGCCAGAAGTTTGATCTACATTCTTAAATTCTTTTGCCAAAGATCCTGCAGCTTCGTATATTTGATCCATTTCTATACCAAAATATTTCAACTCAACAGAAGACTTGATAACTGATCCAGCCATTTTTTCTATATTGTCGGCAGTAAAACCAGTTGTTTTAACAAGTTTAGCTGGCACTTCTGCTATTTTCATTAAATTATCAAAAATAGCTTTTAATACTGTGTATATAATACTAGCAATTGCTGCAAATTTACTAAATCCACTAATTAAATCTGCCATTCCACCAGTTTTAGTTCCAGGAAATAAATCAGGATGCATTTTAGCCGCAAGTTGTTCTTCTACACCTTTTCTTTTTTTAGACCCTTCTTCTCCAACAAACGCTGTTCCAACATATTTTGCTATTTTTCCCATAAAACCCATTGTTTCTAATTTTCTTAACATTCCAGTTATATCTGTTTTTGCTATTTTTAATGCATTTCTTTTTTGTTCGTCTAATAACAAAAATTGACTTCCTAAAGCTTTTATAATTTTTTTTTGAATAGGATCTAATTTACCATAAAAACCTTTTTGTCCTTTAGCTGCTTTTAAAGCACTTTCCATTTCTTGTAACATTTCATTACTTATATTTCCTATTTCTTTTTCTTGTTTAACTGCTTTTTGTGCAGCATCTTTCATTATAGCATATATATCTAAAGTTTTTCCTTGTTCATCTGCTTGCTTCTTTAAAGTTTCATATTGTTCTTGCATCATATCTGCAATTTGAGACGATAAATCATCAGCTTCTTTTATTCCACCTAATCCACCTATAGCTCTAGTAAGATTTTGTATCTCTGCTGTTAATTCTTTTATTATAGAAGCATCTAAATTTTCTTGCGCAGGCATACTAGTCAGTTATTCCAGATTGTTTTTTAATTTTATCAACTATTCTTTTAGGAACATGATTTAACAACCAATACCATTCTGGTCTATTTTTATCATGAAATATTTTAGCATAAGTCTCACCAGTTTCATCGTCGACTTTCAAAAATAATTCTTCAACTTTTTGAAAAATTTGATTAGCTTTATCATCTATTTTTTGATGTTTTGCTGCAATTGTTGGATATTCACTTCTATGTTTACCCCAAAGATATCCAAGAGCAGCTCCTATTTCTTGCATGAATCCCATATCTATCCTCTATTTAAGAAATTTAGGTGGAATAATCTTTTTTTCTTGTGGCTCTTTCTGCTTTTCATTTTCTTTCTGCTCAAGCCATCTATCAATATACCATTTACGAAAGCCTATTGGCAATGAATAAGCCTCGTCTATAGAAAAACCACAATAATATTTAAGAGCAAATAGCTCTTCCCAAAGATAACTTTGCTTACTTGTTGCCTGTAGGCCAAAAAAACTCTACAGTCATTGGTATATCTATTGTAGAAATTTCACCACAATTATTACAAGAAAACTCTCCACGTAAATCAACATTAGGCTCAATACTTTCAACATAATCTCTAAATGCTCTAGCATCTCTAATAGGCATATCTGCAACATAATTTGCAACAAAATCTCTATTAGAATTACTATTAATAGAAATAATTTGTCTCATCATTCTAGATGTGACTAAATTATCTATATCAGATTTTACGACACGTTTAAAATTTTCTTGAGCTTTAGTTATATCAGCTTCTTCACCAGCAGTAAGAAACTTAAATCTTACAACATTTTTACTTTTTGGTAATTCAAATTCAAAGATATTATTATGAGTTTCAACAGGATTAACACTTAACATCTTCATATTAATTTGATCTAACATAAATGTATAATCTTGATTTTCAGAGCAAGAAGGACAAGAAACTTTAACAGTATAATCAGGCCCATAACTAGCGACTCTAAGAGCTAATAGAATAACATTTCTATCTCCAACTAACATATCATATTGATTAATTCTATTATTAAGAATACAATTATCTAATACTTTATCTATAGCAAGACCTTTTTTCAATAATACTCTAGATGTTAATATATCTTCTTCTCTAGCAGTCATTTCTTTTATTTCAATAAAATCAGCATCACATAAAGGAGATGATTCTGGATATAATTTACCTTTGCTTGGTAAAAAAACTTGAATAGGAACAAAAGTTGATTCTTTCTTTGGAACGTCATCTACTAATACAGCTTTCTTTACATCATCCATTTTCTAATCCTTTCTATTTTTAAGCAAGACTTATAGGTGAACCTGCAGCAGCAGCAACAATTTGAGCAGAATCATATCTTAGTGTCAATGATACAGTTGCAGCTTCTGAAGATGCATAATCTAATTCATTAAAGTTAGCTTCTCTCGGCCATGCTCCACCAATTTCCCATTTTTCTGCAATAGCACCAACAGGATCTAACATTTTGATATAGACATTTTTCTTATAATTTTCAGCATATCCAGCTCTTCCAGTCTGCTCTTCATAATTAAGTCTAATCCATTCATTGACTTTAACAGCAGCAGAAGGAGCAATCGGATCATACAACACTAAAGTTATATCATTCCACACATGTTTTCCAGCAAGCCAATGCTTAGTGTTGATCCAATCAATAACAATCTCTTCAAAAGTTCTTGAAGGTCTTGCGAATGTTTTGGCTGTATAAGCATCTAAACCATCTATACCAAATATCCATCGATATATTCTTTTTGGTTCATAGCTATTAGCTAACATTTCATTCAGTGTAAGTACTTCAGTAGGCATTTAAATCTCCAAATAATTTACTACTTTTTTTCAGTTAATTAAATAAACTTATAAATAAATATAAGCTTTTATGTTTTTTCAAACAAATCGTCTTCTGTAATAATACGAAAAATAAGACCATGTTTAACACAATATTGTTTTGCTGCTTTAATTTTTATCTTATTAATTTTCCAAGATAATAAACTTTTTGGTTTTATTTCTACTAATTCTCTTTTATCTTTGTATATTATTAATATATCTGGATAGTAATCTTTAGACATACTATCTTCATTTGTATACCTTATTGGAAATGGTTCTGGGATATATATTATAACATTTTCATCTTTTTCTAATTTTTCATACATTATCTTTTCCCACGAAGATTTATAAAACAAAGAAGCTTTATTTTTTTCTGATAAAAGATAACCTCTTTCAAAATTTTGATTAAACATCTTTCGTCCATCTTTTATTTGATTTTTAATAGTTTTTGATTGTTTTATTATTATGTTAGGTCTTTCATCACGCATCCATACAGACCAACAAGTTTTTGAACAAAATTGAAATTCACTTTTAATTTGACTTTTTCGTTTTTCAAATTCTTTTTTACAAACATAGCAATTAAGTATAACTCTTTCGGCTTTTCTTCCTTTTTTAATAGCTATCAATTTATTTCTACATTCTTGTGAGCAAACTTTATGAGGTGATTTAATCCATTTTTCGAATTCTTTTTGACAAACTTCACATATAAATTTTGAAGAAGTGTTTTTGCATTCATTCGAACACCATCTTTGAGTCGAACTAGTTGGTTTGAACTCTTTTGAACATTTTTCACATTTTTTTATATGATATCCTTTTTTTACATTATCTTGTTCCATAAATAAGAATCCCTTTCATATTATTGTCTAATATAAATATTAGAAATTTTATGAAAGGGATTCAATTAAGGCAATATTTTTTATTTTATTGTCTTATAATAACTTATGACTCAAATAGTGTCGCCCCGGAACGTAATATATTGAATTCGAAAATTAACACCTCAGCCGTGCGTGTAGGTTTGATATAGATTGCACCAATCAATGTATTTCTATCAATTATATCTGGTGTATTATTAGATTCATCAATTACAACTCTAAATTCATCTATACCTTGTTTTTCTTGTATTCTCTTCAATATAGGATTAATTTGATTAACAAGAGCATCTCTAACTGCAGCTGTGTTAGGTTCAAATGCAAAATATTTAGCTACAGAAGCTACAAGTTTCTTAGCAAGAATAAGTAATCTTCGAACATTAACTCTATCTAAAGCAGAAGCTTTAGTCTGTAAAGTTTTCTGTCCCCAAACTACCGGACCTTGTCCAGAAAATGTAGCAATAGGATTAATTTTAGCTGAATATAATGCATCTCTTTGTGTAATATTAAGCCTATATCTTGCTTCTACAGCTGACATAATACCTCTATTAAATCCAGCTGGAGCAAAGAATTGCTGTCCTACTTTATCATTAAATGCATATACACCAATTACATCTACTGAAGGTGGTACCCAAACAAGTTTTTGATTATCAGAATCTACTATTCTAACCCACGGAAAATAAGTAGCAGCATAACTAGTATCAAATCCACCAGCTACGCTTATTACACCATTAACAGTAGAATCTACAGCACCAGAAGTAGAATTAATACTACTATCAGCTATATCCATTATATAAAAAGCATCTCCTCTATCACTAACCATATCAATAACTCTTTGAGTTAAACCACCATTAGCAGCATTACCAGCATTAATTCCTGGAAGTGCTAATAGATTAAAATCAAATTCATCTGAATTACTTAACATATTTATAATGTATTGATATTCTGTAGATAAAGATCCATTTGTTAATTCTCTCTTATCTTGTCTTGGATCAAAACCATCTGAACCTCCATATAAAGGAACTGTAAAAGCAACTTTTTGATATGTGTTCATAACATTTCCAACTCCGCTAGTTGGCTCTGTTGATCCCGCAGCCCAAGAGGGAACTTGAACAAATGAAGCAGATAAAGTTGCAGTAGCACCAGCACTCACCCATTCACTAGATATAGGATATACTAAAAGTCCTTGATCATTTGCTTTAGTACCAGATACAGAAATAATAGATCCTTTTAATCTATCTCTTATACCATCAGTAGAAGTATCAACACCCATATAAACTTTATCATTTTTAGTATTTGTAAATGTACTAACATGATCAGTTTTATAAGGTATTTGAGCATATGTATTACCACCAGTTATGCTAGGTATTCCTCTAAATCCAGATGGTTTAGCTGAAGAAGGATATAGAGGGTTCTCACCAGATGTTTGAGTTGCAACTCTAACAAATTTAGAATTACTTGCAAAATTTCCTTCCCATTTTATAGTTGGAGGATCTGTTGAATTATCAACATTAGGATATCTATCACCTATTACTTTACCAATAAATGAATTTGATGTTGGATCTAAATTACATCTAAATGATTCAAGTATTACTGGTCTATTATCAGTGTCATCAAAATCTCTAACAAATACTGTAAAGTATGGATATGAACTAACAGTGACTTGACTTTGATCTACTAAAATAGATACTTTCACATCATAATTAGAAGCATCACCATCACTTTTAGACACAATAGTGAATAAATCAAACACAGTACCATTATAGTTTTGCGACACAATACTAGGTGATTGTGCTGTAAAATATCCACCAACAAGTTGTGAATTGTTTGTAGAAGAAATACTACCAACTGTTACACCAGCAATATTAGAATATGCATAATCAAATACTGCATCAACGTATAAGTTAGGCATTAAATCACCAGCTTTTGTTGATACAGGATCTGTTCCTAATACTTTCTTTATATAATTCGGTGAAGTTTTGTCTAAAGAAAGATTAGCAACATATTGAGTACCAGCAGATAAACTAAAATTAGCAGGAGTTCCACTAACAGAACAAAGACCAGCAAAAGTATCAACCCTAAGTCTTAATATTGCCATAGCAGTACAAGTACCGCTTAATGGACTACCACCAGTACCAAACGCTAATGTTAAAGGCCATCCTACAGATTTTGTAGTATCGCTTAATACTCTTGTAACAGTTAATATACCTGCATTTGCTAAATAATTTTTAGCAGCATAAGGTGTATATAATTTTGTATTTAAATTACCAAATGTATCTCTAAAATCATTAAATCCAAAGACTTGTGTTGGGACGAAAGCCGGTCCTTTTTCTGTTAGACCGACTAACGAAGCTCCAATAGCTTGTACTCCTGCCGGGACAAAACTTAAATCATTTTCCTTCGTGAATACTCCGGCTGATATTAATTTAGCTACTGCCATTTTAATTCTCCAAATTTGCTATTCCATAATAATTACAAAATTACACTAGCCACTCTAGTTACTTTTGCAATCACTAATAGAAATAAGGTTATTGTTTTTTTTATCCCATATTATAACGAATTTGCAACCTAAATAATTTTCTATTTCTTTTTGTCGTTTTAAATCTTTTTCAATTTTATATTTGTGTCTAAACTCATATACTTCATAAACTGTGTTTGTTTCTTTACAATAACCATCAACTCTATATATTGTGTTTGGAACTCTATATTGTTTTATAATTTTACAATTATCTTTAATTTCTTGTTCTTTTAATAAGACGTCTTCATTTGTTCCAATGTTTGGAAAAAATCTTCCCATTTCTATCGCTGTTGTAATTTTTTTCTTTTTTATATTTTCTGCTTTTTCAATACCATAAATTTCTTTATAAGTTTTACCTCTCATATTATTCGCACGTGTTGCATTACCTACATTATAACCTTTTGAAAAGAAATTATTCTTCAGTCCAGAACTTTTAAATGAATTATGTCCATTTATAAAATCACCAAATTTATGCCTTAAAAAATTAGTTTCATTTCCACAACCACACTTACACAAAGGTATTATATCATTATATTCGAAATGTAAAACATACTCTTTCTTGCTTAATCTATGCATTTTATTAACATGAGTGCTCAATGATGCATAATTTTTACATTTTCTTTGACAAATCTTACATTGAAACTTATCAAAAATTATTTTTTCGTCCATATTCTGTTCACGCAAATCGTTAATTTACTAAGATAAATATTAAATATAAGTTAGAAAAGACAAGATTTAAATATTTATTATGTTATCCTGCAGCAGTAGATGATAATAAACCATTTGTAAAAATTAAACGAATCTTTACTGGTACTGCTTGCGAGTCATAAACACCTATAGTATAATTAATACCATTAGGAGCAAGAAATGAAGTATTGTCATATGAAGTACTTACTATTCTTGTTGCATCATACGATAAAAATTTATTCGCTGTCGCAATAGATGAAGCATTAGTACCACCAGATATGATTGGTAATATATCAAATGTTGGCGGTTTATTAGTTTGATATGTTCCATCATTAAATTTTATAGTTCCAACTTGAATTGCTTTAGTGTTTACTTGAGAAAAACCACCACTAATAGCACAAACACTAATTCCCCACGTACTTTGCAACCATCCTGTTATAGCAGATAAAGTTGTAGTATTAACATTTATTGTATTAATATTAGCATGTCCAGCGCAAATTGAAGAAATACTAATTCCCCACGTACTTTGCAACCAACCAGTTAATGCAGACAATGAAAATGTATTCGTGTTGATAGTATTAACGTTAGCATGTCCAGCACAAATTGAAGAAATGCTTAATCCAAATGTACTTTGCAACCAACCAGTTATAGCACACAAAGAAAATGTATTAGTGTTGATAGTATTAATATTTCCAAAACCACCACTAATAGAACAAACGCTAAATGATGTTATAGCAGCAGCAGAAACTGTTCCAAAATTAGCTGTTATAGCAGAAAGATTTATTGATGTTATTGAAAATGTATTAAATAATTGTGATGTTGAAGAAGAAAAACTAGCAGACAATGATGATAAAGTTCCATTAACAAATAAGTTATGAGTTGGTGTATAACTACATATACCGACATAACCACCGTCACCAGCAAGAATAGTGTTTTGATTTGTTATTAAAGTAACACTACTTAATGATAATGCTGTTAAACCACCAAATACTATTGTAGGTTGTAATAAAGCCATTTTAATCTCTTGTTAAACGTCTGTTAAAGGATTCCAATCTGGTGTCCAATTCACTCTAAACCAGTCAAAAGTAGCTCCAGCTGTAGAACTTGTATTTCTATTCATGAAAGATGTTATAAATATTTTGTTTATAGTTCCACTATTTTCTATAAATGTAGCTGCAGATTCTGTGAACACTTGATACCATGACAAACCATTTAAAGATACGTTAAAATCAATTGTAGTTCCAGTCCTTCTAATTTGTAAATAATATGGAATTTCACCGCCTAATAAATTTAAATAGTTATCTGTATTATATGATCCATAATTATTCCATTTTTGTACAAGAATTCCTTTTCCACCTGCGCGCAATGCAGTTGCTAATATCATAACTCTATCATTTGATGTATTCAAAACACCGATTCCAAAACCAGAATAATTTGTGAATCCTCCATTACTAAAGACTTTACATGTTACTGTAAATGGTGAAGCTGGTCCATTTTGAACTAAAACATGTAAATAATCAGCAAGTGCACCAGATGTACTAGGAGCTGTAATATAAAGTTGACCATTTAATGTAGATGCATTTGCACCTAATTGATTAAGCCAAGACCATTTTGCGTTTAATATTGCATCGTCAAATTCGTCATCATATGATGAAGAAACGCTTGGCGGTTTATCAGCAGGACTTACTGCATATGATTTTTTTGAACTTCCACCACCACCGCCACTTCCACCAATAAATCCAGTCCATGAAACACCAGACCCATATTCAATTAATTGTCCAAACAATCCAATTTCTGACGTTATAGAGCTAGATGTTATAGAACTTGCTGTTATAGAATTAATATTAACTTTATTAATATTAAAATAATCACTATTAATCCAAGAAGAGGGTGATCCTAAAAATACAGAGTATGCTTTATTAATAGAACTTAAATTAATAGAAGTAGTAGCAACATCTAATCCACTATCTGTATATGACGATAAACTAGACGTGAATGAAGATGATATAGAAGTAATTGGTATATTATCATAAAGCGATCTATAAATTCTATAAAAAAGAGCTCCATTAGAAGGTTGCCAACTTATTACAATAGCAGATAAACCACTAGCTGTTACATCAGTAGTAACAGAACATAAAGATTGTGTTTGATTAAAATTATCACAAGCAACAACTCTATAAAAATAAGTACCGCACAAAGAACTAGAAACACTAGTAGAATATCCAGTATTTATTCCAGTCGTTGGAGCTAATTGAATCGCAAAATTATAATTTTTGCCTAATGTTAATTTTTCTAATCCACCAGATAAACCAATAGAAACATTACCAGCACTAAATGCCATATCGGCTCCAGATAAAACTTGCAAATATACAGCTGTTAAAGATGTCGCAGTAATATTAGCACCACTAATAGTTCCAGCTCCTATTCTATTAGCAGTAAGTGCATTTACAATTATAGCATTTAATATTAATGGATCTGGAGTTGCTGGTGCTTTTGGAACAGCTTGAATATTAGCATATATTTCAACTGGGTATATAGTTTCTGGCATTTTTAATATTCTTTAGTAGTGATTACTGGACGAATAAATGTTCTTTCTATTTTAACATCACTTTTTGATATTAAAGGAGCTTGTATTTCAAACGAATAAGAATATTTTATAAGTCTTTGATTGTCGACAAAATCTTCTACATTACTTTGATCAGCAGAACTATTTATAGTAGCAAACATATAATAATCATTATGAGTAAAATAACTTCTACCTGAATCAAATTTCTTCCATATATTTTCTTGTAATTGATTAGCTTGAGATAAAAATGACGTATGTAACGTTATATTATATCTTAATGTAACAAATGTAGGATATTGAGCCATAACAACTTCATATATTGGAACACCCATAGTTTTTTCATCATATACTAATCTTTCATTATTATCATAAGTTTGAGTAGCAACTCTTTTAACAACAAATACTTTTGTTTCATCCATTTTTGGAACATATCTTTTATATAATTCAGAAGATTCTAATCTTCTAACTGTTATTAATGGAAGTATTATAACTCCATTTTCATCTCTAAATCCTTTTTGTTTTTGTGCTAATGCCCATCTTTCTTGACTCACAAATATAACAGGTGTTTTTCTTCCCTCAAAATCAATAGGAAAATCTTTAGCAAACCAATTAGTAACACCTTCATCTATATTGCGAAGAAAATTATCATTTATAGTAACTTTATTTGCATCTGATGTAGATACTTTTGACATTGTTTAATCTCTATTTTTTATAAAAAGCAAGTATTTCAACTTGTGGATCTGAAAAGATAAAATAAATCGAAAATTTTTGTGTTTCGAACTCGTGTGTTACTCGTATAGCAAGATTATACGGTTTGTTCTCATAATAATACTTATGATAATTTATATAGTAATATTTATTTATTTTTTTTAAATCTTTTGTTATATCTTTAAATAAATGAAATGCAACAATACTTTTATTAGCTTCTTGTCCATGACTAAAATACTCAGAAGCTAAACTAAGAATTTTAACATTTTTTCCAAATTTATATATTGCATTTAATAAGTGATCAAGTGTCATAAAATCACCAAGTCCAGCTCCCTCTTCTCCATCATATTCTTCTGGAAGAATACAAAAATTATCATATATTTCTTGAAGATAATCATCTAATTTATTAGGATCAGGTCTCCAACCTTGCATATATAATTTACGATATTTTTCTGCTGGAGTTAAACTAATCTTTCTTTTAACATCTTCTAATATGTTAATTAATTTACTCAATTACGTATTTGGCTATCTGGCACTTTAGTTTGATCATATGAATCTTTCTTTTCTGGCGCAAAAACTTCCTGGCGTGCGACTATAGCTTCACATATAATACCAATTCTATGTTGAGATAAACCACCAAATAATTGTGGTTCTCTAACAGTTTTTATTTCAAAATTTCTATTATTCCATTGAAAGAAATCACCAATTCTAGGATAGAATCCTAAATCTTTCATAACTCTATCTCTTTGAAAATAAACCTCTACTTTATAAACATTTTCTGCACCCATTTCACCAACAGCCATTCTATGATCTGCCAAGAACACTCTGCAATATAATTCAACAGGAGCTCTAAATCCTTTATTTATGCTTTCACCGTATAATTCATCAGAATTTGTAGTTTGTTCTTCTACAGCATAATACATAATTTTTTGTTGAATTACTGTTTCTAATAATTCTGTTGTGTTAGAATTTATAAATTCAATTTCACGATCTGTAATAAATAAACTTTGACTATCTCTTGGCATTTAAACTCTCTATTTAGGTGTTATTTCAAAATAATCTTCTTGATGATATACGTCAGTATGATCATATCTAAAACGTATTAATTCAAAATCTTTTATATCATATATCATCATTAAATATTTTTTTTGTTGATTAATTTTTGCTTGCTCTTTAGATGTAGAAATTTTTCTTAATAATAAATTATACAATACATGATCAAGTCCATGCGTCTTTTCATATATAAGAACATGTTTATATGGCACTTCACTCATTGAAAATTCTGTTTTTATTTCCCAAATTCTTTTAACAACATCATTTAGATCTGTTTTACCAATCATTATATCTTTTTGTAATTTTTCAAGTTTATTAATTGGTATAGTCTTTTTAACTTGTTCTAATATGTTTTTTAATTCACTCATTAGAAAATGTAAATACCTGCAGGAAATTGACTAAGTTGTCTATTCATCAAATCTACTTGTTCTGTTTCTTGTCTCATTAATTCAACATTAGTTAATTTTTCTAAATCAGCTCTTAATTGAGCTTCAAGTTTTTCTTGTCTATCTAAACCTTCTCTAACTAATTCATCGCCATCTAAACTTACATCACCATTAGGAATTGGTATAGATTTGAATTTTCTTCTTATTCTACCAAGTTCTTCCATACATAAAGCAAATGTAGTTTGTCTAATCCAATATCTACCCATTGGATTTATATCTTGATAATTTATATCTGTAAAAGGAACGTTAGATAAATTCGAAACACCATTAATACTAGGATCTGCCGACATAGAACCAGATGGTGAAAATGGATTTATTTGTACTGTATATTCAATCCACAAAGCAAGAGCTGTTTTAGGTCTAGGAAATATTTTTAAAGTATCTCCAATATGATAATAAGATATATTACTTCTTCTTACTTTATCATTTAAATTCAGTTGTTGAGCTCTAAGAACATCATTCCATATAGGTAATACATAAAATATAGTTTCTGTTTGAAATGATTCAAAATTAAATTCTTGACTTAATAAATTAACAGAAGAATACGGATCATAAAATCTATACAATGTTATTGGAGAATAATGGAATACAGTCTTTAAATTTATGTTATAAGAATTTGTATTCCCACTTACAGAACTAATATACTCTCGTATAGTTAATCCAGAATTCTTATCTTTAAAATCATCTAATAAACTATAATCTTGTCTAGTCGTGTCAACAACAACAAAAGCTTTTCTAGCTTCTGTAGCTCCACCAACATATAAAGGAGACTCTTGTCCAACATTAGCAACTTGTCTTTTCAAGAAATTGTATGTATTATATGGAAGTTTATTTGTTAAATCATTAACATCAAAATCTTTATTCAAACCATAAAGATTTGCCATCCAATTTCTAACTTGATATGTATTAATTAAATAAGAAAATTTTATATTAGCTTCTTCAAAAGCTACATATATTTGTTTATTATCAAGCTCTACATATAAAACTGGTTCACCAAGTTTATATCTGACAAATTTTACTATTTGAGTAGTCTCTTCTGCTAAAGACGATAAATCTCTAACTCCTGGTAGACTGATATCAGTTGTACCGAATAAATTAGTAAAGTTTTGTTGGCTTGCTGTTTGCGATAAATCTTGAAAAAAGCGATTAAATGCCACTCTAATTCTCCGTTATTCTTGCACTGTATCTTGTATGATAATAAATTTACAATTTAATTTTTCTTCTATCATTTTTTGTCTTTGCAAATCTTCTTTAATTTGATTTTTATGAAATGATTCATAAACTTCATAAACAGTGTTTGTTTCTTTACAATAACCGTCAACTTTATAAAATTTATCAGGACCGTACCAAACTCTATGCTGTCGTAATATTTTACAATTATCTATATTTTCTTGATCATTTAGTATTTTTGTTTCATGTTTTCCAACACTTTCATTTCCAAGTTCTGCTATTCTTTTAATTGCGGCAATTCTTTGGTTTAATCTTGTTTCGTTAGAATGCCATGGTTTTCCATTATTTCTTCTTGTTTCCCAAGCTTTATAAGCGTTGTTAAAATGTAATGTTCCATTTTTTATTCTACTTTCTAATGATTTTTTAGCCCTAGCTTTACTTCTACAGATCAAACACGTGCTATTATTTTTAATAGCTTGTGTTAAATATTGTTCGCGTTTGTAAAAGATTTCTTTATTACATTTTGGACAATTTCGTTTATATATTATTATGTCATTCACTCTTGAACAGTATCCTTTAACTTAAAACGATCTGTAACGGCAGCATATGTCTGCCCAGATGCATTAAGTATATACAAAGTAAAATAATACGTCCCAGGATCTAAAGATGCTGTATCAGTGTCTAATATATATACCTCTAGCTCTCCAGATGCAGAATTAGTATATAACATTTGAGTAGGATCAGTAGATGCTTTTTTTAATAACGAAGCTCCACCAAGCGAAGACGAAAAAGTAAATGTTCCAGTAGTTGCAGATAAATTATATGGAACAAATGGAGATGTCGGTGTAGCTTGCTGCATTACTGACATGAATAATGTTACATATGATCGTTTGCTAAATTCTATTGTATCAGCCACTTCGATTACTCCTAATATCTTTTACATAGTTTATTATAAATATTAACATAATTGATTAAGGGTCAAGTATCCCGAATTTAAACGACGTTTTAACTTTCTTACTAACTTTTGTAGATGACGTCTTGATATCAACTTTAAATCTATTTTTCGTATAACTAGTTGTTTCAAATTGATTATTAATTTGTTCTGTTGCTTTCATTGTAGAAACATAATCTGATACATCAAACATATTTTTAATATAAGCTATAGCTTTTATAGTATTTTCTTTATATTTTATAGCAGCTTTCTTAGCTACAGAAACATTAGCACTAAATGTATCTTCTATGTAATCTGTGACACTAAAATTATTTTTAATGTAATATACAACTTTTCTTAATACTTTAACTGTATCAACAGAAAATACATTTTTAACAATAGCAGTGTTATCGAATGTATTTTTAATATAGTATGTAGCTTTAAATGACGGTTTCTTGTAATACAATTTAGAAACTATTTTAAATATTCTAATTATAATCTTTGCTATAGCGCTAAGAATACCAATAAATGACAAGAAACTTAACAAACTC
>Ga0209777_10005238_pt1 | contig 15037 bp, 9 predicted proteins | sample FrelakmetHBP12HB_FD_187147 | JGI IMG/M metagenome (GOLD analysis project Ga0209777, IMG submission 187147) | Freshwater lake sediment microbial communities from the University of Notre Dame, USA, for methane emissions studies -HBP12 HB (SPAdes)... | ecosystem: Environmental > Aquatic >... | reverse complement strand
TGTTCGAGCAGGTTCGCTCGGAGCAAACGGAACCGCCGAAAATCCACGGAGTCGGATCATGAGCAACGAATTGTGGGTACTGACGATGACAGCCGGAACGATCGGCGCGATTCACACCCTGCTGGGCCCCGATCACTATATTCCCTTCACAATGATGGCCTGGGCCCGTGGTTGGTCGGCCACCAAGACGGCGACGATCACCTTCCTGTGCGGTCTCGGGCACATCGGCAGTTCCGTCGTTCTGGGCCTGCTGGGCGTCGCGTTCGGGTGGGCGGTCGGGTCGCTGGAGGCCTTCGAGGGTTTCCGCGGCAGCATCGCCGGGTGGGCCCTGATCGCCTTCGGTCTGGTCTATTTTGCCTGGGGGCTTCGCCGAGCGATCCGCAGCAAACCCCACAGCCACAGCCATCATCACCAGGACGAAGATACACACGAGCATGCGCACACGCACTTTCACGACCACGCCCACCTGCACGACCGCCCCGCCGAATCGATCACGCCGTGGGTGCTGTTTGTCGTGTTTGTTCTGGGTCCGTGCGAGCCGCTGATTCCGCTGCTGATGTATCCGGCCGCCCAACAGAGTGTCTTTGGCCTGTGTCTGGTAACGGCTGTGTTCGGAACCGTTACGATCGCAACGATGCTGACGGTGGTGCTGCTCTCCCGGACGGGCTTTAACTTCCTACCGCACAAAACCTTACAGCGGTTCACCCACGCCCTGGCCGGGGGAAGCATCCTCCTGTGCGGCCTGGCCATTCAGTTTCTCGGCCTGTAAGCAACCTATCCTTACCATCGATTACTTAGCTCAAGTTCCGCAGTTAGGGGTCTTAAGCGGGGTTTTTGAGTCAGAAACGCAGAAAGTCTACACTACATCCGCATCGGTGACGGGCAGTTGTGCCGGCAGATTCAACCCCAGCCGCTGGAGCAGGATGGCCTGATGGTCCGTCGGACGCGTCACGCAGCGGCGACGAATCGGGGTTCCCTCCTGCGTCGTCAGGAACATGTCCACCACCCGGAGTTTGCCCAGTTCTTCAAACACCCGACGCGGTTCATCCCCCAAGCCGGCGGCCTCTATAACGCTTACACGATTTACTTACGATGACCTCGGGCGATTGTATACGGTCCAAGTCACCCGTCGTAACAGCCAAGCGGTCACCGAAACCGCCACAACCTACGGCTACAACAAGGCCGGATCGTTGGAGAAGGTTCACTATCCCAATGGTACTAATGGGAATGGCAATGAGGCGGTGTATGAATATGATGCCCTCAATCGTCTGGCCCGGCTGACGAACCACAAGAACAACAGTCATGTTGAAAGCCAGCTTCTCAGCCGGTTTGAGTATTCCGGTTATGCTAATGGCCAGCGAGCGACTGCGGTGGAGACGCGGACGGGATGGATCTGGACCGGCTCGGGAAACAGTCGGGTCAACAGTCAATATGGTTATCCGACGCGTCAGATCGCGTATCAGTATGACGGTTTGGGTCGGCTCAAGTGGGAGCAGCGGAACGGCAATGACCCTAACGAGTTTGCGTACGATCTCGTTGGGAATCGGGCATCGCAAGAAGTCGGGAACTTAGTCGGTTCAGGCGATAATGTAAAGACTTCCTATTTCTACGACCGGCGGGATCGGCTGGAAAAAGAGTCCTTGAATGCCAATGGCACTCCGGCTACGATAAAACCCGATGAACTTGGAATGGGGATGCGGTATTATCGCGGGCAGAGGAATGGTCGCGGACTCAGGGGATGGTATAATGCCGGGAAGGGTGATGAACCGGAAGCCTTTGGACTTCCTCGGTGATAACGCTCATGATCCCTTTCAAACCGTCAATGGTTTCGGAGGTGAAGCTGTATGCGAAATTTCGTAGGGTCTGGAAATGGCAGAACGGATTGTGGCTTTGTTTGGGTTGGCGTATTCCTTTTGTGGTTTCCATGCTGTGTTTGGGCCGGCTCATCCGGGATCGTCTATCTAAGCGACATGCCGGAAAACATTCTCAGCCACACCCAGGCCTGGGGACAGTTGGGGCTCGATACGGCGGCCCATGCCCCCGGCATCGCGGGCGAGCCACTCCGGATCGGGGATCGGCGGTATTCCAAAGGTCTGGGGCACCATGCCAACGGCGATCTGGTGATCCTGTTGGAGGGGGCATATTCCGCGTTCGAGGCCGAGGTGGGTTTGCAGCCCTGCGGCTCAAGCGATGGGAGCGTTGTTTTCCGCGTGTTTGTGGATAACCAACAACGCTTTGACAGCGGGATCCTTCGGGCGACGAATGGGCCGGTTTCGGTGCATGTCAATATTGAGACGGTGCAGGAGCTTCGACTCGAAGTCACGGATGCCGGCGATGGAATCTCTTGCGACATGGCCAATTGGGCCGATTCCCGGCTCACGCGTTCGGCCTTGCCGTCGAGCCCATCTCGGCCGGGCGTGGACATCGCCCGTTTCGGCCGGGTTGTGACCTGGGATCCACACCGCAAGGAGGGTTGCCGGGCGAATCGTCTGCAGGAGTTCCTTGCCGAAGAGCTGTTTCTGGAGACGGATCTGGCGTGCAATGCCGACGGAACCTATACGGTGCCGACGACATCCGGCAGCGGTTGCATCGGGCTTCAGTGGTTAAGTTGCCGGGCGATCCGGGAACTGCGGCTGGGTTTGTCGGATGCGGTTTCTCAACTCCCGGTTGGCGACATCCAGGTCGAGGGCTGGTTCGGCGAGTCCGCCTGGCAGGGCCAATGGATGCGGCTCGACGGCAGCCTGCTGGCGGAAGGAAATGACATGGTGTTCCGGCCGTTGCTCAAATCCCCGGACGGAAGTCTCCTGCAGACCCGGAAGATTCGTTGGATTCTTCCGCCGGTCAAGGAGCTGCAGCGTGTTCGTTCACTTGTAGCGTTCACCCGGACACGGTGGGAGACGGCCAAGATCCTTGTTCGGGCCAAGGGTTCCGCCCTGCAACTGCGGGCCGGGATCTCCATCTGCAATGGCGAATTTCTGGAACCGGTTCAACCGGAAGTTTCGTTGACGGATCCTGTGCACCTATTCATTCGATATGCAAAATCCTCTCTTTCGAAGGCCGACCAGACGCTTGTCCAGTTCCGGCTGCCGGGGGGCGCATGGAGTGTGGCAATCACGGATGTTCTGTCCAACGATTGTGTGTACCTTTCCGACCCTGGTTTGTTTGTCACGCGGGATCCGGCCCCCGTCGATCCGGCCGAATATCAGAAAAAGATTGCGGAGCGGAAAACCATCCTTCAGGAAGTCCGATCGATGCCGGATCAGACGCTGGTCCAGGCGATGGCACGAACACACAACCCGGCGCAAAATGACGGGCCTGCGATGTTGTCCCTTGCATGTGACAACGCCAAGTATGTGGTGGACCGCGATGGTACGCTGCGTTTTCAGGCGGGCCGTACCGCAGGTGACGATTGGTTCGGCACGGCGGGCATGGTCCATCCCCGATTGAACGCGGCGAAAACCGAAAACCGTTCGCGGAAGCTGGAAGGGGGCTGGTTACCCATTCCGATATTGACATCGGATAATGACGGGATCGTGTGTACACAACGGGTGTTTGTTGCGCCGATCGACGAACCGGGTGACAATCCAGCTCGGATCGGTCGCCGGGGAATTTGCGTTGCCGAATTCAGCATTTCAAATCACCGGACGGATTCCGCCCCGGTGGGCTTGTCCCTCGACATCCAGACCAACGAAAGGCAGAATCAGCCGGCAAAGCTTTCTCCCATTGAAGGCGGGTTTCGGCTTGAGGGCGATAGCGGTCCGTTCGGCTTGATTACCCTTTCTTCGGCCAGTCCGCTGACGCCTGGCATCTCGGAGGGTCGATTCCAAGTGAGCGGGGATTTGCCGCCTCAGGCCAGCGCCGGTTGTGTCGTGTTCCTTCGATCTCCGGGTGACGATGGGGCTGCCCCGGCCGATGCGATGGCCCTGCGTAGCGATGTGGAGTCCTACTGGAAGTCCGTTCTGGCCTGTGCCGCCCAGATCGAGACGCCGGACTCCTTCCTCAATGATCTCATCCGTTCCTCGCAGGTCCGATGTCTGATCGCGGCGCGAAATGAAGCCGATGGTACCCGGATCGCCCCCTGGATCGCGGCCATGTCCTACGGCCCTCTGGAAAGCGAGGCCCATTCCGTGATTCGCGGCATGGACTATCTGGGGCACTCCGATTTTGCCCGGCGTGGCCTGGACTATTTCATCCGCCGGTATAACCCGGACGGTTTTCTGACGACCGGATACACAACATTCGGCACCGCGTGGCATCTCTGGACTCTGGGCGAACATGTTCAGCTCACCGGCGATTCCGCTTGGGTGCGATCTCACGCGCCCGAACTGCTTCTCGTTGGCGACTGGATCGTTCGGCAAACGGCCAAGACCCGCAAGATCAATCCCCAGGGGGAAAAAGTTCCCGAATACGGCCTCATGCCGCCCGGTGTTCTGGCGGATTGGAACTCCTTTGCCTGCCACTTCTGCATGAATGCCTATTACTATGCGGCGCTGCGAGAGTTGGGCACGGTGCTGGACGGGATCGGACATCCGCAGGCCGGGAATTTTCTAACGCAGGCCAATGCGTTGCGCAACGATGTACTGCGGTCGTACCGTTGGACCCAGGCCCGCTCGCCGGTCCTTCCGTTGCGCAACGGTACATGGATTCCCGCATATCCATCGCAGGTCCACAGTCCGGGCAACCTTGGCGATTTCTTTCCCGGCCAGGATGCCGGCCGCAGTTGGTGCTACGATGTCGAGCTGGGGGCACATCAGTTGGTGCCCACCGGCGTATTGGCCCCGAACGATCCGGAGGTCTCGCGCATGATGGACCACATGGAGGATGTGCAATTCCTGGCCAGTGGGTGGTTTGATTATCCGGCCGAACGAAACCGGAAGGACTGGTTCAGTCTCGGCGGATTTTCGAAGGTTCAACCTTACTATACCCGGAATGCCGAGATCTACGCCCTGCGGGATGAGGTCAAACCGTTCCTTCGGTCGTATTTCAATTCCATCGCTTCCCAGGTCAATACCGAGGTCATGACTTTCTGGGAACATTTTGCCCATAACGGCGCCTGGGACAAGACGCATGAGACCGGCTACTTTCTCCACCAGACCCGCTCAATGCTCGTCATGGAACGCGGTCAATCGCTGTGGCTGGCGCCCCTGATCCCCGGTGAATGGCTGCGGCCGGGAAAAACATTAACCGTCAGCAATGCCCCGACTCGATTCGGACCGGTCAGCTTCCGGATTACCCCCCGGATCGACGAGGGTGTCATCGATCTGGCCGTCACCCCGCCCAATCGCGTTGCGCCGGATGCCCTTGTCGTTCGCCTGCGGCATCCGGAAGGGCGAGTGCTCGACCGTGTGGAGGTCAACGGCCTTCCGTATTCAAAGTTCGATCCGCGACAGGAAACCATCACCCTTCCTTCGGGAAAGGATATCCTGTCGATTACAGCTCATTATCGATATTTGACAGATCAGGAGAAACTGAAATGAAGACACGCGCATTGGTGACATTGTTTTGGGTTCTGACGGCCAGCCTGGGATCCTATGTGTTGGCACAGAACACCGAAGACATTAGCGAGCTCAAGCTCCGCGATTGGCAACCCCGCTCGATGCTGAAGACCAAACAGAGCGTGGTCGAAAAACCGGCATACCCGGTGATCGATGTTCACAACCACCTGGGCGGGGGCAAGGACTATCTGACGCCCGACCGCGTTAAAAACTACCTGGCCGAGCTGGATGCCGCCGGAATTCGTACCGTTGTCAATCTCGACGGTGGATGGGGTGAACAATTGACCGAGACCTTGTCACGGCTCGATGAGGCGTATCCGGGTCGTTTTCTGACCTTTGCATTGCTGGATTTCGACGGGATCGACGATGAGGACTGGGGACAGCGCCAGGCCAAGCAGCTTGAAACCAGTTTCCAGGCCGGCGCAAAAGGGCTGAAAATCCACAAGTCGCTGGGATTGTCCTATCGTTACAAAAACGGCAAGCTGATGCCGGTCGATGATCCCAAGCTGGACCCCGTTTGGGACATGTGCGCCAAGTATCATCGACCCGTAATGATTCACACCTCCGATCCGGCCGCATTCTTCACGCCGCTGGACCGTTTCAACGAGCGATGGCACGAACTCAACGCCCATCCGGACTGGTTGTTCTTTGGTGACCCGTTTCCCACCCGGGCCGAACTCCACGCACAACGCAATCGTGCGATTGCCAAACATCCGAACACGACATTTATGTGTGCCCACTTCGGGAACAATCCCGAAGACCTCGCCACCGTCGGACAGTGGCTGGACCGTTATCCCAACATGGTCATCGACATCGATGCGCGAATCTCGGAACTGGGCCGGCAACCTTACACGACCCGTAAATTTATCCTGAAGTATCAGGACCGCGTCATGTTCGGCACCGATACCCATCCCAGTCGGGATGCCTATCGGATCTATTACCGATTCCTCGAGACGGATGATGAGTATTTTGATCCTGCGCCCAGCCATCAGCAACAGGGCTTCTGGATGATCTACGGGATATTCCTGCCCAAGGATGTGCTGGAGAAACTCTACCACAAAAATGCCGAGCGGGTATTGTTCGGCCTTCAGTCGCCCCCGCCCCAACCCGCCGCCGGGGTGCTGCCGGTTCGTCGAACGGACGATTTTCGGGTGGACGGCACCGGGAACGCGCCGGCCTGGAACACAGTTCCCTGGGAGCCGCTGCAACCGCGTACGACCGGAGGCCTTTCCTACCAGACTCGTTTCAAGATGCTCTACTCCGAGAAGGGATTGTATGTGCTTATGGAGGCCGAGGATCGCACGATCACGGCCACAATGAACGAGGACTTTCTCAATCTATGGACCGAGGATGTGTTTGAGTTCTTCCTGTGGCCGGATGAACGATATCCCGTCTATCTCGAATACGAGATCTCGCCGCTGGGCCGCGAACTGCCGATTCTCATCCCCAATTTCGGCGGCAAGTTCCTCGGCTGGCAACCCTGGCATTACGAAGGGTCCCGCAAGACGCAAAAAGCGACAACGGTTGTCGGGGGCTCCATGCAGCCCGGGGCTTCTGTGACCGGTTGGAAAGCCGAAGTGTTCGTTCCATACGATCTGCTCAACCCGCTGCAAAATGTTCCCCCGAAGTCTGGAACACGGTGGCGAGCCAATTTTTACCGCGTCGATTACGATGACGGCAAGGGTACGGGTTGGGACTGGGCACGGGTTGGCCCCAGTTTTCACGAATTCGAAAAATTCGGCACGCTTGCTTTCGAGTAGAACGGCTCAAAGCAATGGTCCGCGAAGAATGATCGGATTCCGTTTTGGGCCAGTGATTGTTGTCGAGACCGAGGTATAGATTGAGATGGTGATTGCAGGTGGAGATTTGCGATGTCGATGGTAACCAAACTGAATCGGCGGGATTTTCTGAAGGCGGCATCGATTGCGGCGGCGGGGATGCCGTTGGGTGTCGGGAAGTCGGTCCTCGGACAGGAACCGGGGCAGCGACCCGCGCGGGCTCAAGGCGTGGAAGCGATCAATCCCTGTGGGCGTGTACCGGTCAGTCTGATTATCGATGATTCGACCTGTCTGGTGAATATGGCCCATTTCGGGATACCGCAGTTTGCGGAGGTGTTTCCGGATCAATACAAGCAGGACTGGCGGAAACTGCCGCGTGAGATCCCGGATGCGTTCGTACGCAAGTTCGGCCTGTGGTGCCGCGAACACGGGGTCAAGGGCAAATACAGCATCGTGCCGTATCCGGCGTGCGTGGGATGGATCGATCGGTTTTTGCCGGGGTGGTCGAACAAGGAACTGGAGGAAAGTGTCAAACTGGTTCGCGAGTTGATGATGCCCGACTGGGACATTCATCCGGAGATGGTATCGCATACGCGGGTGATCGATACCAAGACGGGCATGCCCTATCCGGAGGCCAGCCCACGGTACATGGAGAACTGGCAGTGGACGGATGGGCGGAGCGTTGACGAGCTGGCCGACTATATGCGGTATGGGCTGCGGATTTTGCAGAATGCCGGTTTTATCTGCGAGGGGATCACCACGCCGGGCGGGTTCGGCAGTGGAGCGCGAAAGGAATTATCACAGGCAACACTGGCGTCGTGCCGGGATGTGTTCAAGACGGAGATTCCGCATTATTTCCGGGATCTGTTTACCGATGACCAGAGTGTCAAACCTTGCGTCGAGTATGCGTCGGGACTGGACGGGGACGATCCCCGGTGCGTGGTCTCGATCATCGGGTGTACGGGCGATTGGTTTGGCGGATGGGATGGGCTCGAGCGCGGATCGGCGGACAAGCTCATCACCGCCGATCTTGCGTCGGGACGGATGGTGGAGGTGATCGAGAAAGGCGAACCGGCCGTTATGGTGTGTCATTGGCCGGGAATCTATTTCAACGGTGAGGAGGCGGGATTTGATATCCTCAAGGAGGTGGTCAAGCGGCTGCACAGCCGATACAAGCATTTGATTTGGATGAATCTGTCCGAGATATCGCGGTATTGGGCGGCGAAGGAACTGACGCAAATCAGCCGCGATGCATCGCGAATTATCATGAAGGCCCCGTTTGCGTGTCCGCGGTTTACCCTTCGGTTGCCTGACCCGGCATCAGTCCCGCCCCGACTGACCTGCCAGGATACGCCTGTCGTACTACGGAAGGCCGGCAGTCTTCTTCAGATGCAAAGCGGGTTCTGGTACTCCAACGAAAAGAACACCTTCGTCTGCTTCGATCTGCCCAAAGGGACATCGAAACTCGAAATCTGATAAATCCGAAGACACAATGGAGACAATGATGGATTCAACTCCCGTCCAATCCGATACGATTCAGACCCGGCGACTCCAGTCTCTGGACGCCTACCGCGGGTTGATCATGCTGACCCTGCTGTGCGGCGCGATCTTTGCGCCGCTGAAAGGGCACGCTGTCTGGAACTGGCTCTATGTCCAAAATGAGCATGTCGCATGGGAGGGCTGCGTGTATTGGGACCTGATCCAGCCGTCGTTCATGTTCATGGTCGGCGCGGCGATGCCCTTTGCGTTCGCACGACGCTCGGCGCTGGGCGACGCGTGGGGCCGGCAGTTCCTTCATGCCCTGATTCGCGCGTTCAATCTGGTCCTTATCGGCGTTCTGCTCGACCACTTCGGCGCCGACAAAATTCAGATTGGATTCATCCGCGTTTTGCAGCAGATCGCCGTTGGCTATCTGTGTGCGTTCTTCGTCATCCATCGCGGCCTTCGCATGCAGGGAATCGTTGCTCTGTCGATCCTTGTCGGATATCAGTTTCTCTGGATGTATAATCCGTGGAATGGTCCCGGCGGTCCGTGGGCCCAGGGCAACCAGAACATCGGCAGCGCCTTCGACCTGTGGTTGCTCGGCCGGAATTACTCCGGTCTCTATGTCGGAATGAATGCCATTCCGGCCACCGCGACCATTCTTTTCGGGGCCATGGCCGGCCGGGTGATCCTGACGATGGATCATCGACGGGCCTGCGGGGTATTGCTCCTTGCCGGGATCTGCGGCGTCGCGATCGGTCTGGCCGTCAGTCCGTGGTTTCCGTTGATCAAACGCATCTGGACGCCCAGTTTCGCCGTCTTTGCCGGGGGCTGCACCACCCTAATGCTCCTGATTTTCTTCTGGATCATCGAGGTTGTCGGCTGGAAGAGATGGTCTTTCCCTCTGGTAGTGGTCGGCACCAATTCAATCGCGGCCTATGTGATTGGTAACGCTTTCGGGGGCTGGTTCCGTAGTCTCAGCGGTGTCTGGGCGAACGGACTGAAAGGACCTCTGGGAGATGTGGGGTTTTCGATCTTTCGCAATGCCCTGTTTGCCGCGGCCGTGTGGGGAGTGTTGTACTGGCTGTATCGGCGCAAGATCTTCTTCAAGGCATAAGACGAGCCAGGTAGTCCCCTTTTGCATGAGGGAGACCTGTCGTTCTCGACATTCCTCACGGAAGAGGGTGAACGATTCTTGACATCATGTTAATCCTCTTGTTTTTGCGAGGTACAGATGATAGTGTAGTATAGTTCAGATATGATGGTAAAGTTGAGTATAGGTTCGGTTATCAGGGAAATCCCAGTTCAAAAGGAGAGTACTATGGGTAATGGCAGAATGTGCGGTGCGTCGGGGTGCGGGATGACGCGGCGATCGTTTCTGGGCAGTTGTGCGGCGTGTGCGGCGGCGGGATCAATGTTGACTTTGCCGGGGGCAGCGGCGAAGGCGGCCGATGATAAGAAGACGCGAATCCGGATTGTCTATTCGCTTCACGGTCCTCAGCAGGAAGGGCCGGACTGGCCGAACAAGGGCTTCGATTTCCGTCCCGTCATGCAGAAGACACAAGAGGAATTAACCAAGCGATGCCCCGACTATGAGTTTGTCTCCTCCCTGGCCACTGGACCGGAACAGGCCAAGAACATCCTCGAAAAGGACAAGGCCGGGCGGATTGACGGCTACCTTGTGTACCAGATGAACTGTTGGAACCAGGTCGTGCAGACGATTGCGACCTCTGGCAAGCCGGTGCTCTACGCCGATTTTCAATATGGCGGAAGCGGGGGATTTCTGGTTTACACGGCCGGTTTTCTCCGCAGCCAGACCCCGAATGTGGGATTCGTTGCGTCATCGCGAATCGAAGACCTGGCCGAAGCGGTCCAGTGTTTTTCGCTGGCCAAGGGATCGGCCAACGACTTTGTGGCGGCGACCCGTCGTGTGCGAGCGTCGCGAACGCCCGGAGCGGGAAATCTCATATGTACACCGGATGATTTGAAAATCCTTTCGACCAGCGAGTGCATGGCCCGCATGAAGGCCTCAAAGATTCTGGCGGTTCGCGGGGAGGATTCCGGCCCGGCCGAGTCGATCATGGGGATTCCGATGGAGTATGTTTCCTTTGCGGAAGTCAATGAGGCCTGGAAGACGGCGGATCAAGACCAGTCCCGCCAGGTGGCCCAGCGCTGGCAGAAGAATGCCACGGCGGTGATGGATGTCTCGCCGGAGACTCTCGAAACCTCGGCGGCGATGTATCTGGGGATGAAGGCCGTCCTGAAGAAGCACGAGGCCAACGCCATCACCGTCAATTGTCTGGGGGGCTTCTATGGCGGCCATATCCACGCCTATCCGTGCCTGGGTTTCCATGAACTGAACAATGAGGCCCTGATCGGCGCCTGCGAGTGCGACATTCGATCCACCGCGGCGATGGTCGCTCTCACGACCCTGACGCAGGGCCGACCGGGATACATCTCCGACCCGGTGATTGATACCTCCAAGCGGCAGATCATCTATGCCCACTGCGTGGCCTCGAACAAGGCGTTCGGCCCGCAGGGTCAGGCCAATCCCTTCACGATCATGACCCATTCGGAAGATCGACAGGGGGCCTCGGTGCGTTCGATTCTGCCGTTGGGATACATGACAACGACCGTGGAAATCGATCAGGGTCGCAAGGAGATCCTGTTCCATCAGGGCAAGTCCGTCGCCAACGATCCGGATGACCGGGCCTGCCGCACCAAGCTGGCCGTCGAGCCGGTGGGCGATATCGAAAAACTCTTTACGATGTGGGATCAATGGGGCTGGCACCGCGTCACCTGCTACGGGGATCTGAAAAAGCCCATCTATGCCCTGGCCGATGCGATGGGCTGGAAGGTCGTCGAAGAGGCATGAGAGCAATATGGAGCGGTATGAAAACGACTCTTGTCAACTATGAATCAATATCTCCGGCGGCACCCGCACCAATCCGTGCGTCGGTCAAATCCTTCGCCCTCACGGTCGTATTCGTCATTGCCACCAGTACATTTGTCGTCTCGGCCTCGGAGGTCAAGCTGGTGGTTTCGTCCAAAGCGGGTGATCGACTGACGGCCCGGCCGGCGGTTCCGTTCGCGCCGGCGTCGAAAACGCAGAGCCGGTTCCGGATCGATGAGAAGGTTACTTTTCAGAGCATCGCCGGTTTTGGCGCTTCGTTCCTCGAAGCCGGGATGATCTGCCTGAACAGTCTGTCGGCAGCGGAGCAGGAAAAGGTTTTCCGCTCGCTGTTCGATCCCGAGGAAGGAGCCGGTTTCACGGCCATGAAGACCGTGATTGCCGGCACCGACTTCATGTCGGCCGGGCTGTGGTACACCTACGACGACATCCCCGGCGATATCGAGATGAAACAGTTCTCCATCGCGCGCGACCTTGGCCCCAACGGACTGGTCACTTACATCAAGCGGGCCCGGAAGTATGGCCTGTTTGTACTCCAGGCGCCGATGGATTATCCGCCGGACTGGATGCTGTTCGATGTGAACAACAACCAGGATGTCAATCCGCAGTACTTCGATGCTTTGGCCAGGTACTACCTGCGTTATCTCCAGGAATATGCAAAGCAGGGCATCTTCATCGACTACCTCAGCCCATTTAACGAACCGGGGATCTACACGAAGATTCCCTATACGAAGATTCGCGACCTGATCAAAAACCACCTTGGGCCGCTGCTGCGGAAAGAGGGCATCCGAACCCGGATCCAACTCAGCGAGGCCTGCACCCGCGACGAGGCCTACCGGAATTATCCGGGGGTGTTGGACGATTCCGAGGCCCGGAAGTTCATCGCTGTCCTGCCGTATCACGGCTACGACTTTGATCACTTCGACCGCATGGCTTCCCTCCGGGAGCGGTATCCCAACCTGCCGCTGTGGATGACCGAGGTGTGCCACGCCTACCAGGCGGGCACGCCGAAATCCATGAAGCTGCCGCGATTTGACTTCGAGGATGGGGACTTCTGGGCCAATCAAATGGTCTCTGATCTCGAGGCCGGCGCCTCGGCCTGGATTTATTGGAACCTGATTCTCGATCAGAATGGCGGACCCTGGCTGGTGTCGCCCGTTCACGGAAATCCGGATCACAATATCCAGCATCCGGTGGTGATCATCGACCGCCAGGCCGGGCAGGTGACCTACACAGGTCTGTATTACTATCTGGCGCACTTCAGCAAATTTGTGCGGCCGGGCGCGGTCCGGATCGGGGCAACGGGCAAAGCGAAAGAGGTCCGGTGCCTTGCCTTTCAGAACCCGAATCGCCAGATCGTGGTGCAACTGATCAACAGCGCGGGCGAGGACACCCAAGTCGGAATCGAGTGGGGAGGTCAAACCGTGTCGCTGACTTTGCCGGCGATGTCGATCACCACCTGCCTGTGGAATCCGGCTTCAAGCGGGAAGTAGGTGCCGAGCCGAATAACTCGTCATTCTCAAGCCATTGAGCCCTTCGGGAATCGGGGCCCATTGGACACATCAACCGATTCCGTCGCTCCTGTTGACCTCAAGCCCGTGATGGATTACCCGATATCGATTCAGGTCCATCATCAAACCGTAGTCTGATGCTTCCGCCGCATGAGGACTCCGCCGATTGGGAGAATCCCTTTTTCACCCGTCGAAATCCTGGAAAAGTCCGATGCCGGCGGGACCATGATTCGATAGAATGTACCCTCTCTCGCCCCGATATTGATAGGGACGAGGAGGGGCAATCTTCTGAATGGGGAAAAGGAGGCGGTTTAGCCCAGGCGACACGCCTCTTCCGGAAAGAAAGACGGCGGGATTTCCGGGTACAGGGCGGCGGTCCGAAGTTTGGCCAGGGCCTGGTTCAACATTCGGCGGATACGCCCGACGGACAGGCCGAACTGGTCGCCGACTTGCTTGAGGGTCATCGGCTTGGACCGGTTGCCGCCCAGGCAATACCGCGCCTCGACAATCCGTTTTTCGAGATTCGACAGGACGCCGCTCGGATGGTTCAGCAGGGCCAGGATGTCCTGGACTTGAGCGGGAGGATTCGAATCCTTCTCGGGTCGCGGGTGGATATCACATTCCATCTCCGGATCCCACGGGAAAGGAAACATCCGGTGATGGCGGTGCCACCGGTGGGCCAGTTGAATCAGACTCAGGAGGATCACCCGGTGGCCGTAGGTGCTGAACCGAAAGCCAAAGGAGCAATCGTACCGATGGATCGCCCGCAGCAGGGCCAGATTTCCCTCGCTGACCCGGTCGGAATATTCCGGGCCGGAGCCGGCCATTCGCTTGGCCAACGACAGAACCAGACCCAGGTTTCCGGAGACGAGGGTATTGCGGGTGTCCAGATAGAGTTGATTCCATTCCAGGCACTCGGCAATGTCGCCGGAGCGCCACGGGCCCGGCCCCAGCAGCACGGCGCGGAGCCGATTGATTTGGAAACGGGCGTAGTTCATTTGCAGAAACAGCGTCCGTTCCTCGCCGGCTTTCAGGATCGAACCGAGACATCCGACCACCTTCTGAGTCAGGATCTCCCGCATTATCTCCGGGGATTGAAAGCGGAGATTCGGGACATACTCAAACGAGTTATCCAATAGACCCTTCAAATCGCCAAGCTGTCCGATCGATAACGAATGGGGATCCAGAATCTCTTCGTCGGGTTGGGCCACAGAACAGGTCGCCGTGTTCATGGGGTACCTCCTTGTGCTTGTCGTGATCGTCGCGCCATCCCCGGACGCGGTTTGCGCTGCCAGGGTCCTGCTTGGGGAACCGGGATCCGGAGAATGCCTTCGGGGCCCGCGGTGTACTGCGGGCCTCGAAGATCTCCCCTCGGAGAATAGCGTGTTACTGGTTTTGTCTCGATGCATACTCACATTCGATTCCTGTCACCAAACTTACTACAATTGTAGGGTGGATGCGATTTTTGAATATCGGGGATTTCCTTATTTCTCTCCCCCGAAATCCTTAGCCGGGATCCATTGCCGCCAGATGATGTGGGCCAGCGGAAGCCGCGCGCACAGAATCAGGATGTCGGCCAGCGTGGACTGCAGCACGACGGTCTGGAGGGTCACCGGACCCTGCCAGGTTTGGACCGAGTAATGAAGCATGCCCATCGTTCCGGCGATCACCGCCACGACATTGAACCAATACGCCCACAGGAAGGTATCGGCGCGGTTGAACAAAAACGGCAGGACGAAGGCGCTGACGATCCCGAACGCAATCGGAAACCAGTTGGCCGGGTCCTTGCTCGGCGAGTGGATCCGCAGATGCAAAAGAAGGCCGCCCAGCGCGATCAGAAAAAACGAGGTTACCGGCAGG
>Ga0209777_10005237_pt1 | contig 15037 bp, 13 predicted proteins | sample FrelakmetHBP12HB_FD_187147 | JGI IMG/M metagenome (GOLD analysis project Ga0209777, IMG submission 187147) | Freshwater lake sediment microbial communities from the University of Notre Dame, USA, for methane emissions studies -HBP12 HB (SPAdes)... | ecosystem: Environmental > Aquatic >... | reverse complement strand
TATGGCCTTCTGAATGCGGTCATGGGCGTAGCCCAACAGCGCACAGCCCCAGCCCATGATGAGGTCGATAAACTCCTTTCCTTCCACGTCCGTAATACGACTGCCCTTGGCTGACCCTGCAAAGAGGGGGAAGGTGGGTTCATCATGGCTGCGGTGAACACCAAGTCCTGGTGAGAAAAACCAGTAATTGATCTCCTTTGCCTTCTCCCATACGTGTTCGGACCGTGTTCGATTGCCTGGAAGAACCTCGAGATCGATCAAGACAGGGGCAAGACCGCAGTCCTCAAACATCGTGATGTTCTGGACCATCAAGTCTATTTTCAATGTGTAGCGACCGGGTGTGTCCGGCACCTGAAACGGAAAGCAGAGAACCGCAGTTTCCCCCGGTCCGACCCGTTCACGCAGGAGGTGTCCTATAGTGCTAACCTGACCGTCCAGGAAGACAGCAAGGGCAGTAAGGTGGCCATTGGTGGGGTTCCGGTACCACGTCTCAGTGCCGGTGTTCCTTACCTTGACCCGGAAGGCACTCCTGGACCCTGCGGTCAGGCGGTTGGAGATGTTGTGCTCGATATAGAGCGCTGCATACTCGGGAGCATCTTCACGCGTCTGAGAATGATCTTCAACCATAAGAGGCGCCTCGATGGGAGGAACCCCATGATGACTGAAGAAGGCCACACCCTGTTCGAAGAGATCCATCTTGAGGACATGCGGGCCTTTCTCGCTGGGCGCTGTAAACTCAAAGACGAAATGAACTTTTTCTCCCGGGGAGACATCATGCCGGAGACGCACGATTTGCATCAGGGATTCATCGACGTAAGCAGCGAGACAGACAAAGGAACGTCCCGGCGCGCCGGATGCATGCCAAGTTTTCTGCCCTGTGTTTTGAACATAGATGCGAGCCACTGCCTTTTCTCTCGCTTGCACTCTTTCAGGAATATCCTTCATGATGACATGACAAGAGTATGGGCGAGCCGAGAAGGAACCCTGCTTCAGTGATTCCTGTGGCAGGAGACCCTGACGGGAGAGGTCCACCATTTTCTTGTGCAGCGCGATCAGATTGGCGCGGATATTCAAGCCCCGCGGGCAATGGCAGGTTATGTCCCGGCAGTGGACACAGGTGCTCTCCCGTTGAGGGTGAAGCGCGAAGTATTGCAACTGATCATCATTTCCGAACGTCGCATAAGGTGACATGGCGATGTAGGCAGACCTGAACAGCCAGGAGATATGGAGACCGTGACCACAGGAGTTATCACAGTCGCCGCAGCGGCTGCAGAATTCCCGGGAGAGATCGGCCGCGAGGGACTCAACACGCTGCATCGTCTCATGATTGAGCGCGATCTCCCCACAACCTGCAGAGGCATTCTCCGTGGCTTCCTCGACTGAGGCCGTTCCGGGGATGACACATGCGATCTCAGAATTCATCAGGAGGTACCGGAGAATGTCAGTGGCCTGGATTGTGGACATGGAAGGTGAAAAGTCCGTCTTCCAAAGAGAAGGCTTTCCGGGAGAGAGCAACCCGCCCGCAAAAGGTTTCATGACCATCAACCCGATGTCCAGTTCCCTCAGGAGCGGAAAAATGTGATCCTTCATGCCCGGGATGTCCTCGAATTCCCAGGCTGTTACATTGGGCGGAGGCTGGGCCACTCTGAAAAGGGTGTCGGGATTGAAGCTAAGGACATGAAACCCCAGAGCATTGTAAGATACCATGACCGCATCGAAGACGTTGCGCTTAATCCTGTCGTGCAGATGGTGAAGAGGTCCGTGTGTGGTGCAAAAAATGGACCCCAGACGCCCCTCCTCCTTTTTCCGGTGGAGGAATTCCACCATCCCGCCTGTACCCCACACGTTTTCCCCGCACATTTCCAGATCATAGAGACAGTTTATACCGAAGAGGTCCAAATACCCGGTTCCCAGGGCCTCACAGGTTGACTCAAACAACCTCTCAAAATAGTCCTTGTTTCCCCAGGCCTGCGAACAGACATAGACTTTTTGCTTAACGCCGGATTCCCTCAGGGCCTTCGCTATCAGTTTGTCTGCACCCTCATACTCGGGAGAGGTGTGGATGATGTTCACACCCATGGTGAGCCCTCGGACAAGAGTTTCAATGGCCTGGCGTTCCGGAACGAGCCGCAACTGGCAGGTACCAAAACCGACCACTGAGACACGGAGGTTTGTCCGTCCGAGGCGGCGGTAGTTCATGCCTTGAAGGTTGCCTGCGTGATTATTATTGCGGGAAGAGTCCATTGGCTCCTCGTGACACCTCACATTACTATACGCCAAAACCTATGTCAAGAGAGAGATCTTGAGTGAGATCTTGAGTTTTCTAAGTTTTTTGCGCCAAATGAAAACAGATGTGAAAATGATCAAGAGCACAATGGGGCTAACCGAACAGGATAGCATCTTCAGCGGTCAATCAACAAAAATCTCTGAAGTGACAACTGACCCATTGAACAGATCTCTTTAATTTCACGATAGTTAATGTTGACAAATCGTAGTATCATAATGATGTGAGGTAAACCCTCAGCTTTGCTGGGGGACTCACAAAGTTTGATATTTTCGGGAATATAAGGAAAAGCCTCCTAACTGTGAACCGCTCAAAGTGACACAACAAAGGAGACTTTGATTTGAACAAATCTTTAAAATCAAAGAGGGAATGATTGAGGATCGTTCCGGATGTTGTTGACAAGAAGCCAAAAATTAGCTTAGATAGGGTAAGGGATAAACCATAGGAACCGCGAGGGGAAAGAGAAGAAATGAGAAAGTATTATACCCTGAAGAAGTATTTCGGCTTTGCGCTTGGAGGAATTCTCTTCTTCTCTTATATCCCCTTGCGCTTTGCCACTTACCTGGGTCTCCTGGCCGCTTTGATCGGATTTGCCTTCGCTCTCCCGGTGGTCTTCCTCAAGCTCATTCACGAATTTGAAGTTTCGGGTTATACGTCCCTCATTGTCGTGATCACGTTTCTGGGCGGTGTCCAATTGATCGGAATCGGGATCATGGGAGAGTGCCTGTCCCGTCTCAATGACAATGCCCGTAAGTGGCCGATTGCGGTCGTTGCAGAAAAAAACTCCGGGGATTCAAGATGAAGATACTTGTTCTGGGAGGGGATGGTTTTTTGGGGTCTCACTTTATCGATCGGGCCGTGGGCTCAGGGCATGAGGTAACGGTCTTTGATCGATTCCCTTACCAGACCTCAAGGAACCTGGAGCACCAGCGGGGCAACATCCAGTTCATTTCGGGAGAATTCGCCAACAGGGAGATGCTTTCAAACGCCCTCATGAACCAGGACATCGTCTACCATTTTATCTGTGCGACCACCCCTATCGAAAGCTGGAATGACCCCTTTATTGAAATCGAAGAAAACCTGCGGACCTCACTCCAGCTCTGTGAATTGGCGGTGCAGGGAGGTGTCCGAAAGATTGTTTTCGCCTCCTCCGGAGGCACGGTTTACGGTCCCCAGAAGCAGGCCGTGGATGAAAAATCTACCCCTAAGCCTTTTTCCCCTTACGGGATTACCAAACTTGCAACGGAGTACTTTCTGAATTACTTTCGCGAACACAGCGGTCTGGCTGCTGATACCTACCGGATTGGAAACGCCTATGGTCCCCGCCAGTCCATGTGGCGGCCACAAGGAGTCATTTCGGTCTGGATGCGGGACGTCTTAGCCGAAAAAGAAATACAGGTTTACGGCGACGAAACAACCCTCCGAGATTATGTTTACATCGAAGACATCACTTTTCTTATGACCCATTCGCTGTGCGATCTGGATTCGTCAGAAGTGTATAACCTCGGCACAGGGAAAGGAACTTCGGTCCTTCAGCTTTTGAATATTTTTCATACGGTCCTCGATGCATCCATTCGGTATCGGATACACCCGAGACGCCCTTCCGACAATGCGGTCATCGTCCTGGACAGTTCGAAGCTGCTGGCCCATTTCCCCGGCTTTCAGTTCCAGACCCTGGAGGACAAAATACCCGAAACCTGGGAATACGTCAAACGGTGGCACCGGGATATGGGGCTATCGGCAGGTCAGGGGGGACCGGGATGAAGCAACCAGCAAAGGTACTTCGACCTCATTATAGCAGCCAACGTTTTCCACCACATCAAACCAAGATATTGACATCTCCTTGAGAAAACAAGTATATAAGAAAGCGTGAACATCTGTCATGTCGCCCCTATTTATTTGCCGGGAATCCTACCCGGTTGTTCAAAATACCTCCAAGATGTTTCAGAGGTGCTCGCTAAAAGAGGCCATCGAGTGACTGTTCTAACGGCCAATGCGGTCACGGGCAGAGGCTGGGTTGATCCCTTTTTCGGGGAATACTCCTCAATAAAGGAGGAGACGATCAACGGGGTAAGAGTGAAGCGGCTAAAAACCCATTGGCAGATCACCTCGACGATGCACCTCTTAAGAAAAGTAGCCAATGGTTTTTTTCCCCGTTCGATAGGAAATATTGTTTCTCTTCTTTCCGCCGGACCTTACCTTCCCAAACTGAAGGAGGAATTTCAAAAGGAAAGATACGAAGTTATCCACGTCACTGCCTTTCCGTTCGCCCTCGTTTGGCTGGTACGAAAGGCCTGTCAATCCCTGGGAAAACCTTTCGTTTGCACCCCGTTGATTCATTTCGAAGATCCAAGTCACAGCAATCCTCTCCTCTGGAAGGCCCTCGACGATGCCGCTTCAGTGATCGCCTGCTCTAACTATGAAAGGGAAGGGATGATCCGGAAGGGAATAGACCCTTCCAGAATCCATGTGATCCCGATGGGAATTGATTTAGATGAATGGGCCAATTCCGACGGAGAGAGATTTCGGGAAAAATATCGTCTGAAAGGGAAAAAGATCATCCTTTTTGCGGGAACAAAAGGTTATAATAAAGGCGCTATTCATCTTTTACGGGCAGTCGAGAAAATAAGGCGGGAAAGAGACGATTTGATTCTGGTCAGTATGGGATTGCCCACAGAGGAATGGTGGAGGCAGAGAGGCCTGCTCTCTCAGGCCCATCTCCTCGATCTTGGATATGTCACAGAGGAAGAAAAAAGGGACGCCTTTGATGCCTGTGATCTTTTTGTGATGCCATCGAGATATGACTCCTTTGGTATCGTTTATCTGGAGGCGTGGAGGCGAGGGAAAGCGGTGATCGGTGCAAGAGTGGGAGCGATCCCGGAAGTCATCGAAGAGGGTAGGGACGGTTTACTGGTCGAATTCGGAAATGTGGATCAGCTCGCCTCGTTCGTCCTTTATCTCCTGAACAGTCCGGATCTCTGCAGGGAGATGGGGGAGAGAGGCAGAGAAAAAGTGTTTAAAAAATTGAACTGGGAGAGAACTCTTCCCCTGATCGAAAAGCTCTATGCACAGATTCGATCTTAGTTCGACCCTCTCACGACATCCTTTTCTCATCCTTTCCTTGCCTTTCATAGGATTCACACTCTTTACGCGATTGTCATTTCAACCGATCGTTGACGAACACCTCTTCCACCTGAAAGCGATCGGGCAGTTCGCCTCATCCTTTCCTTTCTTCAATCTCAAAGACTACCCTTCTGCTTCGGGGCCGCTTCCATACATCTTTTGGGTGATGATGGGTAAGATCATCGGCTTCGACCTATGGAAGTTGAGATGCCTCACGGTTTTGATTTCGTATTTGAGTAGTGTTCTTTTCTTTCGTACATGCCGGGACGAGAAGCTTCCTTTTCCTCTGTTAAAAACCCTGATCCTTATCTTTTTCCCTTACATCTTTCTATACTCCTTCACCATTTACACGATGAATTTTACCCTCTTTTGGGAAATCTTCTCTTTGCGATATTTTTTGAAATATGTGGAATCCCAATCCAAAGGCGATCTCATGTGGGGCTCTATCGGTTCCTTAGCCCTTGTCTTTTCCAGGCAGATCGATGTGGCGCTGCCCGTGGGCATCCTTTGCTTCTTTCTGGTCGAAAAACGCCTGAGAAAATTAGCGAGCCTGCTTGCGTGCCTTGTGCCTATCGGGGGATTACTGCTGTTGGTTATTTATTGGAAAGGAATTACTCCCCCACCATTTCAAACTGCATTCCCACTATCGTTCAAGCTCACCCAGCTTACTCTTCTTCTCACGGTATTGGGTTTCTACCTTCAACCCATCGGGCTCTTCGAGGGGAGAAGATTGAGAGGATGGCCTGCGTCCTTTTTTCTCCTCCTGGTTCCGTATCTCTTGATTTTCAACGTTCCTTACCCGCAAGAGGGGTTAGGCATCGTCTATTATGGGATTGATCTCGTAAGCAGAACATTCCATGGCGGGTTTTCGTTGATCGGGCCTCTCTATCTCGGATTGGTGGGAGGTCTGGTCTTCCATGGTATCGTGAGAAGCGTTCGGGAATCTCCAAGGCCTCCATTGGCATCTTATGTTTTGTTATTCTATACCCTTCTGAATGGCTTCAATTCCTTCGTTTACGAGAGGTTTTACTATTTTGCATGGCCCCTGTTTCTTCTTTTGTTGCCCAGGGATGTTTCAGAGAATCGAACCGTCTTAATGATCGTGTTATTATTTCTGGTCGGTATCAGTTTATCCTATGCAAAGCTTGTATGGGTGTTTCCCAAATGAAGATCGGATGGGTTGATCTTCTAAAAGAGAGATATGGAGGAACGATCTATACGGACATGGCCCAGTCCATCCTTTCGAAACATTACGATCTCGAAAGGATCAATGTCGGTCTGGATCATTTCAAGAAATACCTCTACCCCAAAATACTTTATCGCCTCTTCAAAGTTTCCGGTCAAAAAGAGATCTGGATAAGGAACTTCGATTCGATCCTCACATTGCCTTATGATGGCACCCAAGGCAAAAATATCGCCTTAATTTTTCATGTCGATCAATCCTTTCAACCCATCTATCTTAAACCTCCCTGGATCATGTTAGAGAAGATTTTTTATCACCATCTAAAAAAAGTCGATATCATTGTTACCATTTCAAAATACTGGCGGAACCATTTTGTGGAGAGAGGATATCCTAATGTCCATCTGATTTACAACGCCTTTGATACGGACCAATTTAACTTCGAAGCGGAGGAGATCTGTGCGTTTAAGAAACAATTTCGATTAGAAGGTAAACCCATCGTCTATCTTGGCAATTGTCAGCGCATCAAAGGGGTGGTCGAAGCCTTCGAGCACTTGAAGGATATGGAGGTCACCCTTGTAACCAGTGGACAAAGAGAGGTGAATCTCCCGGTCTTAAATTTGAATTTAGATTATAAGGGATATCGCTTGCTTTTAAAGTCTTCATCGGTGGTGATTACCATGTCGAAATTTAAAGAAGGTTGGAACCGAACCGCTCATGAGGCAATGCTCTGTAAAACACCGGTCGTTGGTTCCGGTCTTGGAGGAATGAGGGAATTGCTGGAAGAAGGAGGCCAGATCATTTGCGAAGACTTTGGCGATTTAAAGGAAAAGATTTGTTATGTGTTGGAGCATCCGGAACTGGGTGAAGCGGGCTATGGGTTTGCAAAGCAGTTTACGGTCAAGAGGTTTGAGGAGGAATGGCTTAATCTCATCGAGAGGGTCCATGAAGAGAAATAAGAAGATTGGACTCATCTGTTCTCCGGGTGGCCATTTGGTAGAAGTCCTCCAATTGATGGAGGCATTTGAGGACCATCCCTTCTTTTTCTTGACTTACGGTGAGAAAGCTACAATAGACCGGGAAAATACTTATTATATAGGCAACTTTGCCAAAAATCCCTTCTCTTTGATTACGGGGGCCTTAAGGATCCTCTATATCTTTCTAAAAGAGAGACCCCGGGTTCTCTTCTCCACTGGAGCCGAAATAGCCATCCCTTCTTTTTATATCGGAAAATTTCTCTTTCGCACGAAGCTCGTCTATCTGGAATGTAGCGCCCAGGTTTATCACCCCTCTTTAACCGGAAAATGGGTCTATCCCATTACCGATTTATTTCTTGTCCAATGGGAATATTTGCTAAACCAGTACGGACCCAAAGCAAAACATGTTGGAGGATTAATTTGATTGAATTTAGAGGCTATTGGCTGGAGACTTAGGTTATATTGAGAGTACGAGAAGTGAGCAACTTCGAGATGAGATAGGAGAGGTTGAGAGGATGCTTAAGGCACTTATAACATCGTTGGAAAATAAATACTTGACCTCTTGAATCCTGGAACCCTCGAATCCTCTTCGTCGGCTAAATGGGAGCAATACCCTATGATCTTCGTCACCGTGGGGAATGATTTTCGACCCTTTGACCGATTACTAAAAAAGATGGATGAGATTGCCCCCTCTCTCCCGGAGGAGGTTTTAATGCAAAAGGGTTATTCGACCTATTGCCCTCAGAACACAGAATATTTTGATTTTGTTCCCATGCAATCAGCCACAGAATATCTTTTAAAATCCCGATTGGTGGTTTCCCATGCCGGGATCGGAACGATCATTCTATGCAAGAGACACGGAATTCCCCTCCTTATTCTCCCGAGAAGAAAGAAATTCGGGGAGCATATGAATGACCATCAGTTGGAGATTGCTCAGGCATTGGAAGAAAGAAAGGATGGACAGATCCGTGTCCTCTATGAAGAGGACCAATTGAAAGAAAAGATTCTTGAACATATGGCGGAGGAGCGAAGAGACTCTCCGGCCGATAGTACCGGAAGGTTAAATCTTGTTCATGCCCTCCGGGAGTTCCTTCAAACGGCGTTCTGATGAACCGGTATCCTCTGATCTCGATTGTCATCCTGAACTGGAATGGAAAGGATTCTCTTTCTTCTTGCATTCAATCGGCGAAGGAGCAGACCTATCCCAATATAGAGATACTCCTGGTGGACAATGCCTCAACGGATGGTTCTACTGAATATATTAAAAACCTCTTCCCCGACCTTCATCTGATTGCCAACCAAGAAAATTTAGGGTATGGAGGAGGAAATAACCGGGGCATTCAAGAAGCCAGGGGGAAATATATTTTTATTTTGAATAACGACACGGAAATTGATAAAGAATGTGTGGAAGAGTTATGGAGGTGCCTGGAGAGCAACCATGAAATCGGTGTGACCACCCCCAAGATTCTTTTATATGACCGAAGGAACAGGATCAGTGCGGCTGGATTAACCATCTACCCCGACGGCCTCTCCATCGGCAGGGGTCGATTAGAACCTCAGGAAAAATATAACCGGATGGAGGAAGTTTTCTTTGGAAGCGGTTGTGCTTCCCTCTTGAGGAAAGAGATGCTTGAGCAAATCGGTTTATTTGATGAGGACTTTTTCGCTTATGCCGAGGACACCGATTTGGGATGGCGGGCAAGGCTTGCGGGATGGAAAGCCTTCTACGTGCCGGAAGCGGTCGTTTACCACCACCATTCTAAAGCCTTTGGGACCTATTCTCCCCGGAAGGCCTTTCTGGTGGAACGAAACCGGATCTGGGTGGCATGGAAGAATTTTCCTCTCCCTTTTCTTTTTTTATGGCCTTTTTACACAGCGTTGCGGTATTTCTATCAGGGGATCGGCGTCTTGACTCAACGGGGCGCCTCTGGGATCTTTGGAAAGGAGTTCTCTCCTCTTCTCTTAATAGCGATTGCGGGGAAGGCCCTCTGGGGAGCCCTGAAAGGGTTACCGCGCCTTCTTGAAAAGAGAAGGGACGCTCAAGCGAAGAAGAAGATTTCCAATCAAGAGTTCTATCGGTTGTTTAAACAGTATGGCATCAAGGCGAGGGAGATCGCCTTGAAGGAATGAGGGAAGGGAATGGCAGAAAGGGAGAAAAGGGATGGGGTCTCCCATGAAAACTCTGATTATTATTCCGGCATTCAATGAAGAAGGGACCCTGCGGGATGTGATCTTGAACATCCGGGCCTTCCACGCCCAGGCCGATATCCTGGTGGTCAATGACGGATCGACCGATGAAACAGGAAACATTGCGAGAGAGGAGGGGGTTTTGATTTTAGATCATCCCTATAATATGGGAATTGGAGCCACCGTGCAAACGGGCTTCCTGTATGCCTTAACGAATGACTACGAGATCGCCGTCCAAATTGACGGGGATGGACAACATCCTCCGGAATTTGTCTCATCCCTGCTCGAGCCCATATCCGGGGGGAGATCCAATCTTGTGATTGGATCCAGGTTCCTTTCCGAGGGAGGCTTCAAATCGACTTTCCTTCGAAAATTGGGGATCAACTATTTCGTTACCCTTATCTGGATTTTTACAGGCCGGAGAATCACCGATCCTACCTCCGGATTCAGGTCCATGGACCGGAAAGGGATCGCGTTGTTTGCCGAGGATTACCCCTCCGATTATCCAGAGGTGGAGGCGTTGATCCTCGCCCATAAAAGGGGCCTCCTTTTCGAGGAAGTCCCCGTCCGGATGGGGCATCGCCAGGGAGGGGTCTCTTCCATAGGTTTGCTCAGCGCGATCTATTACATGGTGAAAGTGACACTCTCCATATCGATCGGCTTCTTCAGGGGGAGCAAGGGATGAGCGCTAAATTAACCCTCTTTACCATCATTGGATCGAGCCTTCTCCTGCTCCTCGTTTTGGATCTGGTTCGAAGGAGATATTTAAAGGAGAGGTATGCCTTATTATGGATTGTGACGGGAAGTCTTTTTCTACTCCTATCGATCCGAACGGATCTCTTGCATTGGATCGCCTCGCTCCTTGGATTTTTATTACCCTCCAATGCCCTCTTTGTCCTTGGTTTTGTCTTTTTTCTCCTCATCATCCTGGCCTTGAGCGTCATTACGTCACGTTTATCGGAAAAAAATAGAACCCTAACCCAGGAAGTCGTGTTATTGAAAAAACGGGTGACGGATTTAGAGAAATCTCATGAGGCAGGGAGTCCTCCGGGTGAGAAAAAAGATTAAATTTGACCATGTGGCTTTTGCCATCATCGTTTTGACCGCTTTTGCCCTTTACGGGAGCGCCCTCTCTCATGCATTTATCTTTGATGATCTCCGGAGCATCGTCGAGAATCCCTATATCCGAAATCTCAGGAACGTCTCCCTTCTTCTTCAAGGCATTCAGTCGTACACAGGCCCCTACAGGGCGTTACCCACGATTACATTCGCCGTGAATTACCATTTCCATCAATTGAATGTCTTAGGGTATCACCTGGTCAACCTCATTCTCCACATCCTGTCCGGAATTTTAGTTTATCTTATTTCAAGACATCTCTTTAGGCTCGCATCCAAGACAGAGGAAGCCTTTCCCGAGGGCAAGCCAGAGGTCAGGAACCGCATAGACGATGTATTTCCTCTCTTGACGGCATTGATTTTCATCATCCACCCGATTCAGGTGAACACGGTCACCTACATTGTCGGGCGGAATGAAGGGATGGCGGGCTTCTTTTTTCTCCTCACTTTTTTTCTCTTCATCAAAGGATCCTTTCAACAGGGCCGAAAGAAAATGATATACTGGTGTGGCGCTGGACTTTCCTTCCTGGGCTCCGTCCTGTCGAAAGAGATTGGATTCATGCTGCCCATCGTATTGATTCTATTCGATCTCATCTTCGTCTGTCGGACGCGGGAAGAAACGATGAGACGGTTAAAGATCTATCTTCCCCTTTTCTTATTTCTCACCCTCTATGGTCTATTCTTTCTGAGAGGAGGGGTATGGGGAGTTCTTATCCAGGGGTCCCCGGGAGGGCAAGGGTCTCCTCTCTGGGAACACCTTTTGACGGAGGCAAATGTCATCATTCAATATTTCAAGTTGATCTGTTTACCTCTTCCGGGATGGCTCAATATTGACCATGACATGAACATTTCGAAGACACTCATGGAATATCCCACCTGGATCTCCGTTTTGGTCCATTTGGCTCTTTTGGTTCTTGCAGCGATCTTTTTCCGGAAAAGGAAACTGATATCCTTTTCGATTGGTTGGTTCTATCTCATCCTGGCCCCTACCTCCAGCATTATCCCGACATGGGATGTCATGGTTGAGTACCGTTTATATCTTTCCCTCTTTTCCTTCGGACTCCTCTTGGCCTTGAGCATCAAGAGCCTTTCTCAATTTCTCAGTCGCAAAGGCTCCAAACGGTTTGGCCGGAATCTCGTATGGGGGGTGGCGATTCTTATGCTCTGCTTCTATTCCTGGGTCACCCTCGAACGGAATAAGGTTCTGAAGGATGATCTGACCCTTTGGACGGATGCATCGAAGAAATCACCCGATAAATACCGGCCAAAAATCAACCTGGTTAACGCTTACATCCGACACGGCCTTTACAATCAAGCCATCGAGGAGTGCTTGGCCCTGTTAAAAAAGTATCCCGACGATCATGAAGTGTATAATGCATTGGGGGTTTCCCATAGGCGCCAGAGAGAATATGACCAGGCCATCGACTGTTTCCAGAAATCCATTCGAATCAATGGCAAGAGTGTATTTGCTTACTACAATTTAGGAGTCCTATTACTCGAACAAAAGAAATTGGACCAGGCCGTCGAAAATTTTGACATGGCCCTTCAAGTCCTTCCCTCCTATGCGAAGGCTTACAACAACCTCGCCAATGCCCTGGCGATGAAGGGACTGCTGGACGAGGCCATCCAGAAAGAGAAGGAGGCCATACGGATCGATCCCATCACGGCCGAGTTCCGTTATAATCTGGCAAGATTTTATGAAGACAAAAATATGGTTGCTGAGGCGATCCAGGCCTATAAGGAGGCTCTCAGATTAGACTCCGGGTTATTTCCCGCCCTCCTCTCTCTTGGAATGCTTTACAGTCGAATCGAGGATTCTTCCGAGGCTATACGGGAGCTTGAGAAGGCGCGAAGAATCGATCCCCATTCGGGAAAAGTCCATTTCATGCTGGGTGTCAATTATCTTCGAATAAGGGAAATTGATAAGGCCATCGAGAGCTTAGATAGGGCCCTTCCGCTCTCTACAAATGAGAAAGATCGAAAAGCAGTTGAGAGCCTTTTAAACCGGTTACGGTCCCGTCTTTAATTGGATGCTTGACAGTGCTTCAATCATCGCTGACTCAATTGAAATTGGGAGGATGCAAAAAAAACGAATGGAAAACGATAGACGTACAAAAAATGTGTAAGCGAGATGCTTGCGGTTTCTTGTTTCATTATTAAATCGATGACGGGAACGATGGGGCAGGCATCAAAATGAGGAGACCGCTTTGAAAAAGGCTTTGATTACAGGCATTACAGGGCAAGACGGTTCTTATCTTGCCGAATTTCTGTTAGAAAATGGGTATGAAGTCTATGGGATGGTCAGGAGATCGAGTACGATCAACTATGAACGGATCAGTCATATTCAAGATAAGCTTAAGTTGATCCATGGAGACCTACTCGATCAAAATTCCTTGATGGAAGCCTTAAGATATTCGGAGCCCGATGAGGTCTATAATCTTGCAGCTCAGTCGTTTGTCCCCACTTCGTGGAACCAGCCGGTTCTGACAGGTGAATTTACCGCTCTTGGCGTCACGAGAATACTCGAGGCAATCCGAACGGTTAATCCTAAAACTCGGTTTTATCAGGCGTCATCAAGCGAGATGTTCGGGAAGATCCAGGAAACTCCCCAGAATGAAAAGACTCCATTTTACCCCCGGAGCCCATATGGTATCGCCAAGGTCTATGGACATTATATCACGGTGAATTATCGCGAGAGTTATGACATGTTTTGCTGTTCAGGGGTCCTGTTCAATCATGAATCGCCTCGAAGGGGGTTGGAATTCGTCAGCCGAAAAGTAACTCATGCTGCAGCCAAAATAAAGCTCGGACGACAGACGAAATTGATCATGGGTAATCTGGATGCCCGACGGGATTGGGGATTTGCCGGAGACTATGTCGAAGCCATGTGGTTGATGTTGCAACAGGACGAACCCGGTGACTATGTGATTGCTACGGGTATTTCCCATTCGGTAAGAGACCTGATTCAAACGGCTTTCGATCATGCAGGGTTGGACTGGGAAGACTGTGTTGTCAGTGATCCTAAACTGTTTAGACCCGGTGAAGTCGATTACCTATTGGGAGATCCGACAAAGGCAAAAAAGAAACTCGGATGGCACCCAAGACTTTCTTTCGAGGAATTGATAAAGAAGATGGTGGACCACGATATAGCATTGAATCAAAAAGTCAAATGAAGTGGGAGATGGCACAGAATGCCTTTGGTCCATGATAGTCTCTGAAGAAATATCGACCTGCTTTGACTGCTAACCTGTGGAGAAATCACGGTTCAGTATCAGAACGCTTCCCTTGGTACCCTTTGGTCGTTGCTCGAATCCTAATTGCCATCAGGGAAACCCCCGGCTCTGCCGGAGGTATTTGACGTGTGCTCAATAGCCAGAGACCAGGGGAGGGTCAGATAGGGCTCTCCCTTTTTTGTGGCAGGTGGGGTTAAGGCGCCCACCATTTTGCCATCACAGAAAGATCAATTGCAGAAAAGCTGGCGAAAATAGTTCAGGGCACCTGGACATTAAATTTTACGCTGGAGTTGTTTTTATCTCGTTGGATAATAACCACAACATACCAGGGACCCGACATGATGAATCGCATGGTTGCTTGGAATTGTTCTCCTTTTAGGGTCGCATCCGTTCTGAAGTTCATCGGGACCATCCTTGGCATCGGCGGCATGTAATAATTGACCAGAACTTTTGCATCCTTCACACGTTTGCCTCCGCCATCTCTTATTTCTGGGTCTTCGTGGAAGTGAGTGGGTAAAATTATATCTTCTTGAGCATGCGAGTTAGAATCTTGAGCCGGAGATATTCCTCATCACAAAGACCGTAAGCCCTTCTCTGAACGACCCGGATCTTATTATTCAATCCTTCCACAAAACCCAGGGATACTTTGTTTTCAGGTTTGCTGTATGCCGCAACCTCATCCCAGTGTCTTTCAATCATCTCGGCAAATTTCTCGTAAGGTTTTAACCGCTGCCATTTCAATGAATCTTTCCAGTGATCAAGAAAACGCCGTGCCCATCCCTCCGTCTGGTAACTCCATAACTGACCTAAGGATTCCTTCAGGAGATAGGCTGTATGAAGTCGTTTGTTCGCTTTCAAAAGTTTCTTTAAGGCCCGCCGTCCATCGAGACTCAGGTTCTCTTTGTGCGAGAGGAGCGTATACTTTTGCCCCTTGATA
>Ga0209777_10005236_pt1 | contig 15039 bp, 12 predicted proteins | sample FrelakmetHBP12HB_FD_187147 | JGI IMG/M metagenome (GOLD analysis project Ga0209777, IMG submission 187147) | Freshwater lake sediment microbial communities from the University of Notre Dame, USA, for methane emissions studies -HBP12 HB (SPAdes)... | ecosystem: Environmental > Aquatic >... | reverse complement strand
TGGGCATCCTTGCGTCAGCACCTATCGGAGCGTGTCAGATAGAGGTTATCAAGAGGTCTCTGCACAACCATCTTCTATCGGCGCTGATGGTGGTAGCCGGATCTGCGACACCTGATGTGTTGTACGGCCTGATTGCTTTCTTCGGTTTTGCGCCATTTTTAGAACACAAAGACGTTGTTGCAGTCTTTGGGCTGGTCTGCACCGTTTTAATGTGGATTTTAGCTTATTTTACACTCAAACAAAGCGCAAAACCTCATATTACGAATATGGATATGCAGATTCTTAAATCAAAGCGCGTAGGATATGTGACGGGTGTTCTTTTGAGTGCTACAAATCCATTGACGATTTTTTACTGGCTGATTGGTGCAAAAATAGTCATAGATATCAAGGTGATAAACAGATTTAATTCATATACATATGTGGTGTTTGTTCTGGCAGGCACCCTAGGGATGATGACATATCTTTCTGCCTTAGCTTTTATCCTTCACTGGGTACATAAGTTTATTTCTCACACCACGATACGACGTATCAATTTTATATTGGGAATCATTCTCATCCTTTTGTCCGTATATTTCCTATTCACATCTCTCAAAGTCCTCATTCACTAATCTTTATCCCAATAGAGATCGCAGTGGACTTATGTTGCCGATCGTGAAGGATTTTGTATGATAGTGATCAAAACTTTCATTTGTTTTGCAAAGTACTCAGTGTCTCTAACGTGGTCAACAAAATGTCATGCGACCGTTTTTTAAATCTTTTTATTGAAAGGTAAAAAATGACTAGACCAAAAATCGCTGACGCTTAGGTCTGGGGCGACAGATCGATAAAGGCAAGGCCTTTCCGAAGAATCCCGTTACTGATTATAATATAATACCTGAAGGGTAAGAAGGAGTCGTGAGGTTATCTTGTTTGAAAGAATTATGGATTATTTAATGGTCTTCTTGAAACATCTGATAGCAATATAAAATATTATCATACAAAAAATAATTAGCGCACAAGTTTCTGGCAATAGGTCAGTAAAGGAAAGACCTTTTAAAAGGACACCGCGGATTATTACAAGATAGTACCGAAAAGGAATCAAATATGAGAACCACCGCGCCGTCTCCTCTATATTTTCTATGGGGTAGACGAAGCCGGATAAGATAAGATTAAGCACTATGAGAAATATATCCCACATCATCGCCTGACGTTGCGTAGAGGAAATAATCGAAATAAGCGTCCCGATTCCGAGATTTGCGGTGATCATAAGTGTTGATAAAGAAATAAAAAGGAGAACATTGCCTCGAAAAGGAAGCTTGAAGAGAAAAATGCTCACCAGAGTTACAAAAAGAAAATCTGCCAATGATACAAATATATAAAGTAATATTTTTCCGAGCACTATCTGATATGGTTTTATCGGGGCTACCAATATTTGCTCCATATTTCCAGATTCTTTTTCCCTGACCAAAGTAAATGAAGCAACAATCATCGAAACAATAACTATAAAAAAACCTAACACCCCCGGCATAAAAAATATCTGGCTTTTCAATTCAGGGTTATACCAGATTCTTTCTATCATTTTTATATTAGAAAAATTTGGGGGAATGGTTTCCGTCTTCACGGCTTTTTTTGAATAGATTACATTGGAATAATTCCCTATTATTTCACCGGCTTTTGTCAAAGCAGCTGACGCAAGAAATGATAGCGAACCATCGAATGAAAGTAAAGCACTTTCTGCGATAATTTGTATTTTGGTCTTTTCTCTTCTCTTGGCATAAAAGGAAAACTTCTTCGGAATACGAATACAGAAATAAATTTTATTTTTATCAAACGCACTCTGTATGTTTTTAGGAGAAGTTACGAAATACTTGATAGTAAAATACTCACAGTTTTCAAATTTTTGAATAAGTGATCTGCTCACTGAAGTATTATCTTCATCACAAATCATGGTCTTGAGTCCCTTCATCTCTGACGTAGAAATATAACCGAGGAAAAATATTTGAATGATGGGAATTATGATAGCTATTTTAAGAATGTTATCTCTCTTAATCTCGAGAAATTCCTTTGTAAGCATATGGAAGATTGGCCACAAAACTCTGAAGATCATAGGTATTTTCTAAATCTCCTGGAAGAAACAAAGAGGAATAAAGAAGAAAAAATGATAAGACTTACCAGTTCAGGGGCCAGAGGCAAAAGTCCTGAATAGGGTTTGAGAAAAAGTGAACGACAGGCAGTCATAAAATATCTGGCAGGGACCAAATAGGTCAATATCTTTAATGGCCAAGGCATAAAATCTATAGAAAAAATAAAACCGGACAAGAGAATGGAAGGCAAAATTGTGAGAAGAAAAGTACTCATAATCGCTACTGATTGACTATTTGAAATACTGGAAATAAGAAGACCAAGGGATAATGCACAGGCAATAAAGAAAAAAGCAAACACGAACAGCAAAAGTGCGCTCCCTCTGATAGGTATATTAAAAACAAAAATACATATAAGAACAAGGATAGTCATACTTATCATTCCAAGAACAATCTGTGGAAGAAGTTTGCCCAGGATGAATTCCATCGGTTGGATTGGAGTTGCAATAATCTGTTCGTAGCTATTCGTTTCTTTTTCCCGAACGACACCGATGGAGGTTAAAAGACTTGACATTAGCATCATAATAACAGGAATAACGCCAGTGACGTTTTGAGCATGACCAGTTAGATGGGGATTGTACCATACACGCGAAAGCGATTCGATATAGGGAGTTTTTTGAGATTTCATACTATAGTATTTGTGATAATAGATTACGATGTTCTTTGAAAAATCCGCTACAATATTTCTCAAATATTCGATAACCGGCTTGGAAATAAGCGCCTCAGTTCCATCCACAATGACTTGGATCTGAGAGATTTTCCCTCTTTTGATTTTTGAAGCAAATTCTTTTGGTACAATAATAATGGCCCTAACCTTATTTCTTTGCAGCAACTTTATTTGCTTGTTCACATCATCAAAATCGCTGCAATATATTTGAAAATTGCCTGAATTTCTAATTTTGTCTTTTAATGTTCTGCTAAACAGGGAATTGTCTTGGTCTACTATTCCTATGTTTATGTTTCTTGGAGTAGGGCCTACGGCAAATCCAAATATTAACAACATGATGATAGGGGAAATTACTGATAAAATAAAAGCACTCTTATCCCTTAAGATGTGAAGAAATTCCTTTCGACACAGCGCGATAAGTCGCTCAAGATTGACTGGGATTGGCATGTTCATAGGTTTTAATCAAGCTGACAAAGACATCTTCCATGCTTGCCTGGACTTCGTAAATTTCTTTAAATGTTATATTATGCGTTGAAAGAAATTCTTTGATTGTGCTTATTGAATCATGGGAGAATATTTTTGGAATAACGTGAATTACCGCGCCATACATTGAAATCGTTCCAAGTTCAGATCCCTCCGAGACAAGCTTTTTATAAGCCGAAACAACGTCCTGAGCTTCAATCTCTATAATGGGATAGGGAAATACCATTTGTTTTATTTCAGGGATAGTTCCTTGTGCAATTATATTTCCTTCATGCATTAAAGAAAGTTTATGACAGTGCTCCACTTCGTCCATATAATGGGTTGTAACAAAGACAGTGGTTCCGCAACTTGTAAGTTCATTCATAATATCCCAAAATCTTATTCTTAAAAGAGGCCCGACCCCGGCGGTTGGCTCATCCAAAAAAAGTATCTCCGGATTGTGCATTATTGCGCAGGCCAGCGAAACGCGCTGTTTCATTCCGAGCGGCATATAACGGACAAGCATATGCTCACATTCAGTCAAACCTGTTTGTTCTATTACTTCCTGTTTTCTCTTCTTAATCAGTTCGCTTCTTAAACCATAAATGCCGGCATAAAACGTAATATTTTCTTTCACTGAAAGATCATTATACAAAGAAAATTTCTGGGACATATATCCCAGCCGTCTTTTTATTTCTTCCGGATTCTTTCTTACGCTGAACCCGGCGACTTCCGCATCACCAGTTGTGGGCTCAAGCAGTCCGCAAAGCATCCGGATAGTGGTAGATTTGCCGGCGCCGTTTGCTCCCAGAAGCCCGTAAATCTCGCCTTTTTCAACCGAAAAGGAAATAGAATTTACCGCAGTGAAACTGCCGAAATTCTTGTGAAGTTTTTCTGCTTTTACACTGATAGCATTCATAGGGTTATTGTCTGATTTTGCTGACAAAGATGTCTTCTATCGAGGGCAACATACGCCTTAATTGAGCGATATTTTCAAGTTTGGACCGTATTTCGTTAAGATGAGTTTCGTCTCTTAAAATAATGTGATATTTCTTGCCAAACACCTGAATATCTTTAATTCCTTCAATTGTTTTGAAAACTTTTATAAAAATATCATAATCAGTTGCGGGAGTAACTTCTATAACAATCGCATTGAATTCTTTTTTTAAGTTATTGGGAGAATCACAGGAAAAAAGGTTGCCATGGGAAAGCAGGCCGATCCTTCCACACCATTCTGCCTCATCCATGTAGGGAGTGCTCAATAATATCGTAACCCCTTCCGAGACAATATCACGGAGAATATTCCAGAATTCACGCCGGGAGACAGGATCCACACCAGTTGTCGGCTCATCGAGAATGAGGAGACGCGGTCGGTGCACTAGCGCACAAATAAGTGCAAGTTTCTGTTTCATACCGCCGGAAAGGTTCCTTGCCAGGCGTTTGGTGAACGGTCCTAGGCGTGTCATCTCAAGAAGAGGAGGAAGTCTGAAAAGTAGCGCGGCTTTATCGATCAGATGGATTCTACTAAAAAAATAGATATTCTCCTGTACGGTCAAATCGTCATAAAGACTGAATCCCTGGGCCATGTACCCGATATCATGTTTGATCTCTTCAGCATATTTGGGAAGTTCTAGACCGAGCACCTTAACGTTGCCCAGAAACGGCATCATTATGCCACTGAGGATCCTAAGTATCGTGGTTTTTCCGGCTCCAACGGGACCGATCAAACCAAATATCTCTCCCTTTTTGACATTGAAACTCACATCGTTCACGGCTTCAATGCCGGGAAAAGACTTTTTGAGATTATTAACTTCAATCGCAGTTTCCATTGTCTAGGGTCTGCTTACCTTTGATATAAGCAATTATAAAGGGAGCTAAAAAAATGCATTATTCCTGAAATACTTCCACGTCGGCGGGCATGCCGGGCTTGAGCTTCAAGTCCGGGTTGGGAATCTTTATCTTCACTGCGAAAACTTCTTTGACTCGTTCGTCCTTGGTCTGCACATTTTTTGGCGTAAACTCTGCTTCTTCTGATATATTGGTGACTTTGCCTGTAAATCGTTCATTTGGAAAAGGATCAGCATATATCCGTGCGGGCTGGTTCAGCTTGATTTTCCCAATATCCATCAGCGGCACATATACCATAATTTCCGCGACCGACAAGTCACCTAATGTGAAGATTGGGGTGTTTGGCGCGATGAGCTCCCCAACTTCTACATTTTTCTTCAAGATAACTCCATCCCAGGGAGCATAAATATTTGATTCCTTCAGCATAATTTCAGCAAGTTTCAAATCTGAGACCGCCTTAATATATTGTGTTTTTGATGTCTCAAACTGCTCCGGAGTAATCGTCCCCGACTTAATGAGATTTTGGCTTCTCTTGAAATTCCTCTCTGCCTGTGTGAATACAGCTTCCGCTATATCTTTTTGCGCAGAGACGATGCCTGTTTCAAGTTGGGCAAGAAGATCGCCTTTTTTTACTGTAGCACCCTCGTCAGAAAAGAACTGCTCGACTCTGCTTGAAATTCTCGAAGAAAGATCAACTTCGCGTATCTCTATGGTGCCTGAAGCCGTAAACATTTTTTTTTCAGTACAGCCACAAAAAATCATCAACAAAGAAATAAAAGAAACCAAAAAAATGTTCCGTTCCATGTATTCTCCCTGACTTGGCTTAGGTGAGCCGGTTATGTTGTCATCGGGTCCCAAGACAAAATATGAGGTTATTGCAGAACTTCACTTTCTGTCGTGCTATCAGCCGAGGCGGACACGGTGACACATTTTGGCTTCGGTGCCAGTCGCATATAAAACTTACATTATTTTATTGAAGGTTTAACAGTAAATCATTCCAAACTTAAAGCACTGACATTATATAAAATTAATCTCTAAAAAAACAAGAAGAATGGCAAATTATAGGAAAACTTTTTTTAAAAAGGATTGTTCGGGATATGTGATATGCAACAGATATGCTTAGATAGCCAGTAGCGTAGCAGTAAATTGAAGGCAAAGTAGCATTGAAAACCTTGATGTTCTCAACTCATGTCTGATCCGGCACCTTTTATATATGAACCGAAAAGACACCAGTCCATCAGAGTTGCCCCCCTTGGTTGTAATTGAAGCTTAAGCAAAAATGAGTCCGATATCTTGCGAGATTATATACCTGTTTGCTAAAAAGTCTTTTTTTTGTTAAAATCTTTATTCAAAAGTAAGGAAATATTGTTTGAAAGAAATGTATAGAAACAACTTGGGCCTTGCCCTCAAGCTTCATAAATAAGTCATTGGTAAATGGTTGCCTTGTTTTTAATTCTGCTTTGATCTGAGATGGTTTTCGAAATGGAATTTAAAGATATGATAAGGAAGTCAGATTGGAAGACTTCTTTAATTCTATTAAGCACACCTCTTATACTTGCCGTTTATCTTTATCATGGCATGCACCCTGCCTTTGAAAAATATTTTCCTCTCTTGAAAAGCAATGTCTTCTTCGAGATTTATAGCTATACATATGAATATTTTGCTGCTTTGATACTATTATTTATTTTGCCAGTGTTTATAACCAGATTTATTTTAAGAGAAAACTTAAGGGATTATGGTCTCGGATTAGGCGACTGGAAGTATGGCTTAAGATTCGTTATTTTATCTATCATAATCGTGTTCCCAATACTCTTGTTAGGATCCCATGCGTCCGACATCCGTGCAACATATCCTCACGTGAGAAATGTTACTAATAAACCAGATCTTTTCATGTTGGTTGAGTTTTGCTATATGTTTTACTATATTGGCTGGGAATTTTTCTTCAGAGGATACATCCTATTCGGATTAAGAGAAAAATTCGGGGATTTTTATGCCATATTAATCCAGACAGTGCCTTCGTCCATAATGCATATTGGTAAACCTGAGGGAGAATTTATAGGTGCAATAATTGTAGGAATAATCTTTGGGTATCTTGTCTTACGCACCAAATCTATATGGTATGCTTTCTTCATTCACCTTTTTATCGGGATAGCAATTGACATTTTGGTTGTTATTCAATTCCATTAAGAGGGAAAACCGTGGAAGTACTTGTTACAGGAGCTAATGGTTTCATTGGAAGTACTCTTTGTGAAGCTTTGATTAAGAGGAACTACAAAGTAAGAGGACTTGTAAGGAAGACAAGCGATCTAAGATTCGTGCAGGACCTGGATATAGAACTTGTCTGCGCTGACCTTTCAGATAAGCATTCTTTAGCAAAAGCAACAAAAGGTGTTGATATTGTCTATCATATCGCAGCACTCGTAAATGACTGGGGTTCACTGAAGCTATTCCGAGAAATGAATGTGGAAGGCACAAGGAATATCCTAGAAGCTGCTGTTTCGTCAAAAGTAAAAAGATTTGTTTACGTCAGCACACTTGTGGTTCACAGTTTTCTGGATAAAACCGATATGACAGAAGAATCACCCGTGACCCCACCGCCATTCCCTTACTGTATATCAAAGAAAGAAGCAGAAGAAGTAGTAATGGAATTTTATGTAAGATACAAATTGCCTATTACTATTATAAGAACTGGTGATGTTATTGGTCCAAAGGATAGGACCTTTTTTTTAAAGATGGTAAAAGCACTTGAAAGGGGAATCATTCCTTATCTCAATCAGGGTAGATCTCTGTTCGCTTTCACATATGTTGAAAATCTTGTTGATGGTATAATACTTGCAGGAAATAGTGAAAAAGCCATAGGTCAGACATACGTGATCACCGATGGAATCAAAATAACATGGAAAGAATTCTTTGATATGCTTACAAAAGAGATGGGTGTGCCGAAACCTTTTTTCTCTGTTAGTAGCAAAATTATTTATCCATTGGCGTTCTTTTTAGAAATCGCATATAAATTACTTGGAATCAAACAAAGGCCGCCGGTGACAAGATACATGATTTCTCATGCAGAAAAAAATGTTCACTTCAGTATTGAAAAAGCGAGAAGGGAATTGAATTACCAGCCTAGAATTTCTCTAATAGAAGCAATAAGACGAATGGTAGAGTGGTATAGGACATATAAACCGTAGACACCCATGAGCATGGCGGGCCTAAGTTTCAAGGCCGGCCAAGTTTGCAACTTTTATCTTTACGGCGAAAACCTTTTTGACACGTTCATCCTTAGTCTGGATATTTTTATCTTAAACTGCTTTTTCAGATATGCGAATGATTTTGCGGTGAAGCGTTCATTTGCGAAAGGGGCGACAAATACGCTTGCTAGTTGGTTCAGTTTGATTTTTTCGATTTCCATCATTGGAATATAAATCGTGATCTCCGGAAAGGAAAGATAAACTATAGGATGAGTCCGCTACAAAGGAGAACCAGATTTAAATATCATGAAAATTACTTTCATTAATCCATTAGCAACTTCAGTCTATAAGAATGCAATATATGGTCCAAAATTAGGACCTGCTTTCTTGGCTACTATACTTAAAAATGCAGGACATGATGTTAATGTTATTGAGGAGTCAATAAAAAAGGTAGATGTAACTAAAGTAGATTCTGATGTTGTTTGTTTATCTATGTTGACTTGGAATGCTAAGAGGGGTTATGAGCTTGCTTCACAGATCAAGAAACTGAATCCAAAAACTAAGGTCATAATTGGAGGTATGCATGCTTCAATGATGCCTGAAGAAGCTATTAAGTATGCAGATACGGTTGTTGTTGGTGAGGGAGAATCTGTAATTAAAGATGTTATTGATGGCAAAATTGTCGATAAAATTGTAAAAGCCGGACACTTTAATAATCTCAACGACCTGCCTTTTCCTGATTTTTCATTAGTGGATGAGTTCAAACCAGACATATATCCAATATCAACTTCAAGAGGCTGTCCTTGTGACTGTAATTTCTGTTCAGTAGTAGCTGTTTTTGGCAGACGTTATCGGTTTAGAAATGTAGATAACGTTATTAATGAATTGGTAGGGATTAAGCCGAAAAACCTTTATATTTATGATGATAATTTTTGTGCATTAAAAGATAGGGCTAAAGAGATACTAAGAAAGATTTATGCTAATGGCATAAAACTAGATTTTCTTTTTATTAACAGCAGGTTAGATATTGCTCATGACGAGGAATTAATGAACCTTTTGTCAAAGCCGAAAATTAGTGTTTTAGAGGCAGGAATTGAATCTATAAATCCTGTAACACTTAAGAATTTTAATAAAGAACAGAAGATTACGGATATTGAGCATTGTGTGAAGACGTTGAAGGATTATGGCATCATTTTATATACAGGTTTTGTTATTGGTTCTGATTCGGATAATAATGAAACAATAAAAAATACTCTTGATTTTTGCATAAAGAACGACATCGATTTTCCCAGCTTTCACATACTTACACCATTTCCGGGGACTAAGATTTACCAGGAGTTGGAAAGCGAGAAACGCATATTTACTAAAGATTGGAACATGTATGATTTATATCGTTGCGTTTTTTATCCTAAGAATTTTACCCCTTATGAATTGCAAATGCGTGTTTTAAATATGTGGAAAGAGTTTTATTCAATGAAGAGAAACCTAAGCAAGCTGCTCAGAGAAAGTATCATTAAAACTGTCTTCCGCTTTAAACTAAATAGAATTATTAAAAATACGGTCAAACAAAGCAAGGATTTCTCAGAAGAATTAGAGCGTGTGAGCCGAAATAGATAATGGTTTAATTAAATTCTCCTTTACCAATGAAGTTTTGGTAGTGGCAAAGGAGCTTTCTGAAAAGTTATTTAAACGGTCGTTTCCATGCCCCAAACCTGTTTTAAGCTGTGTTTATTTTGCGGTTTCAAAAACTTGAAAAATTCATGTAAGTGTTTTTAGGGGATTTCTTTTAGCAACGCGTCCCTTATGTCCCAAAGAGGTAATATGGATTATAAGAATATTGAAATAAATATAATAAGAAATAACAATGATTGGAAAGATTTACTCAATTTGCCTTGGAGTGTATACAAAGGCAACCAGAACTGGGTGCCTCCTCTTTTAAGTGAAGTGAAAGAAATTCTTGATGTGAAGCGGAATCCTTTCTGGGAACACGCGCAAAGAGAACTATTTTTGGCTAGAAGAAATGGCAAGGTCGTGGGACGAATCGCCGCAATAATTGACGATAACCATAACAGTTTTCATCAAGAACAAACGGGTTTTTTTGGTTTTTTTGAATGTGTGGAAGATTTTGAAGCGGCAAAAGCTTTGTGGATTGCGGCAAAGAATTGGCTTAAAGAAAGAAAAATGCAAATAATGCGAGGACCTGTTAATCCGAGCATGAATGACGAGTGTGCTTTTCTCCTTGAAGGATTTGATAGGCCGTCAGTTATTATGATGCCCTATACTCAGCCATATTATTTAAAGCTTGCGGAACAATATGGCCTTCGAAAAGCCAAGGATTTATACGCTTTTATCAAGAACAAAGAAGATGGAATACCGGAGCGCATTGAGAGGATGGTGGAAATAGTTAAGAAAAAAACCGGTGTTAAAATCCGTTCTTTTGACACGAATAATTTTGAAAAAGATGTGCAAAATATCAAGGATATTTATAATTCTGCCTGGGAAAAGAATTGGGGATTTGTGCCTATGACCGACCGGGAAATAGATCTGATGGCAATAAAATTGAAACAATTTTTTGAACCAAAACTCACATTATTCGCTGAGATTGATAATAAGCCGGTTGGAGTTGTTCTCACGGTCCCCGACATGAATCAAGTATTGATAAAATTGAACGGGAAATTAGGTCTAATTGGAATTTTAAAGTATTTTTATTACAAAAGAAAGATCACCGGAGCACGTTCCCTGGTCGCCGGCATTAAAAAGGAATACCGCAATAGCGGCATCATTGCCGTCTTGTTTTATGAAACCTTAAGAACTGCTATTCAGCTTGGCTATGAGTGGGGTGAAATTGGCTGGAATTTAGAAGATAACTATTTGATAAATCAATTTGACTCCGATATTGGCGGGAAAATATATAAAAAGTATAGAATTTATGAAATGAAGATCAACTAAGTGGAATGAGGCAATACTTCACTTGTGCAGGGCTGGTAGTCGGGAAAATATGTTTACGAGAAGAGATATTTTCTGAAGGAAGGATTCTATAAAACTTGCTTATGTCAAAGTCTAAAACCCAAAAAGGAATTTAAAATCAAGATTTGTTTTTCTGGTAATTCTAATCCTGCTAATTTCATTTCTTGAATTTCTGTTCTATCTCGTCTAAATGAATCTGAACCTTAAGATTCTGGTTAAGGTATCTTAACCAGTCGGCAAAAACCATTGACGCCTGCCTTTTCTTCAGCTCCACAAGAAATGTTTCCCTGTCTTTCGCAAAGCCGGCCATATTCCCGCGGTTAGCCTTGGCGTACTCAATCTCAAGCTGCGGCTCGGTAATCCTGACTGCTTCGGCAATCAGCTCCCTCAGGCGGAAAGCGGCGATCTGTTTTTTCCTTGACTCTTCGAACTCCCTGGGCGTCGAACGTAATACCTCGCCCAGAATCTGGTAGTAAAGCATATGGCTGAATTTTCCGTTTCTCTGAAATGCGGGATAATTTGCCAGGTCATTGGCAAGTTCTGTATCTGAAACCATTATCCCATACTTTTGTGCTTCCTGCCAGAAAAGTTCTTCCTGAATAAGCTGCTGAAGAATTTCCTGCTTCTTCTTTGCCATAACCTCTTCGCTCGTGCTTTCGTTGTTGTGGCGCATCGCGTATTCAACCTGGTTCAGCAGGCTGGAGTACCGGCGGTAAGGCACGCCGCTTCCATTGACCTCAATAACGTTGTCGGCAGTTGTCTTGCCGATAAAAAAATAACTCCCGAATCCGACAAAAATACCAGCAAGGAAACCGGTAATGGTGATTATAAATATCGTTTCCCTGTGTTTTCTTACAAAATCCATCATATTCTTTCACCTTAAACTCATTACGCTGATTATAAAAGAAATTACACAGATTGAGTTGACACAAAATCTGTGTAATCTTTTTGTTATCAGCGCCCACCACGGCGGGTCCGCCTGTGGCGGATAATCAAGGGTCTATTAAGTCGTTCAATAGGCCCTATTTGTTTTCAACGCCGAATTCAATGACTTTATTTTGATCTGACAAAGCCACGCAGCTTCCTTCTATGATCGCACCTTCGGCGATCGAAAGGACCGCGCTGATAAGGTTGCCGCGCATTTCGGCTTTCGATTGAATCTCGATATTGTGAACGGCGTGAATGTCGCCTGCCACTTTTCCGCCGATAACGACAATCCTCGCTTTGATATTTCCTTTCACGGATCCGTTTTCCCCGATAATAATCCCGTCGGCTTCAATCGTCTCGCCTTCAACTTTTCCGTCAATGCGAATTGAATTATTACATTTCAATGACCCCTTAAGCTCGGTGTTCGCACCGATGATTGTTTCGATGGCCGACAAAGCGTTATCTTTTTTATTTGACATTTTTTCTCCTCGCGAGAATAAACCAACTTAATTCCTGCTATTATGAAAATGATTGCGGTTATGAAAGCTGTTTAATCGAGTTAATAATCCGTGTAATCAAGGGTTATCTTCTTAAGCCTTTTCAACATCTCTTATCGTGCCGTGGTCAAGCACCTTTTTGAGGTATCTCGCGGGATTCACGGGCCTGCCGTTAAGTTGAACCTCATAATGAAGGTGGGTGCCTGTAGCGGTGCCTGTGTCGCCCATAAGGCCTATCAGGTCGCCCCTTTGGATCTTCGTGCCTTCGCGCACCAATATTCTGTAAAGGTGCCCGTAGTATGTCGAATAGCCGTGGCCGTGATCAATAACCACCACTCTTCCGAAGCCCGGCTGCCAGTCAGCTATTTTCACTGTCCCGTCAGCGGTAGCGTATATCTTTGTCCCTCGCGCGTTTGCTATATCAAGCCCGGTATGAAAATCATAATATTTGTAAAGAGGGTGAATGCGGTATCCGAAACGCGAAGAAATCGCTCCAACGGTAGGCCAGAGGTTGGGCGTTGCCTTATAAATCGAGCGTTCGGCTTCAACGCGGGAAAGAATCTCGTGCGTGCTCTGCAATCTTTGAAGCGTATGTTTCTGAAGGTCGGAGGATTGGCGCATGATGTCTTGTTCGGTCAAATCCGCGAGCTTTCCGGCCAGCGTAAGGTTTAAGCTTCTGATGTCTTCTTTGGTGGGGCCGCCCATACCCGCGCTGTCGTCTTCGATTATCGCCTTTCGGGATTTCATTTTCAGGAGGTTTCTTATGCTGTCATCGTTCTCTTTGACTTCCTCCAGTATACCCCGGGACTTTTTTATTTCCTGCGCAAAAAACGAAACTTTTATGCGCATCAGGTTGTAATCCATCTTTGTTTTCCAGTAGTCGAGGTGGCGTCCTGAAAGGTAGCCCGCCCATAGCGTTACGAGCGTCCAAAAACCCAGCATAAATAGAACGAACGGGACCGACAAGGAGATTTTTAAGGGGTTTGCGCTGTTATGCGGGATCACCAGAAGAGTGAGGCGGTTTTTAAATTCTTTTTTTACTTTTTTTGAAATCACGTTGCCCTCATTCCACTTATATAACCATAACAAGTTATGAAAAAAAGAAGTCAAAGTCAAGTTTCATTTCGCTGTGTTTATCGTAAACTTGAAAAAATGCTTTAATTTTGGTAGTATTTTTTGAAAATGTTATGTTGTTTGCCAGGAGAATAGAAAAGATGTCAGCCGAGATGCAAAAAATATACGACCCCCAGTCAGTTGAGGACAAATTATACGGCTTTTGGCTTAAAGAGGGATATTTCAGCTCTAAACCCGACAATTCGAAGAAACCTTTCACGATAGTCATCCCGCCTCCCAACGTCACCGGCTCGCTTCATATGGGACACGCTCTTAACAATACGCTTCAAGACATTTTAATCCGTTTCAAAAAAATTCAGGGTTATAACACCCTCTGGGTTCCCGGGACCGATCACGGCGGCATCGCCACGCAGAACGTTGTCGAAAAACTTCTTAAATCAGAGGGGAAAACCAGAAAAGACCTCGGCAGGGAAAAATTCCTCGAAAGAATGTGGGAATGGAAAAATTCTTCTGGAGACACGATACTAAAGCAGTTAAAAAAGCTCGGCTGCTGCCTTGATTGGAATAGATCAAGGTTCACGATGGATGAGCCATATTCAGTTGCGGTTTTGTCCGCCTTTGTGAAGCTTTTTGAGAAAGGGCTGATTTACCGCGGGAAAGCGCTGGTCAACTGGTGCCCAAGATGTCATACAGCTCTTTCAGACATCGAAGTCGAGCACGAGGAGCAAAAAGGCAAGCTCTGGCACATAAGATACCCTCTTGAGGGCGGAAAAACCGGCGGTTCGGCTGAAGAATTTAAGGACTACATTGTTGTCGCGACTACGCGGCCCGAGACGATGCTCGGAGACACTGCCGTAGCCGTAAACCCTCAGGACAAACGATACGAGGTGCTGGTCGGCAAAAGGATTATACTTCCTCTGGTTGGAAGGGTTATACCCATAATTTCAGACCGTGCGATCGACCAGACATTCGGAACAGGAGCCGTAAAGGTTACGCCTGCGCACGACAAAGCGGACTACGAAATCGCTCTCAGGCAGAACCTTCCGAGGGTTGAGGTAATAGATTTTCACGGGAAAATGACGCCCGAGGCTGGCCGTTATGAGGGGCTTGATGTTTACGCCGCGAGGAAGAAAATTCTGGAAGATCTCGAAGCGCAGGGAGATCTTTTGGAGACAAAGGATTATCTTCATTCAGTGGGACGGTGTTACCGGTGCAACGCGGTCATCGAACCGCTGATGTCCGAGCAGTGGTTTTTGAAAGTTCAGGAGATGTCCAAGAAAGCGATAACAGTG
>Ga0209777_10005235_pt1 | contig 15040 bp, 16 predicted proteins | sample FrelakmetHBP12HB_FD_187147 | JGI IMG/M metagenome (GOLD analysis project Ga0209777, IMG submission 187147) | Freshwater lake sediment microbial communities from the University of Notre Dame, USA, for methane emissions studies -HBP12 HB (SPAdes)... | ecosystem: Environmental > Aquatic >... | reverse complement strand
TCTCACGTTCTTTATCGCAAGATGAAACCAATTATTTTACCACGAGAGGGAAAGAAGGTGTTGGACATCGGCAATGGAGGGGTGGATGTATTTCGTTCATCCCGAGCGACCTTTTATGTGGGGCTTGACCTTTCGTTGGAAATGTTAAAAAAGGCAAAAGGGGAGAACATCCACTTGGTTTGCGGAGATGCGCTATCCCTTCCTTTTAAACAGCAGGTTTTCAACACAGTACTTTATAGTAGCTTACTCCACCACCTGACCGGGAGAAGGGTGAGGGATACCATCCAGAGGGTGAGGGCGGCCCTCCTTCAAGCGCATCGATGCCTTGACGAAGAGGGAAATACCCTGATCATCGAATCTTGCCTTCCCCTTTTTATTGAAACCATAGAGAGATTATCTTTTCTATTTCTTAAAATCTTTTCTTTTTTAACAGGACAGCCTGAAGCCCTCCTTTTCTCAGAAGAGACTTTAAAAAAAATGATGAACGAATGTGGATACGGAGAGGTAAAATGTTATGAGGTGGAGTCAGAAGAAAAAAAACCATGGGAATGGACCACTCTCTTTATGAGCCTTCCCTTTTTAAAGGTACCAAAGTTCTTTGTTCCCGCAACGTGGGTTGTTCTGGAAGGGCAAAAGCGGTGACGAAAGGGGTTCGAGAAGGGATGGAGATCATCAATGCGATGTCGATCGATTTAGAAGAATGGTATCACTCCGAACTGGTGGAAGGGAAAAGATCCGCTTTTTCTCAAGCCGCAGAAGCAACGAAGCCCATTCTTGACCTATTGGACCGATATCAAACAAAAGCTTCCTTCTATATTGTCGGAGAGGTCGCTGAGCAGAATCCTCGTCTCATTCAGTCAATCTTCGAGAGAGGGCATGAGATTGGTTGTCATACTTTTTCCCACACCCTTTTATGGAAATTAAGTGAGCCTCTCTTTCGAGAAGAATTGGAGCATTTTCATTCCGTCATGGAAAGAATTCTTGGAAAGATTCAGATCAAGGGGTTTCGTGCCCCTTGTTTTTCTCTCGATAACCGAAGTAAATGGGCTCTCAGGGTTCTTTCGGATTTTGGGTATCAATATGATGCAAGTATCTTTCCTGCAAAGATAAACCCTCTTTATGGGATCCGTGGAGCCCCCACTTACCCTTACCGGATTTCATTCGAGGATGTGAGAAAGGAAAATCCCAAGAGCCCTTTGATCGAATTTCCTTTTCCTTTGTTGACCGTAGGGAAGTTGAAGATCCCCATCTCAGGTGGAATTTATCTACGGATTTTTCCACTCCCTTTCATTTATTGGGGTTTAAAGAGAATGAATCGATCTCGTCCCTTCCTCATCTACCACCATCCTTGGGAAAGCTACGAGAAGACGCCCAGGCTGAAACTCCCTTTTTACAATCGGATCATTTCTTACTACGGTGCTTCTTCAGCATTAAAAAAATTGGAATTCTTATTGGGACACTTTAAATTTGCAAGGGTCGATCGTATCCTTGGATTAGAGTAGGGGGGGATGAGTATTACTCCGTTGATATCTATTATCATTCCTAACTGGAACGGTAAACATTTCTTGGCCGAATGCATTGATTCATTAAAAGAGCAGACGTTCCGTGATTTCGAAACCATTCTGGTAGATAATGGATCGACAGATGGTTCTGCTGAGTTTGTTGAAGAACGATATGGCAAATTTGTTCGAATCATTCGAAATAAAAAGAATCTCGGCTTTACTGGAGGAAATAATGTTGGCATTGGAGCGGCAAGGGGGGAATATATTGTCCTCTTGAATAACGACACGTGGGCTCCACCCAACTGGCTTAATGAATTAGTCAAGGCCACTCCCTTGGGTCCTCCCATTGGGATGTGGGCGTCGAAAGTCTATTCCTATTACAAGAGGAGTCAAATTGAGGCAGTGGGCGAACTCATTTATTGGGATGGGTTGAGTCGGTCCCGAGGACAATATGAGCAGGAACGGGGACAGTACGAGGAAATGGAAGAAATTTTTTTCCCCCCGGGATGTGGTGGAATGTACCGTAAGGTCGTCTTTGAGGAAATTGGCCTTTTTGATGAAGATTTTTTTGCCTATGGGGATGATGCCGAGATTGGGATTCGTGCTCGATTGGCAGGTTGGAAATGTGTTTATGTCCCCAAGGCCGTCCTCTATCATAAAAACTCAGGGACCGGAGGACAATATTCCCCTTTCAAGGCATTTTATGTGGAGAGAAATCGCTTCTGGATTACAATCAAATACTTTCCTTTACCCCTATTATTCCTCAGTCTCTTTTTTACATTTTATCGGTTTGCCCTCCAGGCTTATGGGGCCCTTGCTCACCGAGGAGCTGCCGGAAAATTTACAAAAAAATATTCTCCATTGAGATTGATGGGAATTTTGTTCAAGGCTTATGGGTCAGGGTTTCGTTACCTGCCTCGAATGTGGAAGAAAAGAAAAAGGCTGAGACGTTTGAAAAAAGTTTCGTACAGGGAGATCTTCAGTTGGTTTAAACGATTTGGAATTAAAGCAAATGAAATTTCTCTTCGGGATTGAGGGATAAATAGAAGAAGTATGGAAAAGCAGAAATTCGTCCAAAAAGAATGGTATAATCACAAGATCCCAATAAAAGAAGATGAGATAATCCAAATCAGTATTCTCACGCATATCAAAAGGTTGAAAGATTTACTCTCTATCCAGAATGTAAAGTTGAGTCTCAATTGTGGATGCGGGAGTGGAGGACAGAAAGATATTTTTGGGCCTTCTATTGGAATAGATATTTCATCTGAAAATATTCGCTCATTCATTAAGGCTGGCGGGCAAGGGGTTGTCGCTGATATGGAATTTCTCCCTTTCAAAGATCGGACTTTTAATATCGTGTACGGATTTGGGATTCTTCATCATTTGAGCGATATTAAAAAGGGTGTCTCAGAGGCAACTCGGGTTTTAAAAAAAGGAGGGTATATAGGTTTCGGGGGAGAAAATAATGGGTTATGTCCGCTTACTTATATAATGGTTTTCATTTATCGAAACTGGAAAATAGAAAATGGATTCTATCGAATCAGAGGAGGAAATCTAAGAAGAATCTTTCAAGAATCTGGAATTAAGGAGTTTAAGATTTCCAGGCACGGCATGACCATCTATGGCATGGGGCGAATTATTTTTAGATTGACCTCTATGGGTGAGAGGTTCTTAACGAAATTTAAACCCATCAAAGCCTTTTCAGGATACTGCTATATGGGTGGGAGAAAAGTGGATTGAGTGGTAAGCAATAGGGCAAATAGTATCTCTTGGGAATGGGCAAAATATATTTCGATAAACAGATCTGAGATAAATCGGAAAACGATTATATACTAAGAGTGTGTTAGGGGGAATTAAATGGATGTGCGAGTAACATTTACAAATATATTGGCAATGTATAATTACGAAGCTAAAAGATATACATTTATAGGGAATTTTTTTAAAAATATTAAAGGAAGACTTCTAGATGTCGGCTGCTGTAAAGGTGACCTCAAGAAATACCTCGATAGCGGGCTGAAATATTATGGGGTTGATCGGTTACATGAAAAATTAGAAAACCTCGTTCTTGTCGATTTGAATAGTAAGAGACTTCCTTACAGAGATAAAGTTTTTGATGCTGTCAATTGCTCTGCCGTATTGGAACACCTGTTTTACCCGTTAGACTTGCTAAAGGAAATAAAAAGAGTATTAAAAGATGATGGCGTTGTGCTTATATCGCTACCAAATGATAGAGGCCTAAATAGGATCTTATTAGATTTATTCACAGATATTCGAAGTTATGAAGATAGTGTTTATGACCATCACTGGAGATTCAATATTACAACAGCAAGAGATTTTTTCCAAAAAGAATTTAAGATTATTAAAGAATACTCGGAATTTGGTCCCGTGTTTAATCGTTACTTTTTCTTTTTGAAGTTTAGAAAGCTTTGCACAGAGTGGTATATGTTGGGAGTTAAAAAGTGAGGGAAAAGAAACGCCATGCCGAAGTACCTTTTTAAGTGATCAAAGTCTTCAAGGTGGAAAGTTTAACCCCTTTTATTGTTAGACGGATGATTTCGCACAGATGAATACCCCAAGTTACCAATATTTTGAGAAACTTGATCTGACTTACAAAAATCCCTCTCATCTTATGCATAAGAAGATGAAACTTGTTTTAGACTATGTGAGGCGGGGGGAATCTTTAATCGACATTGGCTGTGGGACTGGAGAATTCATCGTTCAACTTAGAGAACGTTTCAACACATTGGTTGGGATTGATACCAGTTCGCATGCTATCGAATATACGGGAAGACGGGTAGGAAAGGACAGGAATATTTTATTAGAATGTGGAGAATTAGATTCGTTTCATTTCCCAGCAGAACATTTCGATGTCTGTCTTTGTTTAGATGCTCTTGAACACGTAGAAGACCTTTCCCTTCTCCTTCAGGAAATACACAGAATCCTCCGCCCGGGAGCGGAAATGATCGTGACAGTTCCGAATTGGTACGATATTATCATGTCAGGAATCTTGCGGATAGATCCCTTTCACATAAACACTTTCACGCCCTGGCGTTGGATGAGAATCCTAAAACGAGCTGGGTTTAAGATTAAACTCTACAGAGCAGTAGACTTTCCCATTCTGAAATCGGATCTCTTGGCCAGGAAAATTTACTTTTTAGGCATGTGTATTTTAATCGTAGCCATTCGCCAACCCGATCGTGACAATGCGTAACGTAAGGGATCTTTATTTGATAAAGCAGAACCGATTAAGTAAGAATAGTTTCGATGGAAACCGAAGAAAATATTTTAGTGATTATCCCTGCATTTAATGAGGAGGGATCGGTGGGGAAGGTGGTGGAGGAAGTTCATACCCATCTTCCGCAGGCGGAGGTGTTAGTGGTGAATGATGGATCCACTGATCTCACTTCGGAAATAGCCAAGTCTAAAGGAGCCATTGTTCTGAATCTCCCGTTTAATCTGGGGATCGGTGGGGCCATGCAGGCTGGATACCAATACGCCAATGAGAAAGGCTACGATATTGCGATACAGGTCGATGGCGATGGTCAACATGATCCGAAAGAGATTGGCAAACTCCTCAAGGCTTTGCAAGAGAAGAAGATTGATATGGTCATTGGTTCGCGTTTTATCGGAGATTTGGGATATAAATCATCGACGATGAGAAGGATTGGGATTTCCATCTTCTCCCAAGTGATTTCAATGATTGTGGGACAGAGGATTACCGACCCAACTTCCGGATTTAGGGCATCGAATCGAAAAACGATTCAATTATTTGCATCGGATTATCCACAGGATTATCCGGAACCGGAAGTAGTGATCTTGCTCCATCAATGTCATTTAAAGATGGAAGAAGTTCCGGTCGGTATGAGTGAGAGATATTCTGGGGAGTCGTCGATTACGAAAATCAGGTCTATCTATTACATGGTGAAGGTTCTATTAGCGATTTTTGTAGATTGTTTTAAAAAACCACCCTTATTAGAACAGGAGAGATAGCGATGTTAATCAAGATTCAAATCATTGTTGGTGTCCTCAGTATTATTCTGCTCTTGATCACCTTCGAACTGATTAGAAAGAAAAGGCTTCGGGAAGAATATGCCATCCTCTGGCTTTTTACCGGAGTAGCGGTTTTGGTATTCAGTCTATGGCCTGCGTTTCTCCTCTCACAATTTTTTGTTAGAATTACTGGTATATTCTATTTATCCGCGGTAGTTTTAATCGCCTTTTTCTTTCTTCTTCTTATCGTCTTTCATTTCTCAGTGGTGATTTCTAAGTTAACAGGTCAAAATAAAGACCTGGCCCAACGGCATGCCCTTTTAGAACTGGAGTTCAATGAATTGAAGAAGCGTTACTTCACTTCTAATACGGATTCCTCATAAAAGGATGCTTACCAACGAGGGCGTCAAGGTTTTGAGATTTTTAGCTGGGTCATTATTTCTTTAAGATTTTAAATTTCCTCAAATTGATTCAAACGGTTTTCCTTTCCATTATCTAACTTACCTGTCTTGTTTTTGCTTGATAAAGGGAAATGGTTTTGTTAAAAAGAAAGACGAAAAAGAAGGAGTGGAGAAGGAGAAGATGGCAAATGTATTAGTCACGGGAGGGGCGGGTTTTATCGGGTCAAACCTGACGGAGGCCTTGCTTCAAAGAGGCCACTTTGTTCAAGTCCTCGATGATTTTTCAACTGGCAAAAGAGAAAATCTGATTTTTGATAAAGCATTTCCTTCCCTGGAGATTATCGAAGGAGATATTCGTGATTACAGTACCTGCCAAAAAGCGATGGAGGGAATGGAGTATATATTTCACCAGGCTGCCCTCCCATCGGTCCAACGGTCCGTAGAGGACCCAGAGACATCTAATGCAGTCAATGTAGGAGGGACTTTGAATATTCTTCTGGCTGCTAAGAAAACTGGGGTAAAGCGAGTGATCTATGCCTCCTCTTCTTCCGTCTACGGGGATACTCCTTCTTTACCGAAACACGAGGAAATGCCCTCCAATCCTCTCTCACCCTATGCCTTACAAAAATATATTGGAGAACAATATTGCCGACTTTTTTATCAACTCTACGGCCTCGAAGCCGTCTCCCTGAGATATTTCAATATCTTTGGCCCTAAACAGGATCCCAACTCCATTTACTCCGCCGTCATCCCAAAATTTATCGATGCCCTGCTTCAGGGGCGCCCTCCGATCATCTTTGGGGATGGAGAACAATCTCGAGACTTTACCTATATTGAGAACGTGGTTCAAGCCAATCTTCTCGCCGTGTCCACAGAGCACCTCCATGGAGAAGCTATTAATATTGCCTGCGGAAAAAGAATCTCGCTGAACCAGTTGTTGAATTTCTTGAAGGAGATTCTTGGATCGAAACAGTCCCCTATTTATGAAGAGGCTCGGAAAGGAGATGTGAGACACTCCTTGGCAGATATCCACAAGGGAAAAGAAATTTTAAATTATGAGCCAACAGTTGGGATCGAGATCGGATTGAAAAAGACAGTCGAATTTTTTCAGAGACAACAAAAAAACTTAAAGGAACAGACAAAATGATCAGGATGAAAGAGCGGAAAAAGCTGGAATCTATATTAAAGGATTTTTCGAGAGTAAAACTTTTAGTGGCCGGTGATATCATGATGGATCGGTCCGTTTCGGGAAAGGTTTCTCGAATATCCCCAGAGGCGCCGGTTCCAGTGGTAATTGTGGAAAAAGAGGATTTTAATCTTGGAGGGGCTGCAAATGTCGCCCATAACATTCGCTCGCTTGGAGGAATCGTATCCCTCTGTGGCGTTTTGGGTAGGGACGAAAACGGGCAAAAACTATATGAAAAAATCGCTGAAAAGGGAATCCAAACACAAGGAATATTTTTTGAACTGGGAAGACAGACGACAGTAAAGACCAGGATTATCGCCCATCACCCTCATTACCAACAATTGGTCCGAGTGGATCGGGAGACGACGGATCACCCCAAGGTTTCGACTTCAAGAAATCTCGTAAGGTATTTGACGGAAAAAATAGAAGATTTCGACGGAATCGTTATTTCTGATTACGGGAAGGGTTTGCTGACCAGAAAGCTGATTGAAACCATCATCAGAAGAGCGAAGAAATCGAAGAAGATTATCATGGTCGACCCCAAAGTAAAAAATTTTTTCTTTTATAAAGGGGCAACCATCATTACCCCAAATACCCAGGAAGCGAGCGAAGCATCGAGGATTCCTTACACCGATCAATCATCCATGGAAAAAATGGGTAGAAAGTTATTGAAGAGGTTAAGTTGTGACGCCTTAGTCATTACCCAAGGAGAAAAAGGAATGACAATTTTCGAGTCCCATCAAGAGCCCTATCCTGTCCCAACGGTCGTTAAGCAGGTTTTTGACGTGACGGGCGCAGGAGATACGGTGATTGGAACCATGGCTCTTGCTTTGGGTACGGGGCCCCGCGTGAGTGTGAGAAATGCAGCTAGTTTAGCGAACTATGCGGCGGGCATTGTCGTCGGGAAGGTCGGAACCGCAATCGTAAGTAGAGGGGAATTATTGAAAGTAGTAAGGGAGAGAACTTAAGCCCTAATTTTTCGGGTTTTTATCAGCATTTTACGAGAAAAGGGAATCTGAAAGCAAAAGGCCCCACCTCCGCATTGAGGATAGGGCCTTTAATTTTTTATCCCCCCTACGCTGCCTGCCCCGCCCTCGGTCGGGACCGGGGCCGGCAGGCAGGGTTGGCAGGTGATAGTTAAATAAATCATTATGTTTCGAGGACGAAAATGACTTCCAACCTGACCCTGTATTCGATAATCTTAGAATTTTCCACTGCCACCCGAAATTCAACAACGCGCAATCCGGTGATACCCCTTAAGGTCTTTGTCGCTCTTGCGAAACCGACCTTGAGGGCCTCCTCAAAACCCTTTGGAGAACCTGCGATAATTTCGGTCACCCTCGCAACTCTTGGTTCTGTCATTCTTATCACCTCCTTTTTTTAAAATGGGTATTAATATTATGAGTCTATACGAAAATCTTAAAGAATGTCAATGAGAAAAATATTGATAAATTTAAGAGTTGTGTTATAAAATAGAATTTTAATAATATTTTCATAACTTACATTGTGCCTAAGGAAATAACAGATGAGGAGATGAATGGCTTCTCGATTTGCTGAAAAGCGCGGTTTAATCCATCAATTTATACATTATTTATCTGTAGAGAAAAATGCCTCCCCTCATACCTCTCGATGTTACCGGAGGGATTTAGAGGGGTTTGAGGATTTTTTGAAGAGCTCAGGAATGTATCTCACTCCAACGGGAGACGTAGAGATAGAAAAAGTGGATCGGATAGCGATTCGGAAATATTTGAGCTTCCTCCATCGGAAAAATAAAAAGAGTTCTATTGCGAGGAAGATTTCCACGCTGCGCTCTTTTTTTAAATATTTGGTCAGAGAACAAGTGATTCCTTCTAACCCGGCTAAGAGTGTTTCAACTCCGAAGGTGGAGAAGACCCTTCCCATCACTCTCTCTGTGGATGAGGCCTTCCGGTTGATGGAATCACCCAAAAGTATTTCTGAAAAATCTTCTTCAGAGGGATCAAGGGAGAAGGTTTTAAGGGATCGAGCCATTTTGGAACTACTTTATTCCAGCGGGTTGCGTGTGAGTGAATTGGTGGGGTTGAATTCGAATCAATTAGACCTCGATTTGGGCATCGTGAGAGTGATGGGGAAGGGAAGGAAAGAACGCATTGTCCCAGTGGGAAGGAAGGCCATAGAGGTATTGAAGGCCTATTTGGAAGAACGAGGGATGTTAAAGGGAGATGAACCCATTTTTGTCAACTCCCTAAGGGGAAGATTAACTGCTCGTAGTGTGGGGAGGTTAATCAAGAAGTATACGAGACATTCAGGCATTTTCCGAAAAGTCAGCCCTCATAGCCTTCGCCACACCTTTGCCACGCATCTTTTAGATGCAGGGGCTGATATTCGAGAGATTCAGGAGATGTTAGGGCATTCGAGTCTTTCAACAACCCAGAGATATACCCACGTCAGTATGGGGAAATTGATGGAGGTCTATGACAAGGCCCATCCTCGCAGTTTTAAAAATGTGAGTCGAAAAAGTAAGGAGGAAAGAAAGTAGACTTCGGCTACAGATATTTATTAAAAGGAATAGATGATTAAAATGTGGAGTGATCGAAGGTGATCTTATGTTAAAGATGCGGGGGACTACCGTTTTATCTGTTCGACACAAAGGGAAGGTGGTCATGGCGGGGGACGGTCAAGTGTCTCTTGAACATACCATCATGAAGCATACTGCCAGGAAGGTTCGAAAGATTTACCATGATAAGGTTCTCGCTGGTTTTGCAGGGGCCACGGCAGATGCCTTCACCCTTTTTGCTAAGTTTGAGGAAAAACTGGACCAATTCAGTGGAAATTTACTCAGGGCTGCTGTGGAGTTGGCCAAAGATTGGAGAACGGATCGGATTCTCCGGAGACTGGAGGCCTTGCTCATTGTCGCCGATTCTGAACACACGCTCGTCATCTCCGGGAATGGAGATGTCATTGAACCTGACGATGGCGTGATAGCCATTGGAAGTGGTGGCCCTTATGCCCATGCTGCTGCCAAGGCATTGACTGAGTTTTCAGACTTGGATGCCAAGGCCATCGCTGTAGAAGCGATGAAGATCGCTGCCTCCATCTGCATTTATACCAATGATCAAATCGTCGTGGAGGAATTGTGATGCAGACCTTCACACCCCGTGAGATCGTCTCCGAACTGGATAAATACATCGTTGGGCAGAGAGATGCGAAGAGGGCGGTGGCCATTGCATTGAGAAACCGTTGGAGACGTCAACAGGTTCCCGAGCCTCTCCGGGACGAAATCGCACCCAAGAACATCATTATGATTGGTCCGACGGGGGTCGGCAAGACAGAGATCGCTCGAAGGTTGGCTAAATTGGCCCAAGCTCCTTTTCTGAAGATTGAGGCATCAAAATTTACAGAGGTGGGTTATGTGGGCAGGGATGTGGAGTCGATGATCCGGGATATCACAGAACTGGCTGTCAATATGATGAAAGCTGAGGAGTCTCATAAGCTTGAACAAAGGGCAGATGAGATGGCTGAAGAGAGGCTCTTGGATTTGCTCCTCCCTTCCTCTGGGAGGGGGACACAGAAGGAAGGCGAAGATCAACGAGCCACTCGTGAAAAACTTCGAAAATTGCTGAAGGCTGGAAAATTGAACGAGAAGTATGTGGAAGTGGAGATTGTGGATCGAAACCTTCCCATGGTTGAGATCTTTTCTGCCTCTGGATTGGAAGAGATGGATATCAACATCAAAGATATGTTTGGAGGCCTCTTCCCGAAGAAGAAAAAGCAGAGAAAGGTCAAGGTTCCAGAAGCACTCACCATCCTCTCCCAGGAGGAGGCGTATAAACTGATCGATATGGACTCCGTGATCAAACAAGCCGTTGAGCGGGTCGAACAATCAGGGATCATCTTCCTTGACGAAATCGATAAGATTGCTGGAAGGGAATCCACCTTCGGTCCGGATGTCTCTCGGGAAGGCGTTCAGAGGGATATCCTGCCGATTGTGGAAGGGACAACGGTGACGACGAAATACGGGATGGTCAAAACGGATCATATTCTATTTATCGCTGCCGGAGCATTTCATGTTTCCAAACCCTCGGACCTCATTCCTGAACTTCAGGGCCGTTTCCCGATCCGGGTTGAGTTGGATTCTTTAGGAAAGGCAGATCTCGTGCGAATCCTCACCGAGCCAGAAAACGCCCTGATCAAACAGTATACCGCCTTGTTGGAGACAGAGTCGGTCAGGGTGAATTTTACAGAGGATGGAATTGCAGAGATTGCCGAGATGGCGGCCTTAATTAATGAGAGAACAGAGAACATTGGAGCCAGGCGGCTTTACACCATGATGGAGAGATTGCTGGATGAGATTTCGTTCGATGCCCCTGAGATGTCCGGGAAAAGCATGGTGATCGATGCTAAGTATGTCCGAGAGAAGTTAAAAGATTTTGTAGAAGATGAAGACCTGAGCCGGTATATCTTATAAAGACGTGTCGCGTGGTTCGTGTCTCGTGTCCGTAAAACGATTCAGGAATCACGAGGGGAAGAAGTATGAAAAATCCCATTGACAAGGCGAAAGTACTGATAGAGGCTCTTCCATATATTCGGCGATTTTATGACAAAACCATTGTGATCAAGTATGGTGGGAGCACGATGGAGGAAGAGAGGATGAAGCGGAGCTTTGCTCTCGATGTTGTCCTTTTGAAATACATCGGCATGAATCCTGTTATCGTCCATGGTGGAGGGCCCCAGATCGGTGAAATGTTGACCAAGATAGGGAAGAAATCCCAATTCGTAGAGGGGATGAGGGTGACTGATGGAGAGACGATGGATGTCGTAGAAATGGTTCTCGTCGGGAAGGTGAATAAAGAGATTGTTGCCCTGATCAACCAACAGGGAGGGAAAGCCGTCGGACTGAGTGGAAAAGACGGACGTCTCATCACTGCCAAGAAATTAAAATTGACGAAGAGTCGCGGTAAGGGTGAAAAGCCCGAAGTCATTGATATCGGAATGGTGGGAGAAGTAAAGGCGATCAACCCCGGAGTGATCGAGGCCTTGGAGAAGGAGAATTTCATCCCCGTCATTGCACCCGTGGGCGTAGGGGAGGAAGGGGAGACCTATAATATCAATGCGGATCTGGTGGCTGGAAAGATAGCCTCGGCGTTGAAAGCGGAGAAATTAGTTTTACTTACCGATGTGGAGGGAGTTATGGATGAGAAGCATCGGTTGATTCCCACCCTCAATGCCAAACAGGCAAAACGATTAATTGCCAAAAAAGTTATCTCTTCTGGAATGATCCCAAAGGTAAATTGCTGCCTGAATGCCTTAGGGGAGGGGGTGGCTAAAGCCCATATCATTGATGGAAGGGTAGAACACGCCATCTTGCTAGAAATTTTTACCGATGTAGGGATTGGAACACAGATCACCAAGAAACGTGATTCGTAATCCTTGATTCGTATAACTTTTCATATGCTATAAAAACTTGTCAAATTTAAATCCATATTCATAGTTTTGACACCGGATTCAGGGCGAGGTTTAAATTTATGATTTTTGACTGTTTTTTATTCTTTGATGAATTTGAACTATTAGAAATAAGATTAAATGAATTAAATGATGTTGTGGATAAATTTGTATTAGTTGAGGCTACCAAAACTCATCAAGGTAAAAATAAGCCTTTGTATTTCAACGAAAATAAAAAACAATTTTCCGATTTTTTAAATAAGATGATACACATCGCTGTAAGCGATTATCCAAAACGAGCGAGTCCACTACAATTAGAATATCACCAGAGGAATAAAATTTCTGAAGGTTTAAACACCTGTCTCCCAGAAGATCAAATTATTATTTCGGATATCGATGAAATTCCTCGACCGGCTAAAATTATTGAAGCAAAAGAATTAAAGGGGATTAAAATATTCGAGCAACAAATGTTTTATTATTTCATGAACTGTTTGAATGTGTCCAACATCGGAGGAAATAAAACATTTAAATGGTACGGTCCTATCATGGCGGATTTTAAATATTTGAAAACCCCTCAGAAATGGCGGGATATATGTGTTAATTTAATGGGTGTTTACCATCCCAACCCGTTGTATCAGATTTATGGCTTCTTATATTACAATTTGTTAAAAGTTTTTAATAGAAACCCAATCCATGTCATTAAGGATGGCGGTTGGCATTTTAGTTATTTGGGGGGAGTAGAAAAAATAATAGAAAAAATAGAATCCTTTCATCATAAGGAATACAATGTTGAGGAATATAAAAATCCTGATAAGATTGGAAAAGCCATTAATAATGGTAGGGATATTTTTGGCAGGAAGCTGCAATACCAATTCGTCAAACTGGATTCGACTTTTCCAGAATATATTTTAAAAAATGAAAAAAATTTTAAACACCTAATAAAATATTAACCTGGATCCTGCATGAAAACGATGAGTCAGATTTTCAGTTTCTCAATTTTCTTTATGGCATATAAACCTACGAACCGCAGGTCTGCTAATATCTTTTGAAATTTGGGATTTCATATTCTAAAAAGTATCCCAGGATTCAGGATAATAATGAGGGGGTAATGGATTCTCAGACCATGATGATGTTATCGGAAAAATATGTGGCCAATACCTACGCCCGCTATCCTGTTCTTTTAGTCAGAGGGAAGGGGACTCGGGTGTGGGATTTGGAAGGAGAGGAATACCTTGATTTTGTTTCAGGTCTGGCGGTTTGCAATTTAGGACATTGTCATCCCAAAGTCGTTAAAGCCATTCAAGATCAAGCAGAGAAGTTGATCCATGTTTCAAACTTCTATTATATCGAACCACAGATCCAACTCGCTTCTCTCCTCTGCAAGCACTCCTTTGCTGATAAAGTCTTCTTCTGCAATAGCGGAGCCGAAGCCAACGAGGGAGCATTCAAATTAGCCCGAAAATACGCGAAGGAGAAAATGGGAAAGGATCGGTACGAAATCATCACCATGGAACGATCTTTCCACGGCAGGACTCTGGCTACCCTGACCGCAACGGGCCAAGAGAAGTTCCATAAAGGTTATGAACCTCTGATGCCTGGGTTCAAGTATGTCCCCTTTAATGATATCGGGGCAGTGAAAAATGCCATCGATTCAAAAACCTGCGCTGTCATGTTAGAGCCTATTCAAGGAGAAGGAGGAGTGAACTGCCCATCGGAGGGTTATCTTAAAGCCCTTCGGGAGATCTGTGATGAGAAGGGAATTCTTCTCATCTTTGATGAGGTTCAGGTGGGAATGGGACGGACTGGGAAACTTTTTGCCTATGAACATGATAAGGTCGAGCCAGATATGCTCACCCTCGCAAAATCCTTAGCAGGAGGCGTTCCCATCGGAGTTCTGTTAATCAAGAAGGGGATTGCGGACAGTTTCAAGCCAGGGGATCATGCCTCCACCTTTGGAGGGAATCCTTTGGCTACCGCAGCTGGTGTGGCAGCTTTGACAACGATATTAGAAGAAGGCATGTTGGAGAATTGCCAAAAGATGGGAGATTACTTCATCTCTCAGCTCGAGGAGGTCAAGAAAAAATTTCCTTTTGTTAAAGAAGTCCGAGGGAAAGGTCTAATCCTCGGTATGGAGTTAAAAATAGATGGGAGTTCTATTGTTAAAGAGATGTTAAAGAAAAAGATTCTCATTAATTGCACCATGGGAAATGTGCTCCGATTCCTTCCGCCACTGATTGTGACCAGGGAAGAGGTTGACCACGTGGTCAAGGCTTTAGAAGAAGTCTTTAAAGGAGTATCTTAATTGCGGAATGCTGAATATTGAGTTTTGAGTTCGGAGTTTAGAGTTTGGAGATTTAAAGCTATTTACTCCGAACTCCGAACTAATTACTACGAACTCGCTAATTCGCAATTTGAAATCATCATTTTCGAGGAGGATGCTACATGAAGGGTGAGATTAAGAAGGTAGTCCTGGCTTATTCTGGAGGCTTGGACACCTCTATCATTTTGAAATGGTTGAAAAATGAATTTGGGTGCGAGGT
>Ga0209777_10005234_pt1 | contig 15040 bp, 24 predicted proteins | sample FrelakmetHBP12HB_FD_187147 | JGI IMG/M metagenome (GOLD analysis project Ga0209777, IMG submission 187147) | Freshwater lake sediment microbial communities from the University of Notre Dame, USA, for methane emissions studies -HBP12 HB (SPAdes)... | ecosystem: Environmental > Aquatic >... | reverse complement strand
CGAGGTTCTTCAATTCTTCTTCTTGGAGATGTTTTAGATCCACCAAATAATTTCTCTTTCCAAGATTTTTTGGGTGATGTTTTCCACCATTCGCCAGCCGTATCACCGCCAGAGTCATAATTTTTATCAAATTTTCTAAATAATTTATCTAACCATCCTTTTCTAGATGCATAATAAAAAGCTAGCATAACAGCTATAGATAATATTATACTAGTTCCACATCCCTCGTTAGTTGCAAAAACTAAATCGTATTCTTTTTTTATTCTTTCTTCATTGGCGTTTACTATATCTTTTACTTGATTATAGAATTTTTTATTCATAAGAATAGCTGAATTAATAGAAGAAGAATCAGCAATATTTTGAAGATCTATATCTGAAAGTTTTAAATTAACGAATAAATCTTTTACTCTTTCTATGAATTGTAAAGCTTTTTCTACGAATCCTTTTCCGTATCCTTCATTCAAAAATTCGTTTATACCAATTAAATATTCCATGATAAATTATTATTTTTTCTTATATATAAATATTTTATTTTAATTACCAACTTCCACCAGCTCCGCCGCCACCAGCTGATCCTCCGCCAAAATCAAAACCGGTTTTGCTAGTTCAGCATCATCTATTTCGTTCTCTTCTTCCATTTTTTCATTAAAACGTCGTATTCTCATAGAATGATATTTTTATTCTATATATTAAATTTTTAAACTAATTTTTAATTTTTTACTATATGACATAATGACATATTTTTGTCACGGCACAATTATTGATTATATAACGAAAAGAAAAAATAAAAATTTAAAAATATGAAAAAAACAAGCAAAAAGATCGTTGGAATAGATTTAGGTTCATATTTTTCTGTTGTTTCTGTAATGGAAGGCGGACAAATTACTGTTATACCTAATTCTGAAGGCGGAACTAGCACCCCATCAGTAGTATCATTCGACGAAAAAACAAACGAAATGAAAGTTGGTGAACCAGCTAGAAGACAAGCGGCTTTAAATCCAAAAAACACAATTTTCAATATAAAGCGTCTTATAGGACGTAGTTATGACGAAGTTAAAAATCTTAAACGCCCATATAAAATCGTAGATAATAACGGAAAAGCTGCAGTGAAAATAAAGGATAAAATATATTCACCAGAAGAAATATCAGCTATTATTCTTCAAAAAATGAAGAAGACAGCTGAAGATTATTTAGGCGAAGAAGTCACAAGAGCTGTTATAACAGTTCCAGCATATTTTAATAGTGATGAAAGAAATTCTACAAAAATAGCTGGAGAAATAGCTGGCTTTACAGTTGAAAGAATTATATCAGAACCAACAGCGGCATCTCTCAATATTAAAGAGAAAAAAGGAAAACTTTATATGGTTATTGACTCTGGTGGATGCACATCTGATTTTTCAGTTATTGATGTTGAAGATGGTTTATACGAAGTTATTTCTACATCCGGTTCTTTAGATCTTGGTGGAAATTTAATTGATGATGCTATTGTTGATTATTTAGCTGATGATTTTAAAAAGGAATATAATACGGATTTACGTAAAGATCCTATGGCTCTTCAAAGATTAATGGAAGCTTCTGAAAAAGCAAAAATTGAATTATCTAGTAATACGCAAACAGAGATAAATTTACCATACATAACTGTTTTAGATAATACTCCTAAACATTTAGTCAAAACTTTAAATAGAGCAAAATTTAATCAAATGATCCAGTTCTACGCCGACGAAATGATAAAATTGATAAAAGAATCTTTATCTAAAGGAGATAAAAAAATAGAAGATATTGATTCAGTGGTGTGTGTCGGTGGTTCAACTAGAATACCATATTTAGTTGAAAAAATTGAAGATTATTTCGGAAAAAAAGTAGATAAAAGTCTCAATCCAGATAACGCTATATCACAAGGAGCATCAATTCAAGCTTCTGTTATAGCAGGAGATAATAAAGATATTTTATTATTAGACGTGACAGCTTTGAATTTTTATTTGGAAACTTTAGGTGGAGTTGCTACTTGTATGATAGAAGCCAACACGACCATACCAACATCTAAGTCGCAGATTTTCAGCACAGCAGCAGATAATCAACCTTCTGTGGATTTGAGAATTGCAACTGGTGAAAGACCGATGTTTAAAGATAATAAGTTTTTAGGATCTTTTAATTTGGACGTGATGCCAGCTATGCGTGGAATTCCACAAATAAATGTAGAGTTTAGCATAGATTCTAATTCTATTCTTACAGTTAAAGCCATAGATAAGGGCACGGGGAAAGAGAAAAATATAAGAATAGAGGGGAGCACTTCTTTAACCAAAGAAGAAATTGAAAAAATGAAAGAGGACGCCAAAATAAATGCTGAATCTGATAAAATAGAAAAAGAAAAAATAGATAAACTCAATCAAGCCGATTCTATGATTTTCCAAACAGAAAAGCAAATTAAGGATTTTGGTGATAAATTAACAGAAGAAGATAAATCTAATTTGAATGAATCTATAAATAAACTTAAAAAAGCACATTCTAGCCAAAATTTAAACGATATAGATACTTATTCGAAAGAATTGAACGAAAAATGGAACATAATTTCAACGCGTCTATACCAACAAACGGCATCTGAACAACAAGGACCGAAAGCTAAAGACGCCGATCCAATAGAAGATGTTGATTTTGAAGAAGTTAAAACTAAATAAATAAAAAAAGCCAGATTAAATCTGGCTTTTTTGTTTATTCCCTTTGATGCATTATTTCTTCTTTTTGTGATTACTAAATTTTCTATCAGGTCGATCCCAATAATCATAGTCTATACGTTTTGTTGTTGGATAACTTTTTTGTTTCCAATCATCATATGTCTTCTTACTAACCAGTCGACTTTTTGATTTTTTAGATTTAATTAGCCATTCTTCACTTTCTTCAGAAGTTACCACACCTGATCCGTTACATAAACTACAATTATATAAAGTTTTTGTCTTACCTCTTGTTTCTTGTCCACTACCTCCACATTTTGGACATTCGTCTAAATCGTCGTCTTCGCCAACATCGTAATCTTCATCTTCAATAATACCTTCGCCTAAACATTCAGGACAAGTTTCTATGTGATTATTTCTACTTATACGACCTCTTCCTTCACAATTGGGACAAATTTTTTCACCGTCTTCTGGGTCCCTTAACAGATCTTCTTCAATTTCATCGTCTTCTGGTCCTTCTGCTTCTGGGTCTATTTCTAGATCTGGATCTTCCATACCTGCGAACATATGTTCATCGTTACCAGTCATCAAAAACTCTTTGCTCGGGAGTTTTTGGTTTATTTTCTTCTTCCCAATCCTCTTCTCCATAAGGATCGATAGATCTCATAGCTTCTTTTTTCATATTCATTAAAATATAGGAGCATCTATCGATTAAAAAATCTAATGTATCTTTATGTTGATTTCTTTTTGTAACTGGTATTCTTCTTTCGTAAATGGTTTTTCCGTCTCTATTATCTACAGCTGTAAGAGAATATATTACTTCATTTTCGTTTAATGAATTTCCTTTCTTTATTATAAAAGTGGCATACTTCTCTACGTTTTTAGCTTCCTTTTCATTTTTATCTATTTCAAAATCATCATCTTTTAGAATCTTCATTTCCTCTTCTGTAAATAAATCTAAAGGGCGTTTTTCAGCGATTTCACGTCTTTCGTCTTCCTGTTGTTTTTTTAATCTATCAGGAGTAAGTTTGCGTTTTAATTCTTCGTTGATTTGTCCATATTTTTTGATGTAATCCATGACACTATATATTATTTTATCAAAACCGTTTTTTTAATATAAAAATTTTATGTATATTTGTAATATGATGCGAGGTTATAGATACGAATTAGTTTGTATTCCAACTGGTGAGGTCCTAGAAGTAAACGACCTACAATTATATAATCTATTCGAAAACGATCTCGTGCAAATGGACAATAGAAAAGAAATTTGGACATTTGATGAATTAGATATGGACAAAGTTAAAAGATACATAAAATTTTAAAATGGATTTACCAATGCCAATGACAATAGAAACTGAACTAATAGGTTTACCGAGTGGTCAAATCATGGGAGTATATTCAGCTTTTATTCCATCTTTATATGCTTACGGACTCATTTTATTTGATCCAAAATTAGATTGTTGGACATTTAAAGATGATTGTGAGAATAATATAAAGGTAGTTTTAAGAAGAAGAGATTTGTGCTTAATGTAATATATTATGAAAATAAAAACAATAATAGTATCAGATATTCATCTCGGGAATCCATATTCAAATTGGATATCACTTGAAGATTTTTTAATGAAACATCCATGTGAGTTTTTATTTTTAAATGGTGATATCATAGACGAACACTATTTAACTCAAAACAATAAGGAATTATCGGAGGACGAAAATAATTTCCTTTATTGGATGATGAATTTAAAAAACACTGAGGTTAAATATATTATCGGTAATCACGAAGATTTTGATCACCAGATTCCAGAAAAGGGTGAGATTTGGGATAAGTATAAAATAAAAGTGTATCATCATGTTTTATACAATTTTAATATTTCAAAATTATGGGTCACTGATAAAGAGCAATTATATGCGGCTCCAAAAAGATATTATATCTCACATGGTCATGATACTATATTCAGTAATTTTATTACTGGATCTCCAAAGATTTTAAAACTCATTGATTGGACTATACGTTGTTTAGCTAAGGTTCAAAAAATTCACTCTGGATTAGTTTTTAGAAAAGGTAAATTTGAAGTGCAAGAAGGCGTAGAGTTTGAATTACTTTCAAATGATTCTAGAAAGTTTTTCAGGACTGGATTGAAAATTATAAGTGGATATAAAAGAAAAGCTAAAATATTAAAATCTATGTTTAGTGCATCTGGAATAATCTGCGGGCACATTCATCATCCAGAAATAAAATATTTGAAATCAAAATATTTGAAATCAAAATTTCCATATATGAATAGTGGCGATTGGTTAGAAAATAATAGTTTATTGATACAAGATCATTTTGGAAAATGGAGAATAATTAAATTATAAATCCATCTTCTTCGGTAGCCTTTGTTTCATTGAGTTCCAATAATCTTTTATATACTATCTCGCCATATTTACTACCAACTTTCATGCTCTCCATGGCCACAACGCCCATTTTACTTAAATATACTTGACCAATAGGAGTTTTATAGAAATCTATAAATCCAAGTATTTCTTCGTTAGTAAAATATTTATCGTAAATCGGTATAGTTTCTTCTTGAATTTTTTCTACTATATCTTTAAGATCTTCTGGTTTGACATTATTCATTTTAAAATCAGGAATTAAATGTTTAATTGAGTCTATAATGGATATAGCTGTATTTTCAGTGGATTTTGTTCCACCATTTAATTCTAAAAGTATTTTTATATTCTTTATTTTTTCTTCCATAATAATTTATTTTTTTAAATTTTTAAATTCATATATTTTTTTAATCCAAGACATAAAATAATCATCTTGCATTGTATGTTTCATATAATTCACTCTCTTACATACCCATTGAACATTTCCATCTTCATATCCTCTATCGTTATCTATTCTATCCAAAGACGCTACGTTTTCGTTTTCTTTCCCTCTTAATTGTCTAACATTTATAGGTAAACATATTTGTTCACCGGTGTAATTACATTTACCATTTTGCTTTTTAAATAAATCGTATAGATATTCAATTGAAACAGAAAAAGATATATTTCTATTTTTAGCATTAGTTTTTATTCTACTATAAAAAGACATAGACAAATTCTCATATCCTTTCCAAGCCCCGTGTTTATTCCCACTACCTCTTGCGAGATTCTTATTTTTAAAACAACCACACGATTTAGTAAATCCATTTTTTAATTTACTTATTCTTACATTCGTTTCATTTCCACAATCACATTTACACAACCAAACCCATTCTCTTCTATACTTAAAAATTGGCTTTATGGCTGTAAGGTAATTAAATTTAATATTTTCTACATTTTCCATATAATTTTTATTTTTATTATATATATTAAATTTTAAAAATGAAAATTGATTGGAAGACGTTTTTCATTTTTTTCTAATAAATTTTTCTTCTTCTTCCCATATTATCTCGTAATAAGGATATATAGAATCATCCACTCTATAACCTTCATTTATCAATTTTTGCTTAATAGCTTCTTTATCCATACTATCTCTATAGTCCCATCTGGCGTGATGATAACCATGACGAGCTCTAGATCTTATAGTCCAATGTATAGTATTAAGATCCCATTTTATATGTTTGTTTCTTCTTTTTTCATATTTGGCTTGTCTTTCATCTGTTAACGCTTTGGCGTCTTTAGCATTCATGTGTTTTATCATATATTTATTTTTTAGTTTTTAATAATTCTTTTATAGCATTTATTCCATTTTCATTGATCTCACGTGTGCCTATGCCAGCGAAAGTTTCAGTTAATTTTGGAATTCCTTCATATGCTTCAAACTTATCATTATCATAATTGAATTTAAACCACATATTTTTATTTTGATCGAAGACATAAGTTCGTTTATTATTGTCTATTGCCATCTGCACAGCCCAACCTGTTCCTCCATTGACCACTTTAAAATCACCAGTTATAGTTCCTATAGCAAAAATGGCTTCTGAATTTTTTACTTGAAACCAATTTCTAGATAATAGATCTTTAACATAAGAGGATAATCTATATAAATTTCTTTTAAGACTTTGATTTGCGATCAAGACATGATCCCATCCTTCTTCAAGTTCATCTTTTCCTAAAATCTTTCTACATTTAGAATTAGTTTTATGCCCTTTAAAACTCCAAGCAATAACTTCTATATTAGAAGAAATGCTTTCATTTTCAAAAGTCATATCTGCTCCACCTGCTCCACCGCTATTACATATCATAAATAATGAATTTTAATTTGTTGTTTATTCAATTTTGGTTTTATAGTTTTACAAAATTCCTCAGCTTCTTTTAATGTTTCAAATCCAGTTCTTCTTAAATTTACCCAATACTCTGTTGAACCATTTTTTAGATTAACCCCAGATTCATCATATCCACAGTGATCTACAGTATATCCTTCTTCAACTGATTTCATATCCAATTGAGCAATAAAAGTGTATTTTTCACCAGAATCGAATTGAAAGATAAATTCTTTAACTCTGAATTTTAAACCTGGAGCGCTTAATTTCCAACCATCTACGCTACAAACTGCGTCTTTCTTTTCTTTTTTAAATAGTTTCATATTTTTAATTATTTTTTCCTATAGATACACTATAAACATGATTTATAATTTGACCAATATTGCTATATAAATTATCCAGTGTTTCATAAAATAATTTGAAAAATTCTCTATCTTTTTCTGTTAGATCATTACCATATCTCAACTTATTTTGAATTTTTCTGAAATGTTTTATTTCATCTTCTAAATATTCTGTAGCTATTTGTTTAACGTGTTCGTTTATTTTTTTAAAATGTTCCATATCATCTGCTATAGTATATCCACTATCTGCATATGAAGGACCGAATTTCGCATTTATCCAATCAGGATCATCAAAATATTCCATATATTTTATTTTATTTTTTATCTAAAAAATCTTTTAATTCATCAATGTTGTAGAATATACGATAATTTTCATATTCTTTTTTAGCATATTCACTTTTTAAATCTGTATCTCCATACCAATCAAATCCTTTCATTTCTACAATATATTCACTATTTTCCTTATTTATTATAAAATCTGGTATATAGTAATGTTCTCGATTCTCTTTAATATATTTTATTTTTATCTTATTATTTTTTAACCAATCAATTTTTAAATTATCCATTAATATCATAGAATTTAATTCTAACCCACTATTATACCAATATTTACCTTTTTCATTTTCATACCACCCAGATTTAAAATTACTAAAAGTATTTATTTCACCACTTAATATTTTGTTTGTTAATGTCTCAGATATCTTTTTTCTATATTCAGCGTCCTTTGGAGCATAACTAATTTTTTTGAAATTACTATTATCCCATAATGATTTCATCAGATCACTCTTTTCTTTTAAATAGACATAATCTTCTTTTTTTCTACCTGTTAAATTTTTTTTATTTTTTTCTCCTATTGAAATTAATCTATCATCATCAATTTTTTTTAAACCGTCGTTCCAATTTTTTCCACCATTTTTGTAAAAATTAAGTATAGAATTTCTTCTTTTTTCTTGGACTTCTTCATTTTCATAAATCCACTCTCTAGAAATCATAGTTTTATTTCTATATTCTTCATCTTTCCATTTATCTTTAGATTTATCACTAACTTTCTTTTTATATTCTTCACTAACAACTTCACCGTAATCTTTTTTATAAAGTTCAACATCCATTTTATGAGTTTTTTGAATATGCTCAATTAATCTATATTTCACTTCATGACCGCATATTTTACATTTTATCATAACTCCTCCGTAATCTTTATCTATATATATTAAGATTACGGAACCATTTTTTTCTATTTTACATTAGTGCTACCAAATCCCCCTTCACCTCTTTCGGTTTCAGATAATTCTTCAACCAATTCAAATTCTATTTTATTATAATTCATTAGTATCATTTGAGCTATTCTATCTCCATTATTAATTTTAAATGGTTCTTTTCCGAGATTTATCAATATTACTTTATATTCACCTCTATAACTAGAATCACATACTCCCGGTGAATTAACTATAGATATTCCAAACTTAGCTGCAAGCCCGCTTCTCGGTGTAATCATTGCAAAAGTTCCTTCTGGAAGCTCCATATATAATCCAGTTGGAATCATCATTCTTTCCATAGGACTCAAAATTATTTCTTCTTCAATATTTGCCCTAATGTCCATTCCTGCTGAAAATGGTTCGGCATATGATGGTAGTTCGTTATTTGATTTATTTACTATCTTTATTTTTAATTTATTTTCTTTTTTTTCCTGTTCAAAAATTCCATCAGGTGTAATAATCGACATAAAATCGCCTAATCCCATAATATTATTTATTATTTTTTAAAAATTTTTTTACTTTAATTTTAAATGATTTAGAAGGCCATCCGTAAATTTCACAATGGTTTTTAAATCTTTTTATCATATCAAGCATTTGTTTTTCTTCTTTCATATATTTACTGTTACTACTATATTATTTTTTATAATTACATTATATTCTTTATCACTAGGAGTTCTTCTACCTGATGGATACGATCCACTACCACCTAGTTCATCTATAAATTTCACTACATTATCCGTAAGTATTTCTTTTCTTATTTCCGCTAAATCGTAATTTAAAACTCTTTCAAAATATCTCACAATAGCGTGCTCCGATACTTCTGGAGCTTGAGGATTTTCTAATTTTTCAATTTTTAATTTTAATTCATTAACCATTTTTAACTTAGTAGAATAGTCTTTTTGCTTATTAGCAACTTCGACTTTAAGAGCTTCCACGTCACCCATCAATTTAGATAACTGACTTTTAAACTGTTTTATTGTTTGGTTATTTTTTATCATATAAATGTTTTTATGTTATTTATTTTATTAAAATTTAAACAATAAGTTTAATAAAAAAGGGAGAACTTTTTGTTCTCCCCTTTAAACAGGACTTCCGATAAGAAAGAGATTATATCTCCTTGCCTGTTTCTTCGTTTACTATGGATATTCTATCAAGTGGTTTAGATGTAGTCACATCATTTAATGTTTCTACTGTCGGCTCAACTACCTTCCCAACTAATTCCCCTTCAGTCGATAAGGCACCTCCCCACATTTGAAAATCAGTGCTAAGACGTTGAATAACAACATTATAAGCGTTGAATAATTTTATACGTTCGCCAATTTTTGTAAGGATTTGTAGATAATCGTAATGTTCGCTTGTAATACCTTTCACTTTATATTTTGAGATAAGGTGGTAGAAAACAATAAGATCATTAACATTGATATAGGTCATAAAATTTCCATCTTCTTGTTTTTCGAAATCTTTATCTAAATAATTTTCCTTTAGTTCTTTCATTTGGAAAACTTCATTTTGATCGTATTCTAATTTATTTCTAAACACGTTGAAGATAAATTTTACTTCTTCTTTTGTTAGAGGAAAATTGAATAACAAATCATTTAATTTCTTTTGAAAAACGTTGAATAGATATTGAGCTATATCATAAATCTTATCTTTTTGATCTTCAGTCATGGCTCTAACCTCGTCAATATTAGGGTCATATTTTTTAATCATATTAGTAAGATTTGATTCCTCTTTGTTCATCATATCGACAAACTCTGGTTTTAAAAAATCCTTAGCTGTTTTTTCAATGATATTTTTAGCCTCTCTTAGTTTGACTAATTCTTTCATTGATTCATCTTCTTCCTTTTGTTTCAAACCAACTATAAGTTCGTGATTTTTTTCGATATCAAATTCTGCTCCACTGGCGAAATCAAAATTATCGATTTCTTCTGTTGTTGCGACTATCTCATAATCTGTTTGAGTTTCTGGTGTAGGTTGAATCATAAAATCCTTCAATTCGTTATTTTCCATAGTATGTTATATTTATTTTTTATGTTATATATTTATTGTTTTAAAAAGTTGAATAAAAAGGGGGTCAAATATTTTTATTCTTATATCCTTTGTGTTCCTAAAAGAGTGTAATGTAAATCAACGTCTTTTTTCAAACTATCTATTTTCTCTTGTAGTTTATCACATCTTGAATCTATTTTTGAATTTAGATTTGACACGTGAGTATCTATAGTTCTATAGACTTCCTGTTCTACTTTATTATTTAAAACGTCAATTTTTCTTTGATTTTCATTTTCATTGAAATTTATAGTTCTATAAACTTCAACTATTTTACTATCTAACAAATTCTTTAGATCATCAAACTTTTTTTGATTTTCTAAATCACGAATTTCCAATTCCTTGAAAACTGTGTTTTGGTTATCATCTATCCATCTCTCAAGATGTTTAAATGATCCTTCTGCTTTAGTTTTAAATTTCATCATCATATAAGACATAATACTTAACAGGATAAAATATCCTACTAAACACGTCCCCGCTATCGACAACAAAACTGTTATTAATATTATATTCATTTTATTTTAATTACTTTTTGTTTGACCCCCATTTATTCATATTTTTTTTATCCATTTTATTAATGCTCCACATTTTTTACAGAATATGGCGTTCGCCTTTTGAATATTGTCAGTATGAAAACAAGTTTCACATTTTATCGGATCTAATCTTTCTTTAATTTTTTTTTTACTTTATCTTTATAATCTGGATCAAAAGGACTTCCTTCTTGTAATTCTTGATAATTTTTTTCAGTAAATTTTACTTTAGCTTTATAATCAAAAGGACTTCCTTCTTGTAGTTCTTGAAAAGTTTTCTCAGAAAAAATATTTTTACCATCAGTATAGAGTTTATTACCAAATTCGTCTAGCATATCTTTATTAGGCGGCACATCTGTAGACGTGAGTTTTCGATATTTCTCTAACATTATCGTCTTTGATTCGATAGATCCTGACGAAATTTCCTTAATCGGTTTTTCTTTTTTCTTTCCTCTTAATTTTTTTAAAATCTTTTTAAAATCCTCAGAGAAAATAATAGATTGACCAGTATTTCCAATTAAAGCTTTTCCATTCAATAATAAATCTAAAGCTTTATTTACATCTTTTTTTCTCATATTAATATCTTTTTTTAGCCTTTGGAATTATTTGACTTTCCTCTTGTTGCTTCTTATCCTTTTTTTGTTTTTCATAATCCTGTTGAAGTCTATTTGCGTTTTCAACGAGTTTTAAAGTGAATTTTTCAATAATACCACTTGAAGTGTTAATTTCTGGTTCCTTTATTCTAATTGTTCCTTTTTCAAGATCGCATTCAATTTTATCAATTTCTTGTTCAACTAAAATTAATTTAGTTTGATCGTCAAAATTATTATAATAATCTTCGTTAAAAATTACTAATATATCAGCATCTAATAAGTATGCATAAGTATCTGATATTTTTGAAATTTTGATTAATTTTTTTTGTTTACTGTTTGCTACGTATACGAATTTAATATCCATAGGTAATGCAAAAGCTCTTTCAATCTTTTTGAAATAAGTGGTGATTTCTTCACTTAAACTTTCATAACTCTCTTTAGCCATAATTTATTTATTATTTTTTTCTAATTTTTTTCTATTAACATATTCTTCAATAACATCAAATGGTAATGAATTTAAAACATCTTCATGTGACATATCTTTCAATCTAGGCCAAAATTCTTCCATATCACCAGATATAGATATTTTTGGTCTTCTATATTTACTTATATCTTCTAATTTAATTGGCATATTATTCTTTTATTTTCTCATTATAAATATCTGACATATAATCTCTTTCTTCTTTTAACAAAGATGTATTAAAATTGATAATTCTAAACATTTCTTTACTATCATTTCTATCCATGAGATAATCCACTAATTGCATTAGTTGATATTTCCTATCAATTCTCATTTTACCGTGTTTGTTCAGGACAAGTTCTACTCTATTTGGTAATTTTATACCTTTACCAATGATTACTTCAGTTTCTTCCATAATTAATTCTTTTTAATAAATTATATTATAGGTGAATAATAAAGTTTATTAAAATTAAAAGGAATTTGAAAATCCCAGCTAAAACAGCAACTCCAACTATAACGCCTAGAGTTATTAATACGCCGTAAAGAAATTTTCTGTGATTGTTATATTTATATCTTAAAACGAGCAAAACATTTACTTCATCTACACTATCTATCTGAGCTATAGACACTAATTCAAATAATCCTATATTATATAAATATTCCTCTAATGATGATATATAAGCTCTAACTTCAGCATCAAGATAAGCATTAACATCTGTTTCTTTTGGATTTTGTAAAGTTTGTGGGACTTTATAATTTCTTAAAACTTCTTGTCTACGCTCTGGAATACTAATAATAGTATACAACCTCCCATATAATCTATCATAACGTAATCTGTAACGTTGGGATAGCATTTCAAAATTTTGATTGATTATGGTTCTATATTTAAAATAACCGAAAATTTTCTTAAACACAATAAACACTTTTTCCTTTATATATTATAAAGATATGGTCTTGTTTTAGAAAAAAATTATCCAGTTTTATTCTGTCCAGCTATATTTTGAGCCGCAGTTGCTTTTTCTGGGGCTGATGATGGTGAAGTGCCTCCACCAGGATCAGCGTTCGCTAGTGGTTGTGGCGCTGGTTGTTTGGCAATTTTATCGACGTTAACATCTATTCTAGTAACAGCATCTAATAGACTCTTATAATAAGCATCTTTATCTTCAGTTGAAGTAGTGGCTGTCTCTACTGCTTTTGCCACTGGAGCTGGTTTCGTTTCTTTAGCATTATCTGATAAGATAGATTTAATATCGTTCTTCTTGGCCTCCAATAATTTTAAAGTTTCCTCTAGTTTCTTATCATCTATTAAAGATAAAACTAATATTCCGTGTGAGAATTTAGATAATTTATCAAGTGATTCAAAATCAAGAGTTTTCAAAGATTCTCCTAATGTTAACATGGCTCTAGATAGAGCATATATTGAAGAGCTACTTGTTATTCCCATAGTAGATATACTATTTAATGCTTCACTTAATGTTTTTAGCCCGCTAACAGCTTCTTGTGTTGGAAGACTATCTACTAATTTTTTCATTGAAGTGCTAAATAAATCAATTGTTCCGCCTTTTTCAAAAAGATTTTTAAATCTATTTAAACCATTTACTTTATTCGCAAAACTTATCATTGAGTTGCCAGCTTGAGATAATAAACTAAAATCACCTTCAGTTGATGATAATAAATCTATTGATTTAGTGAATGCTTCTATGGATTTCATTATTGAATCACTCCATTCTATAGGTGGATAATCTTTCCATATATTACCAAACATAGTAAATGTTATCGCGGCACTAACCATAGAATCAATTACTCTATTTAGATTTTTTATTTCACTTCTTCCTATATCAAATTTTTCTATTTCAGCCATATATTTAACAAAAGTTCCAACTGCTGTGCCAACTCCTGTTGACCACTCTTTTGATGGATAAGCTGCCCAGATATCACCAAACATACTCCAGAAAGTAAATCTAAGTGCTGTATCTACCATAGCGTCTATAGTTCTATTTAATATCCTTAAATCACCTCTTCCGATATCTTGTTTTTCTATTTCAACTAAATATTTAACAAATGTTCCGATTGCTCCACCAACTCCAGTTGCCCATTCTTTTGAAGGATAAGTTGCCCAAATATCTCCGAATTTACTCCAAAAAGTGAACCTTAATGCCGTATTTATCATAGTATCAATTGTTCTATTGAGATTTTTAACGTCACTTCTACCGACATCAGCCTTTTCTATTTCTACTAAATATTTAACAAAAGCTCCAATTGCTTCACCCACAGCAGTTGACCATTCATGTGTTGGATAATTTTTCCAAATGTCACCAAATAGAGCATGTGCGAAATTGAAAGTAAGAGCTGTTTTTACCATAGAAGTAACTAGATTTCTAATACCATCAGTTATATCACTTCCAGTTACGTCAGCTTTACCCAATTCAGCTAAAGGCAAAGCGAAAGCTTTTATTGCGTCACCAACTCCCTTTGACCATTGTGGAGTAGGATAATTCGTGGCTTTACTCCAATCATATTCACCTATAATATCGGCGGCTTTCAACATAGCTCTCGCTAGATCTTCAATTTTTTTAATATAATTACCACCGCCGAATAAACCACCTAAAAATCCTGTGCTTTCCATAGCAGAAATTCCTTCAGCAAAAGCTTTAATAGCTCCACCCACTCCTTTAGCCCAAGCCTCAGTTGGATGATTATCTGTCCAAGTAGTGCTGCCCAATAATAAATTGGCAGTTAACATAGCGGTTGCGATGCTCGTTATTTTTGCGCTTTCATCTTCACCGCCAATGCTCCAAAAACTATCTGTTTCTTGTAAAGCAGATATACCTAATGCAAATGCTTGTATTGCTCCGCCAACTCCCTTGGCCCATTTTTCATCTGGACCTTTAGTATAATCACCGCCGGCTA
>Ga0209777_10005233_pt1 | contig 15042 bp, 9 predicted proteins | sample FrelakmetHBP12HB_FD_187147 | JGI IMG/M metagenome (GOLD analysis project Ga0209777, IMG submission 187147) | Freshwater lake sediment microbial communities from the University of Notre Dame, USA, for methane emissions studies -HBP12 HB (SPAdes)... | ecosystem: Environmental > Aquatic >... | reverse complement strand
GGCTCGCCGTAAACGGCGGCGCTGGAAGAAAAGACGAGTTTCCGAATCCCGCACTGCAGCATGGCTTCGAAGAGCGCGATCGTCGCGCTGACGTTGTTCCGATAGAAAAAGTGAGGGTTGGTCATGGACTCGCCCGCCTCGATGCTCGCGGCGAAGTGCATGACCGCGTCGATGCGGTACTTCTTAAAGATTCTCTTCAGTTTCTCCGCGTCCGCGACCTCGCCTTGCACAAACCGGACCCCAGGCGCCAGGGCTGAGCGGTGTCCGGCGCTCAGGTTGTCATAGCCCACGACTCGATGCTTTTTCTGGGCAAGTTGTTCAGCGCAAATGCTTCCGACGTAGCCGGCCGCGCCGGTCACCAGGATGTTCACGGGTCAGTTGGCTCCTTCATGCTTTGTGCTCTCAAAACCAGTTTGAGGAAGAATTGGAATTCGTACTCTACTCCGAAAAGGACGCGCCCGGCAATGACCCTCAGGCGTTGGCTGGCGCCGGAGGGAAGGCGCAGGCATGATAGAATCAAGAGGAGGGAGCGACGGATGATCCGCGAATACTTTGCCGATTACCGCAAGAGTCTTGAGGGCGCGTTGGATGGCGTGTCTCCAGAGCAGTTCGAAGAGTTTGTGAACTTGCTCGAGTCGGCTTTCCACGAAGGCCGCCAGGTGTTCCTGATGGGCAATGGTGGCAGCGGCTCCACCGCCTCCCATTTTGCTTGTGACCTCAACAAGGGCGTCTCCGTTGGCTTGGTAAGACGGTTTCGAGTCATTTGCCTCAATGACAATGTCCCCAGCCTGATGGCCTATGCCAATGATGCCTCGTATGAGGAGGTATTCGTCGAACCCCTGAAGAATTTTCTTCGCCCGGGCGATCTGGTGATTGGGCTCTCGGGGAGCGGCAACTCGCCCAACGTGCTCAAGGCGATTGCTTATGCCTCGACCCACGGGGCGCATACCGTCGGACTCTCCGGTTTCGGCGGCGGGAAGCTGGCGGGCCTGGTGCGCACGTCGCTGGTCGCGCCCGTGAATGACATGCAAAAAGCCGAGGATGTTCATTTCATTCTCTTGCACGTGGCCATGCAGATCTTATGCCTGCGACTCCGGTGACCGGCGGCCGTGGCAAGCGACGCTGCCCAGGGGCCGCGCCAATCTGCCGAAGCGGCGAAGAGAAATTGGATGGGGTTAAGCACGCGCGCGGCAGTATAACTGATCCGCGTGCAGCAAGGGGATGCCTTGTGCGGGAGCGGCGCCAGGAAGTGTCACGCCCCGTTGGGAAGTGCGTGAATCTCACTTACCAACCGATCCCATAGTAGCGGCTCGCGGGGGGGATCTCATCGGCAGCAAGCCGTACAAGGTCAATTACGCAAAGGCCAGGCTTAGCCAGTTTCAGAACCTGCCGTAGTTCGGGAAGTTTCTTCCCGACGACTATCGTCTCCGCATGCATGACGACTTCTTCAACGTGGTCAGTGACCATAGAGGACAGGTGGGGTAGAACGGACTCGACAAACTGCTTGTTGGTTCCCACCAGTCTAGCTAGAACCACGTCGGGATCATAAATCTTCAATTGATAGCCCTTGCCTACGAGGCTTTCAGCCAGAAGCACCAGCGGGCTTCCCCGGAAGTCGTCAGTGCCGGATTTGAAACTGAGCCCGAGCAGCCCGACTCGTTGCCGGCCGCACGCGCAGACCAAATCAACCGAATGCCGAATCTGCTCTTCGTTACTCCGCTGCGCTCCCTCCAGCATGGGCAGAGAAACGTCCGAGCGTCGGGCCTGGTAAAGGAGCGCCGAAAGGTCTTTGGGCAGGCAGGAGCCTCCGAATGCAAATCCCGGACGGAGGTAAGCTGGGCTGATGTTCAGGCGAATGTCCTGGCAAAGAATCTCCATCACGCGGTGGCTGTCCACGCCCTGGGCCTTGCAGAAAAGACCTATTTCGTTCGCAAATGTAATCTTGACGCCGTGGAAGGCGTTACAGGCGTACTTAACAATTGCCGACGTGCGGAAGTCAGTCGAGTAGAAAGGTCCGGGAATTTTTGCATACAACTGCTTCAGGGTCTCAACGCCTCTCGGCTCGTTAGCCCCTACGAGCGTGAAGGGAGGTGCAAAGAAGTCCTCCACACCGCTTCCCTGGCGCAAGAACTCAGGGTTTACGGCCACACTGAAGTCTTTCCCAGCGCGCTTCCCGGATACTTCTTCGAGCAGAGGAATCATTTCCTCTTCAACTCTTCCCGGCAGCATCGTACTCCGAAACACTACCGTGGGATTAGCCGCCGAGTTTCGAAGTCCGGACCCAATCTGCCGCGAGGCCGCCAGGACGAACTTCGTATCAAGGCTCCCGTTTAAGTTGGCAGGTGTTCCCACACAGATCATGATGACATCACTGCCCGCGACTGCACGGTCCGAATCGGTGGTCGCCGTCAAACGTTCTTGGCGCGTCGCTTCCTGGATGAGGTCATCGACCCTGGGTTCGACTACGGGGCTTCGGCCCGCGCATACAGCGGCAACCTTGTCGCGATTAATATCCACGCCGATGACTTGGTGCCCCAATTTGGCAAGGCAGGCCGCGGAAACTGACCCAACATATCCCAATCCGAAAATGCTGACTACCAAGCCTTCTCGCACGTTCTAAGCATCACCCCCCGTTCGTTGCTTTCCCGGTTAGATGAGCGATGAGCAAACGAGAGTTTATACCATGCCCCCCCTTAAGAGGAACAGGCAGCCACAAAAAGCGATTAGACACCCATGCGGGCCCTCGACGCCGGGCGCTGTCCTGTGCGGTCCAGCAGGACGCCGGCCAGAATCCGCCTCACTGCGGAGGCGATCAGGGCGAGTAAGCCGCTTGTTTCGGAGCACAGTCTGTGGTAGGAATAACCCGCCTGTCAGTAGATTTCGCAATCCGCCTGGTAATGAGGGAGTCGCATCGAGTGGGCGGCCGCTCAACGAACAGACTGCTTCGCTGGGCCCGAGCCTGTATCTCGATTCGAGAGGAGGAATACATATGGCATTCTGCACAAAGTGTGGCGCACAAATCCAAGAAGGCATGGCCTTCTGTGGTTCTTGCGGGGCTCCGGCGGGCGCAACGGCCAGCGGCGGGGCGCCGCCAGCCGGCGCGCCAGCGGGCAGCGGGGCAACGCCCGCAACTCCTGCCAATACCTCCGGGGGTATGGAGTCGAATGTGGCGGGAGCGCTCGCGTACTTGACGATCATTCCGGCGATCATTTTCCTGGTCGCTGAGCCGTACAACAAAGACCGGTTTGTCAGGTTTCACTCCTTTCAATGTTTGTTCTTGGCTGCGGCGAGTTTCGTTGTGTTCTTTGGCCTGGGGCTCTTCGCGATGATTCCCGTGCTCGGATGGATCGTCGGCATCCTGCTCATCCCCTTGCTGGGGCTGGCGATCTTCGGGCTCGTGCTTTTCACGATGTACAAGGCATACAACAAAGAGAAGTTCATGTTGCCGGTCATTGGCAAGCTAGCCGAGCAGCAGGCTGCGCGCTAAAGGGTTGGCCAGATTGGCCTGGAGGCGAACTTCCGGAGCGGCAGGTGGGGGCCTGCTCCGGACTACTCCTTCAAGGCCGGTGCGTGTCCCACGGTTTTAACTTGACAATTGCAAGCGGCAAGGGCAATTTAGCAGGTTTCGACTCGCTCGAGCGCTAGGCGCTCTAAAGGGCAGCGTCAGCCACCTGGATTATGAGTGTTCTGGTCTGCTTTCACGATCGATGCTTCGACGGGGCATGCTCTGCCGCGGTCTATACACGCCTCTACCAGCAATGTATTGATCCCAAGGCCCAGTTTCGCTATCGCGGCTTGATGCATCGTGCGGGTCAGCTCTTTGACGAGGGGCTGTTTGACGCGGAGGTCAACGCAATTGTCGACTTCAAGTATTCCAGCTCTGAGCGCCTGACTTGGTGGTTCGACCATCATCAGAGCGCCTTCCTTACCGAAGCCGACGCCGAGCACTTCCGCAGCGACAAGAGTGGGAAAAAGTTCTACGGCCCGGATTTTCGCTCCTGTACGAAGTTCATCGCCAAAACGGGCACCACGAAGTTTGGTCTGCACGCTCCCGAACTGGACGAGCTGATACACTGGGCCGACTTGATTGATGGCGCGCAGTACCCCGACACCCGGACGGCGGTGGAGATGCGCGAGCCCGCCACCCAGCTCACGCTGGTGATTGAGGGAACCCGGGAGGCCAATTTCTGCGTGGAGCTGATTCCGGAGCTTCTGTCGAAGCCGCTGAAGGAAATTATGGCCCTCCCACGCGTCCGGAGCATTTTCGACGAGCTCTACGCCTTGCATCGGAAGTCCATTGAGATCATCAGCTCGCGCGCCGAAGTCATCGATGGGGTCGTCTTCATTGACCTGGCTGACCAGAATATGGAGGGATTCAATAAATTCATTCCCTATTATCTGTTCCCGGAGGCCGTCTACAGCGTCGCGCTGAGCCGTTCCCAGGAACGGATGAAGATCGGGGTGGGCAGCAACCCCTGGAATCCCATCCCCAAGACCTCCAACCTGGCCAGCATCTGCGAGCGGTACGGGGGAGGGGGCCACGCCAAGGTCGCGGCCATTTCCCTGCCACCTACGGAATTGACGCGGGCTCGCGAGGTGGCGGGTCAGATCGCGCAGGAGCTCCGCTCCACCCTGGCTGGAAGGGCTTAAGGAGTTCCTTGATACGGGGGCACTGGGTGTGGTAGAAAGAGGGAGCCGTCGTAATCCTCTAATGCCTGTCGGCTTGGGGCTAGATCGGGTGTGAGTGTGCCTTTCCGTGAGGGTTACGTCCCAGCAAGAACTGCCAACGATACGTGGAGGGAACTCCCTGGAGTGACAACTCGCCTCCGCAAGTGCTTCGGACAAAGGCGGCTAGATAGCCGGGAACGGCAATTGAGTGACAGGGAGAGTGAGAACTGTGGGTGAGGCAACCGCAACGAATTCCAACTCGATCCGGGTGAGCGTTTTTGCGACGTCGGACGTGGGGCGCGTCCGAAAAAACAACGAAGACAACTTCGTTGTGTGCAATCTCACCACGGGTGAAATCGGCATAACGCCCCCCATCCGCAACCACCAACTGGGCCCGCGCGGTTCGTTATTTATGGTGGCTGACGGCATGGGCGGTGAGGCCAGCGGAGAAGTCGCCAGCCAGATCTGCGCGGCGACAGTGCCCAAGCGGCTATACGACAACTTGAAGACCCTGGGCACGGTCAGTGAAACGAACTTCGTCCTCCTGGTCCGCGAAGCCATCGAGTTCGCCAACCAGATCATTTTCCAGAAGGCGCAGACCAATCCTGCCTACCGGGGCATGGGCACGACAACTACGGCGGCGGCGCTGTTCGGGCCCTACCTCTTCGTCGCCCAAGTCGGCGACTCGCGCGCCTACCTGATTCGCAACCAGCAGATCACCCAGTTGACGCGCGACCAGACCTTCCTCAACTACTTGAAGGACATCGGCGCGGACCTTCCCGCGGACCCGGAAAAGGACAGCCGGAAGAGTATCCTGACGCAAGCGGTCGGGACCAGTGAGACCTTGGACGTCAAGGTGACCTACACAAAACTCCGCCAGGGGGATGCCATCCTGCTCTGCAGCGACGGCATGTACAACATGGTTCCGGCGCCCGAGATTTTGGAGGTTGTGAACAGCCAGGCGCCGCTCCCGGAGAAATGCAAATCGCTGATTGACAAGGCGAACGCTCACGGCGGAACGGATAACATTACGGTGATCCTTTCGGAATTCACCGGCCCCGACCTCCCTCCGGCCGACCCCGCGGCGGTTGTGGAAGTCAAGGAATTCAAGGAGGAGGATTTCAAGCCGCCCGCATAGGCGCCTCTGAACGACTGCTGCGTCGGTGTGTGAGGCGGCGAGGTGAGAACCCTCGGCCCGATTTGCGGCCCCCCCGCAGGCGGGAGCGGAGCATCTGCCCCAAGCTATCGGAGTGGCGGATGACAGGGGCCGTCCCCACGAGCCGTCGGCTGAGGGGTGGAGCGCGAAGGCCATGCAGTGCCCCAGATGCAGTGAGATCAACGAGGAGGGCTTCCTCTTCTGCAAGAGCTGCGGCAGTCCCCTGGCGCGGGTCGGTGACTCCGCCGCAGGGACAGACGTCCCCGTTAGTACGCCCGCCCCGGCAACTATCGCGGTTGTGCACCCGCCGTCTGAGACCCCTCCGGCGTTTAGGCTCGTCGCGACCTCAGGACTTCTCGCAGGGCGCACCTTCACCATCGGACCCAAGGGTCTGACCATTGGCCGGGACCCCTCCGGTTGCCAGGTGTTGTTGGCCGACGACGAGGTTTCCCGGCTTCACGCCTGGGTCGGGTACGACGATCAAGGCCAAGTCGTCGCGAAGGACCTGCATTCGGCCAACGGGACCTTCGTCAACCAGGCACGCATTCAGGAAAAAGTCCTCAAGCCCACAGATGAGATTTCGGTCGGCAGTGGCCGCCATCATCTCTTCCGCATCGACCCCGTCGCAGTCCCGACCCCACGGCCGCCGGAGTGGTCGTCCGGCGCGAAAGCCGGGGCTGTGGCCAGCGGCACTTCCGTCATGAACGCGGTGGATATCGCTGCCGCCCAACGGCAGGAAAAGGCCGCCTCGGGAACGGTGGCCATCAAGCTTACCGACCTCATGGCTCGGCCCCACCTGGAACTGATCGTAGACAAGTACGCGGTCAAGAGCCTCGACATCCCGGACGCCGGTTTGAAAGTCGGCCGCGACGCCGCCCGTTGCCAGTTGGTGATGGAGCACCCCTCTGTTTCCGGCGAGCATGCCGAGTTCTCGCTGAAAGACGGCAAGGTCGTCCTGAGCGACCGCTCCACCAATGGCACTTTCGTGAACGGCAAGCGCGTGACCAAGGCTGACCTTCAAGACGGCGACTACGTCACTTTCGGCCACTATTTCGGGAAGTCGGTCATCTTCAAGTCCGGGCTCGAGCCGGAGCTGAAGATTGAAAAGGTCGATTTGAAGAAGGACCGGATTACCATCGGCCGCGACCCCGCCAATGATGTGGTCATTGACCACCCGGTGGTTTCCAACAAACACGCCGAGCTCATCAAGCAAAACGGCAAATTCTTCATCAACGATCTCGGCTCCACGAACGGGACTTTCGTCAACGGGATTAAGGTGAAGCGGCACCAGCTCCAGGAGTTGGACCGCATTGTCATCGGCCCTTCCGAGCTGCATTTCAGCGGGACCAGCCTTTCCCATGCGCCGGACACGCGCGTGGTACGGCTCGACTCGGTCAACGTTAACTTTCAGGTCACGGATCGGACCACCGGCAAACCCAAGTTCCTGCTCGATGATATTTCGCTGGTGGTGAAGCCCAAAGAATTGATCGGCTTGCTGGGACCCAGCGGGGCGGGGAAGACGACCCTGATGAACGCCCTGAACGGCTTCGCCAAGCCCACCGGCGGCCAAGTCCTCTATAACGGCGTGGAGCTCTACCGGAACTTGGACGCCTTGAAGTCCACCATCGGTTTCGTGCCCCAGGAAGACATCATGCACCGGCAACTGTCCGTGCGCCGGTGCCTTTTTTATGCCGCCAAGTTGCGCTTGCCCGAGGACCTCTCCGACGAAGAGATTAACCGGCGAGTCGAGGAGATGCTCGACACGCTGGGACTCGAGAGCCAGCGCTGGGACAACCCTGTGTCCACCTTGAGCGGCGGGCAGCGCAAGCGCGTGAGCCTGGGAATTGAACTGCTCCCCAAACCTGGCGTGCTGTTCCTGGATGAGCCGACGGCGGGCCTCGATCCGCGCACCGAGACGAGGATGATGATGCTCTTCCGGCAACTCGCCAATCAGGGCTCCACCATCATCGTCACGACTCACTTGTTGGGGTCGTTCGGAGTGTTGGATAAAGTCGTCGTCATGATGCAGGGCCGCCTGATCTATTACGGACCGGGAACGAAGTTTTTGGAGTATTTCAAGGCCGAGGCGCCGCCGGATGTTTACGACGACCTCACCGATAACAATAACGAGCCCTACTCGCTGGAATTAAAGAAACGTTTCGCGGGGTCCACCCTCTACAAGGACCTCATTGGGGAACCGCAAAAAACCATCCCCACGGAGAAGAGCCCGGCGGCCGGAGTCGCGGCGTCGGCCGGCAAGACCGAAGCCCAAGGCTTCAGCCTCAACCAGTTCAAAGTCCTGACGGCGCGGAACTGGACACTGAAGTTTGGGGACCGCGCGCAGACCCTTTTGCTGTTCCTCCAGGCGCCCCTCATCGCGCTCCTCGTGGCTTTAATGGCCAGCGAGCCGAACCAGGTGCAAACCATTTTTATGGCGATGTTCGCCGCGCTTTGGTTCGGATGCTCGAATGCCGTCCGGGAGATCGTGGACGAGCAGACCATCTATCGCCGCGAACGCCAGACCGGCCTCAAGATTCCTTCCTATATCCTATCGAAGCTGGGCGTCCTCTCCTTCGTGGCGCTGGTCCAGTGCCTTTCTGTGGTGATCATCTTGTTGGCCGGAAAGGCGCTCGACTTGAGCTTGCCCGAGATCCTGGCGGCGATTGGCATCATGTTCCTCGTGGCCGTTAACGGGTCGCTTATCGGACTGCTGATCTCGAGCCTGGTCAGCACGCCGGAAAAGGCGCTGACGATTTTTCCCCTCATCCTGATTCCTGAACTGCTCCTCTGCGGCCTATTCCTGCCTGTCAGGCCTATCCAAACCATTATTCCCATCACGATCGAAGAGCTCTTTGAGGGAAAGATGTTCGCGCCGCCGGAGGCGAAGGCCAAAGCCCAGGAGATGATGCATCCCTCCGCCGCGCCCGGTGCCGCCCCGACGGCGCCCAGTGCGCCTCCGACGACTCAGACTCCCGCCCCCACGGCGGCGGCCCCCAAATCGGCCGAAGCAGTGGCGGCCGAGGAGGGCCTGAAGCAGGGCCAGGCCGCCCATGACGTTGCCGGCGCCATGGCCCCCTCCGAGAAAGTGCAGAAGGCGTTTCACAAGTACACGCCGGCTCCGGTCGCGGGGATGCCGGCGGTGGCCCGCTACCTCTCTGCCCTGGCGATTTCGCGCTGGGGTCTGGAGGCCCTGTCCGATCTCTGCCTGCACGGGCGCCACTCCATGCAGGATTCTGCCTATAAGATCATCAATACCGTTTCCATCTCGCTGCATCCGGACGATGCGGACAAACTCGAGCAGGGCCTGGAATCGTCGACCGCGACGGGTTTCGCGCTCCCCGATGAGTTCTGGAAAGATAAAGGTCCCTACCTGGGGATTATGGCGGGCTACGCCCTCGCCATGTTGCTCGCCATCCTCATCATCATGAAGCGCAAGGACGTGTCTTAGCTGTAGCGCCGGGCTTTACCCCGGCACCGGGGTTTAGCCAGGGATGCCGCCCTCAAGGGCGGCGCTACGGCGAGAGTGCTTCTCAAAGGAGTTGCCATGGACGCTGGTTATTCCACCCTTCGCAATTTGCTGGCGACGGTGCTCGTGCTGGTGGTGCTGTCGATTCTGTCGAACTTCTATGTGGCCTCCCAGCTCGCCAACAACAGTAACGAGTTGGCCCAGATGCGCCGGGTCCTTGAGAAACAACTCATGACCAGCGCCCTCACCCAGTCCGAAGAATTGCAAAAGCGCATGGACAAGCTCAACCAGGATGCCGAAGGCGTCGATGCCAAAATGAAAAAGGCTCAGGATGATTTCGTGGCCAGGATGCAGGTGGAGCTTCCCAAGATCATGGACAATTACCTTAAGCAACGTGCCCCGCTGCTTCAAAAGCAGCTCCAACAGCGCGGCGTGCCCGTGCCTCAGTAGCCCCGCTTCAATCGCCTCTGTTATTCCGCGGCTCTTGTTATCTCTGGAATTTGTGTCTGGAAATTGAAAACTGGAAATCGGAAACTGGAAAATCGAAATTCGAAAATCGGCAATCCGTTAGGGAGCAATCTGAAAGGTCCCAACCAAAGTGACATTGCCGGAGGAGTTTCCCAGATAAACGGAGTACTGGCCCGCGGAAATCAGCCAACTGTTCGAGGCAGCATCCCAATACGACAACGGATGGGAGGAATCGTTCGCGTTGACGGTCAGCATGACGGTTTGCATTTGTTGGGGCTGGAGAACAACCTTCTGCCATCCCACCAAACGCTTGGGCGGTTCCCCGGTGCCGGAGGGGAATCCCAGGTACACCTGGGCCACTTCCGCGCCTGCCTGGAGGCCCGTGTTGGTCAAGTTGAAGCTCACCTGGAAACCACTTGTGACGGGCGAACCCGGTGTGAGTTGCTGGTTTGAGAAGGCAAAACTCGTATAAGAGAGCCCGTACCCAAACGGGAACAACGGCGTGAGGCCGTTCGCTTCGTACCACTTGTACCCTACATTAAAGCCTTCGGTGTAGTTCACGGGAAAAGGCGTGGTCTGATCGGGCGGTGTCGCGATGGTGGGATGGGGCAAGTCGGTGACACTGGCGGGAAAAGTGATGGGGAGTTTGCCCGAAGGGTTCACTTTGCCAAACAGGATATTGGCAATGGCCTCGCCGCCCTTCTGCCCGGGGTACCAGGCTTCCAAAACCGCACTCACGTTGGCGAGCCACGGCATAACCTGCGCGCCGCCATTTTCCATCACCACAATGGTGTGAGGATTGGCGGCCGCGACGGCGGCGACGAGCGCGTCCTGGTTGTTCGAGAAGTTGAGGTCTGTAAGGTCCATGCCTTCGCTTTCCCATTCACTCACGAAGACGATGGCGACGTTCGAGGCGCCCGCCAGGGCCGCCGCGGAGGTGGAATTCGTCCCATCGTCGAAAGCTACCGTGACGCCGGGCGCCAAGGCCTGAATGGCCTGGAGAGGAGAAGACGGGTCCCAAATCTGCGACCCCCAGCAGGGAGGGCAGGGAGCGGGGAACGTCAGCGCGGGTCCGCCCACCGGAACCACCTGCGCCGAGCCTCCGCCGGAGAGCACGGCCACGTCGGCATGTGAGCCGATCACGGCGATATTCGAGAGGTGCGACGCATCGAGGGGGAGCAGCCCGCCCGCGTTTTTCAGCAGTACGGCTCCTTGTTCTTCCGCTTCCTGCGCGATGGCCGCGTCGCCGCTCGCGTCGATTGACCCCACCGTAGCGGGATAATCAAAGATTCCGACCGCGAGCATGGCGCGCAGGATTCTGTGCACCATGTTGTTCAGATGCACGGCGGTCAACTGGCCGTTCGCAAGGGCTTGCGCGAGCGACGAGAAGTTGTCGCTTCCGGGCTGCTCCTGATCCAGGCCCGCATTCGCGGCAACGTTGGAGCTGTGCGTTGCCCACCAATCCGACATGACAAAGCCCTGAAAGCCCCAGTCCCCTTTCAAGATATCGGTCAGCAGATGGGAATTCTCGCAGGCATACACGCTGTTCAGCAGATTGTAAGAGCACATCACCGACTGCACCTGGGAATCTTTCACCCCAATCTCAAAGGCCAGCAAGTCGCTCTCGCGAGCTCCGCGCTCGTCGATGATGACGTTGGCAGTGCCGCGGCCCGTCTCCTGATCGTTGAGGGCGAAATGCTTGATGCCCGCGATGAGGTGCAAATCCTGGATGGCACGAAGGTGCGCCGCCGTGATGCTGCCGGCCAGAAGGGGATCCTCTCCCTTCGTCTCGAAGGTTCGGCCGTCGCGGGGCTCGCGCCCGATCAGGTTGATGTTGCCGCCCAGATTCACGTTCACGCCATAAGCGCGCATCTCCTTGCCGATGACCTGGCCGTACTTGTACGCTTCATCCAGGTCCCAGCTTGCGGCGCTGGCGATCGAGGACGGCAGTGCGGTCGCCTGCCCCACGCCGTTCCCCACTCCGACGCTTCCATCCACCAGATAAAGGTCGGGGATTCCCAGCCGCGGGATGCCGGGAACATAACCCGCTCCGCCGCGAGGGAAGTTCATGGTGTCGGAAAACCCATGCACAAGCTGGAGCTTCTCAGCCTGAGTCATTTGGGCGATTAGCCAATCAGCATGACCGTCGGGATCGGAGGGTGGCGGGTTGGAAGCGGGCGGGGATAGGCTGGAGCTATTTCCACCACAACCCGCCGTTGCGATGCATATGACCAGTGTGAGAGCAAGGCGAAACCGGCGCATACAGCTTGCGAGGGCAGCCGGGCGTACGCAGTCAGCACCCTTGAACGAAAACCCAAAATCCAAAATCAGCTTTACTCGACCGCCTTCAACTCGACGCGGAAGATCTGTTCGCCCAGAAAGAATTCATCGCCGTCCAGGAGTTCGACCTCCGTGCGAATGCGGCGGTAGACGCCGTTGCGGCTCCGTAAATCTTGAAGGATGAAGCGGCCGGGCTGCGCCACAATGCGCGCGTGAGTTCCGGACATGAAGCGGTCGTCATTGAAAACGAGGTCGCCGGTAGTGCGGCCGAGAGTCGTCTCAGGTTTCTCCAGACGGAATTCCGTCACGACCTCTCCAGTGACCTTGATGTGCTCCAGTTTCGCGCTTACGGGGCCGCGTTGAGATTTCTGCGGGCCCGACCAGACCATGGTTCCCTGCGGGCTGGGCTCGGGCTGTTCGAGGATTTGGGTGGTGAACCGAAAGAGCTCGCCGCCTATCAAGAAGATATCCCCCGCCAACAGTTCGCTGTCCTGTCGCTGTCGCACGAAGGTCCCGTTCTGGCTGTCCAAATCCCGCAAATAGAGTTTGCCCTCGCGGGCCGCCAGGGCGGCATGGCGCGGCGAGAGCAAAACGTCCTCAGCATAATTCAGGTCGCAGTTATCGCGCCCGATCACAGTTTCCTTGGTGATGCGCTGGGATTTTCCTGTCGAACCATCCGGCTTCTTTTCGGTAATGCTGGCTTCGATCTTGGGAGTGCGGAACCCCGTGAATACTATCGTGCCATCCATGGAGGAAGAGACCGGAACGGCGGACGGCATGCGCGCCGCAGGCGCCGGAGGTGTGGGGGCCTTGGCAGGCATCGGCGTGGGCGCCGGGGGCGCGGCCTTAACAACGGGCGCTGGGGCTTTTGCAGCGGGCGGGGCGCTCCTTGCCGGGGGAGGTGGTGGCGCCGCCGCGAGTCTGGGCGCCGGTGTTGTCACCTTGGGAGGAACAGGACCAGGAACACGCGGTGGGGCGGGGGGCGGTGGCACGACAGGACGTGCCACAGGCTTGGGTACTGGAGCTGGAACCCCGCGACCTGCGCCTGCCTGCGCCGCCGGGCTGGGGGCCGCAGGCGAAGGTGCAGCGGCGGGCGGGGCGGGCAATCCAGCTCCGCAATAGCCGCAGAACTTGCTCCCTCCCGGGAAGGTCTTCCCGCATTTCGGACACTTCACCAGCGCCGGAGTGGCTGTGGGGGCAGGCGCCGTCGGCCGGACCGGGAGAGGTTCCCTCGCGGCTTGCAGCGGTTTTCCGCAGCGCGTGCAGTTTGGCGCGTTGGCGGGATTGGGACTGCCACAGGATTGACAGCGGATATAGCGTACGGTCCCTTGCTCTTCAGGTTCAGTTGACATATCGATGATCTCGCCGGCGGGCGGCCCAGCCGAAACACCCCTCCCCAGCACGTGGCTGACGGACTGCGACAAGCGGGCCCCGTTCGGCCTTACGGGCCAGTCACCCGCACCCAGATGGGGTTAGTATAGCAGCGAAATTCCTCCCCTGTGCCGTTTCGTGTCCGCGCCTCCAGGCGCACATAAGACCATCCAGCGGTGCTCTTGTCCAGCAACGGCCCAAGGTCAAACGGCACCAGACCCTGGCTGGCCAATCCCTTGCCGGCCGGAATTGGGATTTGCTGCGAGCTGGATTCGCCGCTGGCGGTGCCGACCGTCAAGAGAAGCGATTGGAGCGGGCCGAACTCCTCACTACTGACCCAAGCCAGTTGCAGGGGCGGTATTGAATTCAAGGGTGAGGAAAGGTCCTGGCCGATGCCGATGTCCTCCGGGTCGTCTAGGCTTCCGTTTGAGTTGCGATCGAAACCCGCGATGAGGAGCGGTCCATTGCTCAGCACGCTGTGGCCCTGCCGGAGTGCCTCGATAATGTTCTCGCCGCGGGAGCCCATTCCGCCTGGCGCGAAGACGACCGTCGAGATTTTGCCTATAGCGTTGTCTTCCGCGTAGCCGGAGAGGCCGCGCGAGGGTTTGCCCAAGAAGTCCACCACATCCATCGTGGCCTCGTAGTTAAAGTCACCGTGAGCGTCAGAGCCGGCGGCCAGAAACACCTTGAAGCCGGGGGCGTTCGGGGCTTCTTCGCGAGGCTGAAGCCCCCTTTGGAGCAGCGGCAGCCAACCTGTGGCGATCCCCTTTTCGAGGCGCACGTATTGGTTAGCGTCCTTATCCGGCTGGAAGCAGGCTGCAGGGTCGGCGTCGTGGTGGAGGCAAAAAGGATCACGAGCATCGTCGGCCGTCAGCATGGTGGCACGGTTCCAGGGTTCCAGTCCCACCAGCCCTACGGCAAGTTGCTTCCCTCCGGGGGCCAGGAAGTCCGCCTCGATGTCCCAACTGCCTCCGCGCATGAGCGGGCTGATGGGATCGAAGGGATGCGCGGCATAGGCAAATCCGCCTGACGCCGCAACCCGCGCCAGCGCGTCCTTGACCGGGGTGGGGGGGGAGGCGACCGAGCCGTCTCCGGTCATGATTACGGTGTTCGAGGGGTTGGCGGCCTCCGGAAATCCCTTGTCAGGATCAGCGGGGGAAGGTATCGCCACCATATGCACCGTCGTCAACATAGCTTCTTTGCCTGAGGACAAGGTCAATTCCTGACCGCGAACGTACATGAACCTGCCATCGCGGAGTTTCTGGACTTCCCTCAGCTCCTGGGCATAGCGCTCGGGATTCAGGTCCGTCGAGTGGTCGGCCAGCACCATCCACTCTAGCCCGGAGTGAAGAGCGGCCTGCTTGGTGACGTCGAGGGGGTAGCCGCGTTCCGCAGGGTTGTCCGTGAACCCGCTGTGATAGTGGACGTCGCCGCGGTACCAGTTGGCGAAATGGGGCAGGGGCGGCGCGTCAGGGCGAACCCGCAGGTAGAAGTCCTGGCTGGTCCACTCCACGGCTTGAAAAGAAACTTTGAGGTCCAAGACTGGAAACGGCCCGCCGATGAAATGTTTGTTGAGATAGGCGTCGATGGTTTCGCGCGGCAATTCCAGGAGTTTCGCGAAACGGTCTTGTAT
>Ga0209777_10005232_pt1 | contig 15045 bp, 22 predicted proteins | sample FrelakmetHBP12HB_FD_187147 | JGI IMG/M metagenome (GOLD analysis project Ga0209777, IMG submission 187147) | Freshwater lake sediment microbial communities from the University of Notre Dame, USA, for methane emissions studies -HBP12 HB (SPAdes)... | ecosystem: Environmental > Aquatic >... | reverse complement strand
TGTTTCTATTTAACATTTCCGAAACTTGGTGTCAAGTAAAATTATTAATTATTTTTAAAAACAAGGTGCTTCGCACCGGCCTTATATCCCCGACCTGAAGGACGGGGTTTTACGGCTGAACAGATAACCTCCGGTGCTGTCACTACACATTGTGGAGTATATGTTAATGAATTAACAAATGCTACAAATAATTATGCTATATATACTTTTGGTGTTACTAAATCATATTTTGGAGGTAAAATTGGAATAGGTATAGAACCAACCGCAACAATGCATATGAAGTCTGGAACCGCTACTGCAGGTACAGCTCCTCTTAAATTTACTACGGGTACTAATCTTTCTGCTGTTGAAGATGGGGCTATGGAATACGACGGTTCTCATATTTATATGTCTATCGGATCCACCAGATATCAGTTAGATCAGCAATCGGGAAATCTCTTCACTAGAAATTCTGGAAGCGGATTTTTATATCCAACAACAACAACTGATAAGTTAGCAGTAGGATCCCAAACACCAACGGAAACAATTTCAATTAATGGTAGGATGGAAATGGCAGAACAAAGCACACTACCAACTGCAACAGCTGGGTATGGAAAATTATTCTTTATTAAGGTATAAGGTTAAATTCTGATGATTAAAGGTCTATATATCACAGATTCAGATGGGGCGCATTATATTTTTACATCCACCGGATTTGCGTTGGGGGTTTTTGGAGGAGGAAGTACTGGATCAAATTCGAATGTTATCGATTATGTCACAATAGCAACCACTGGAAATGCTTCTTCTTTTGGATCCTTAAGTGTAGCACGTTCGTCGTGTGGCGGACTAGCAAGTCTATCAAGGGGTTGTTTTATTGGAGGCGGAAATAATGTAATAGACTATATAACTATATCAACAACAGGAAATGCAACAACGTTTGGTGCATGTACTGGAACACGATCTTATCCGGGATGTTTTGCGAATTCTACCAGAGGTATTTATGTTGGTGATTCTTCTTTAGGTACAGCAATAGATTATATAACAATCGCTACAACAGGAGATGCTTCAAGTTTTGGAACAATGAATTACTCCAGTGGATATCAACGAAGTGGTCTAGCATCATACACTAGAGGTATCTTTGCAGGAGGTTCCTCTGGATCACCATATAATACAATAGAATATGTAACTATAGCAACACTTGGTAATTCTTCAAATTTTGGAATATTAACAAAATCAAGACGAGGACTTACAGCATTATCCAGTAATACAAGAGGTGTTGTTGGAGGTGGGGCCTTAGATCCAGATTATGTGAATGTTATAGATTATGTCACAATAGCAACTACTGGAAATGCATCATCTTTTGGAGCATTAGCAACTTCAAGATATATTTTAGCAAGCGCATCATCTTTAATCAGAGGTATATTTTCAGGAGGATATAGTGGATCAATAAGAAATGATATAACATATATCACAATCGCATCCACTGGAAACGATACTACCTTTGGAACATTGACGGTAGCACGTCAGGCATTAGGGGGTTTCTCAAATGCAAACGGTGGATTATATAATTAATGATTTTAGGGGGTTGTTTAGGTGAGTGAACAATTGATATATGCAAATTCTGATGGTGAATTCTATCAAGTCACTAAAACCGGATTTGCAAGAGGAATTTTTGGCGGTGGAAATAATATCTCTGCTAATGTAAATGTTATAGATTACATCACTATTGCTACAACCGGAAATGCTACAGATTTTGGAGATACAACAGTAGCCAGACGAGGACTTGCTGCATGTTCATCTATGTCTCGTGGAATTTTTGCTGGTGGTATAGATGGAAGCTGGGATAATGTTATTGATTATATTACAATATCTTCTACTGGTAATGCAACTGATTTTGGAGACTTAACATCAAATAACTATACACCTGCCGGAGGAGGAAACCAAACACGTGGATTATTTGCGGGTGGAAATACTGGTTCTGGAACATTTACAAATGCAATACAATATATTACCATAGCTTCCACTGGAAATGCTACTTCATTTGGACAATTAAGTGCCGTTATAGATTATCAAGGTGGTGTTTCTTCATCAACTAGATTTTGTAGTGCGGGGGGAGATCCATATACAAATAATATAAATTACGTCACTATTGCTACACTTAGTAATTCTTCTACTTTTGGTCAATTGACGTTAGCAAGAATGGGATTATCCGGTTGTAGTAGTTCTACTCGTGGTATTTTGGGTGGTGGTGGTTATGGAAGTAGTCTTTGGGCTAATGTTATGGATTACATTACCATAGCTTCCACAGGAAATGCTACAGATTTTGGTGACCTAACCGCAACACGAGCTCAAGTTGCCGCATCTTCTTCTAATATAAGAGGTATTTTTGGAACCGGATCAGATGGGGCAACCTCCGTAGCTAATATAGATTATATCACTATTGCTACAACCGGAAATGCTGCAAATTTTGGAAATGCAACTATGTCTAGATATAATGCAGTTGGTCTTTCAAATGCACATGGTGGATTATACTAATGTCAACTCAATCGATAATATGTGACTCAGATGGAGAACTTTGGATTTTAACTAAAACTGCAGTCGGTACTGGAGTTTTCGGTGGTGGAAATAATGGAGCACGAGTTAATACGATAGATTATATCACTATTGCTACAACCGGAAATGCCGCTGCTTTTGGACAGCTAACAGTTAGCCGTCAAGGACCATCAAACATGTCAAGTATAACACGTGGGTGTTGGGGTGGTGGATATTCTGGTAGTTCTAGTAACGTTATAGATTATATAACCATATCTTCTGCGGGAAATGCAACAAGTTTTGGACAGTTAACGGTTGGTAGATATTATCTAGCTGGATGTTCAAATCAAACACGGGGCCTAAGCGGTGGAGGATATTCAAATGCTTCAGTAAATACTATAGATTATATTACTATTGCAACAACTGGAGATGCAGCAGCTTTTGGATATTTGACAGTGTCTAGAAATTCAATTACTTCTGGATTTTCTTCGAGTACACGAGGGTGTTTTGCAGGAGGAGATACTGGGTCAAACTCAAATGTAATTGACTATGTTACTATAGCATCAACCGGAAATGCTATAGATTTTGGAGATTTGGCATTAGCTAGATACTCCGCTACTGGATTTTCAAGCCCTACAAGAGGATTGGTTGCCGGTGGAACTGGAAGTGGTGCTACTAATAGTATAGAATATGTTACTATTGCAACAGTAGGAAATGCAGCATCATTCGGTGCATTATCAGCAGCTACAAATGCACCAGGATCGACCTCATCTAGCATAAGAGGGTGTATATCCGGTGGATATACAACAACCTGGACTTCAGACATTACTTATGTCACTATAGCTACAACGGGAAATTCTGTGTCATTTGGATCGTTAACGGTTGCTAGAACATATCCAATAGGGTTATCGGATACTCATGGGGGATTGAGTTAGATTTCTCCGTAGAATAGATATAAAAAATCTTGACTTTTATTTTTAAACATGCTATTAGAAAAGATCTGAGGTAATTAACAATATAATAATGTATATTAAATTTAATTTAAAAAATGAAAGGATCTGTTGATGGATTTTAATAGTATTAATTTATTAATTGGAATTCCTGCATATGGATGTTTAACTCATATAGATAATAATTTAACACTTTTTTCACTTTTAGGACATTTAAAATTTGACGTAAAGTATGTTGGAAATGAAAGTTTAATCACGCGAGCACGAAATACCATAGCATCATTTTTTTACCATAATAAACAATTTACCCATCTATTATTTTTAGATGCCGATATTGGACTTATGTACAATGGAGAATTTAGTCCGTATGGAATTTTAAGACTATTAAATTGGGAAAAAGATGTTATTGGTGCACCGGTTCCATTAAAGGGAACAGATTCAAATGGAAATCTAGTTTATAATGTAACACCCCCCATTCAGAATATCGAAGGAAACCTTTTTTCAGTAAATCATATTGGTACAGCCGTATTATTATTTTCACGAAAAGCTATAGACTCTTTAGTGGAAGATGCAAAAGCAAATAATTATGTTTATACAAGTAATCCACACAGTCGAGGAATTAATCAAAAGGTCGATGTAACTGAGCAATATGATATATTTAGAGTTGGCGTAGTTAATGGAACATATCTTTCAGAAGATTATTTTGCTTGCACAACTTTAAAAAATATGGGATATACAATATATTGTGATGATTCGATTCAGGTTATCCATAATGGAAATGTTAGAATCGGTTGTCAGGTAGTCTAAAGGAGATTAAGATATGTCAGTAATTAGAAGATTAGTAGAATATAAATTATGGTTAAATGAGCGCGGTGAAAAGATTGTACCTACATTCATTAAAGATGGTGGATATTATCTAAAAGAAGATGGCACAATGGTCGGAATTTTAGAGGCTGAACACGATGTCTATGTTCCGGATGCATTTACAGATCTCTCAGAAAATGATTTAACGATACGAATATCTGCATTGCGAGAAACTGAAGTTATTTCGGGTGCACCAGATTTTCTATACCCGCAACCCCGCATCTCTGTTGAGGATGAAGTTAAGTTTGTTATGGGAAAGGTAGTAAGCTAATATGTCAGTATTTACTATTTTAAACCTGGAAGAGTTTCAAAATTGGATAAAATCTCAAAAGTTTAAAAGGGATATAACTCTAATACAAAATCATCACACAGAGGAACCAAGTTATTCAGATTTTAATAACTTTAATCATCAAAGATTATTACAAAATATAGAAGAATTTCATATTAAAGAGCGTGGGTTTAAACAGATAGCTCAAAACCTTACTACATTTCCAGATGGCAAGATTGCAATATGTAGGTCTTTGGATATGACTCCTGCTGGAATTAAAGGTTCTAATATGGGAGCTATTTGTATAGAAAATCTTGGAGATTTTAATCTTAATAAAGACAAGATGACAGATTTACAAAAAACTTGCATAATAACATTAAATGCTATTCTTTGTCATAGATTTAAGATTCAACCAAATACTAATACTATAGTATATCATCATTGGTTTAATCTTGATACCGGTGAACGGACAAATGGAACCGGAAATGTTAAGACGTGTCCGGGAACAGATTTCTTTGGTGGGAATTCGGTAAAGTCTGCAGAAACAAACTTTATTCCATTAGTATCTCAAACTTTAAAAACTATAAAGGATTAATCAACTATGTCAACCGATCTAGAACTTTTTACGGAAACTGGCGATCTAATGATTAAAGATCTAGAACAACATCTTCCTATGCTCGAGATCATAAAAGATAATCTTCCAGCAATCAAATCTGGATGTGATAATTTTATGAAGACACAAAGTCAGTTTATGGATAATATGCTAACCACATCACACCCATCTCCAATAAGAAATCTTAGACAGATATTATCAGAAATTAATCGAGCAATGGAAGCTTTGAGGGAAGCAAATTTTAATTTAAAAAGAAAAGAAATTGAAATAAAAAAATATCAAAGACAGTTACTAACGGAAACGGATGAATTGGAACGAGAATTAATATGGGTAGAAATTAATGACCGAGAGACTTCCATAGAAGTTACCAAAGGATATATATCAGGTGCTATCAGAAAGATTACAAATCATATAGTTCAATACAATTCTATTTTAAAGCATATGGGTATTACTTCATTTGATGAAATAGATTTTGAAGTTGAGGAAGAACGATATCATATTATGACAGCATTTATACAAGCTATAACTGCAGCGAGAAGCCATGGTGGTATTGTTGATGAAGGTAATCATATTTATTTTTATCAAATTGGAATTAATGGTGCTGCGGCTCAAGCTGAGGTAAGCGGATTACTTATTTTAGAACAAGAATATTTAAAGCAACATAAAGTTCCCCAACATGAATTAATATTAGAATTTTTAAATGCTATGGCTGATAAATATAAAGGTTGTTCATCTAAGTTTGCTGAGTATAAGGGTATGTGTGGTGAAATAACAGAAGTTGCTGCGATTAAAAAAATGTAAAAAGTTCTTGACATCGATATTTCTATATGCTATATGGTCCTTAATAAGGAGTTAAGATATGAGTGTATTCGATGAAGCATTTTCATTATTGATTGGGAATGAGGGTAAATACTCTAATAATCCACTTGACCCAGGTGGAGAAACAATGTTTGGAATTACTAAGCGGGTAGCCAGGGCAAATGGATATAATGGTGCAATGAAAGATCTACCTATCTCAGAAGCTAAACGTATAGCAAAACGGTCATACTGGGATGTTTGTAAGTGTGATAGTCTACCACCCAATGTTGCATTTCAAGTATTCGATACTCAATATAATGGTGGATTTCCAATTAAATGGTTACAATTAGCAGCTGGTGTTAAAGCTGATGGAAAATTAAAAGACTCTGATTTAGAAGTTATTAATAAGTTAGACCAATCAATCGTAGTTGCGAAATTCAATGCATATAGAATTATGTACTATACATCTCTAAAAGGATTTAAAACTTTTGGAGCTGGATGGGCAAATAGAATTGCACACAATCTATTGCAGATTGATAAAATAAAAGGAGAATAATATATATGGATCCAATTACTATCGCACTGGGACTAGCATCTATAATTCCATCAGTTCTAAAATGGATGGGGCATAGCAATGCAGCAGAATCAGCACAGAAAATAGTTGCAATCGCACAACAGGTAACCGGCAAAGGAAATGGAGAAGATGCTTTAGCAGCAGTACAAAATGATCCAACTCTTGCATTAAAGTTACAACAAGAATTAGATCGTCATGAAGAAGAGTTAAACAAGACAACTCAGGATGTAACATTGGCTGAGATTAAAGCAGATTCAGATAATGTAAAAGCTACTAATGAAACTATGCAGGTTGAAGCAAAATCTGAGCATTGGCAAGTATATAGTTGGAGGCCATATGTAGGATTTTGTTTTGGTAGTGTATTTATTATTGTTTCTTTAGTTGTTATGATGGCTTTTGCATCTGTTATTTTTGGGACTGCAAAGGTTGAGGTGTTACAATATATTGGTCAATTGATTACATCTATGGCAACATTGATGGCCATTCCTCTTCCGATTTTAGGTGTAGCAAGTTGGTTCCGTGGAAAGATGCAGGTTCAACAAGGTCAGGTTAACGATACAAAAAAATAAGAAAACCTCCTTTATATTTTGGGCGTAGACCCCTGATCCTTAGATTGCTCTAAAATCTAAAGATTATTTCTGAACATCCTACTAAGACAATATCTTAGTAGGATGTTCTTTACACTGGTATCATCTGCAAGGTAGTTGAAATTAAGTAACACTCATTATTTTCACATATTGCTCGGATCCAGACGCCAGAAGTTAAGTTGATGATAATTATTGATTCAAAGATGAAGTTTATAGACAATATAGCATTGCCTCTCACTCGGCACCAATCACATAGTATAATATTTCCAGATATTTGAGCGTTTTCATAAACTCGAGCATGTCCATATATCTGAACTCCCCCACATATTCGAGCATGTCCATATATCTGAGATTCCCCACATACCCAAGTATCCCCAGACACCAAAGCACCATCACTTACACTGGCATTTTCATATACCTTAGCATCATCACCAATCCAGCAATTTCCTTCCGCACTAAGATTATTTTCAGATTCTATAAATCCACCCAGATCTCCAGACTTCACATCTCCAAAAGATCTGCGTGCTCGAATTCTATGAAGGATATGATTACCTAAAGTAATTGTTTCCTGCGTTAATTCATATTTCCTATTCATCACATCACTCCAATAATAATTTTTTTAGGATAGTAGAATCTATATGATATGTATTACTCGATTTCATACACCAGAATCTAATTTAGCGGCTATGATGGCCCCATGGACACGATTTATTCATTCGGCCATAAAACCATATCATTTGGGTCGGAAGGCGCCACATACATCCTTAGACGTTAAAATAAGATGTATTAATCGAAGCTCTGCCATTTGGTTAGGTGTGTTACCAACTACTCCCAGTGCATACCTTTTGTAATGTAGTTGATATCATTTAGGTTACTCCTCTATCATTTTCTGTAAAGTAGTTGAAACTAGACAATATTTACTATCTATTACTATTTCTTTGTACCAAATACCCTGATCTAATTTAGTTGTTCCAAATATAATAATCGATCCAAAGGCACATGCAGTTCCGAATACCCGAGCCTCCCCATATACACCGACGTCTCCAGAAACCCAAGCATTTCCAAATACTCGAGCATCTCCAGATATTCGACAATCTCCGGTCAGCCGAGAATTTCCAAATATATTAACAAAATCATATACTAAAACATTTTCATATACTTGAGCATATTCATATATTTTAGTTAATCCAGTAATACAAGCAGCTCCAAATATTTGAGCATGATCATATACACAAGCATTTCCATATACACGAGCATCTTCAGATATTCTAGCATCTCCACTTACTATAGCATTGCTATATACCCAAGCATGATCATATATCCAACAATTGCCTTCATGGCTAAGATTTTTTTCAAATTCTACATAACCCCCAAGATCACCAGCTCTAACATCTCCAAAATCTCTGAGCGCCTTAATTCTATAAGTTTTACGATGTTCATCCAACATGCTTGTTCCATCTGTTAGTTCATATTTCTTATCCACTAATTACCTCGATTAATAATCTCTGTAGAGTAGTCGAAACCAGATACCACTTCTTACATATAACGATATTCATATTCCAGATATCATGATCTAATTTAGCATCTCCAAATACTTGAGCTTCTCCAGATACCAGAGCATTTCCAGACACCAGAGCCTCTCCATATATCCAAGCATTTTCATATATTCGAGCATCCCCAGATATTTTAGCATTTTCGCTTACCCTGGCATATCCACATACCCGGGCTTCACCACTCACCCAACCACTTTCGTATACATATGCAATATCACTTATAATAGCATCATCAAATATCTGAGCATCTCCAAGTACACACGCATTATCAGATATCCAACAATTGCCTTCATGACTAAGGTTATCCTCAGATTCTATATAACCACCAATATCTCCAGACCTAACATTTCCAAAATCTCGAAGAGCTCTAATCTGTTGTAAACCAATACCATTAACGAGTGTGAATTTATCTATTAATTCATATTTCTTATCCATCAGATTTACTCCGCCAATATTTTCTTTAAAGTAGTTGAGACCAGATAGCGTTTATTATTTATTTTTATCACTTTATTCCACACACCACTATCTAATTTTACATTTCCACGTATAAGAGTTTGTCCATATATCTCAGCATCTCCAAATACATGAGCCTCACCAGATACTAGAACATCTTCAGATATTCTAGCATGATCGTATACCTTAGCATTTTTAGCTATCCTAACCATATCACATATCTCAGCATCTCCAAATACAAAAGCATTCCCAACTACGGTAACAGCACCAAGGATTTTAGCATTTCCATATATCCTTACTTCATCGTATATCCTTACATTCCCGCTTATACAAGCATTTCCGAATACTCTGGCGGTATCAAATATAATAGCATCTTTATTTACCCTAGCATTTTCATATATTTTAGCATACTTAAATACCCAACATTTTCCTTTTTGGCCCAAATTACCTTCAGACTCTATGAAACCACCAGTATCTCCTTTAAAAATACCGTTTATTCGTTTAAGTGATTTAATCCTATATAGAGTATGACCATCTACTTCTACAGTCTCATCAGTTAATTCATATTTCTTATTCATTAACTTACCTCAATAGTATTTTTTGTAATGTAGTTGAAACTAGATATCTAACATCATTTATTTGTATCGCTTTATTCCACATCCCAGATTTTAATTTCACGTCTCCATATACCCAAGCAGCTTCATACACTTGAGCATCTCCATATATATGAGAAAGTCCCCACACCCGAGCGGTCCCAAATATATGAGCACTGCCACTTACCAGTGCGTTTCCGCGCACCCCAGCACCATCAAATATTACTGCATTTCCGAATACCCTGGCCTGATCACCAACCCAAGCACCATCATACACTTGAGCCTTACCATATACCCTGGCATATTTAAATACCTGAGCATGTCCAGTTACTTGTGCAGATTCATATACCCCGGCATCATCATAGACCCAACAACTACCTACATGACTTAAATTACTTTCAGATTCTATAAACCCACCGATATCCCCCAATTTAACATCATAGAAATCTTTAAGAGCTCTAATCCTGTATAACTTATGCCCATTAATAGTTATTGACACCTCTCTTAATTCATATTTCTTATCCATTTTAACCTACCTCAATAGTATTTTCTTTAGAGTTGTCGAAACCAAATAATATCGTCCATTCATCTGTACTTCTCGATTCCATATACCAGAATTTAGTTCATGGTCCCCACTTACATAAGCATCTCCACATACATAAGCATCTCCATACACTTGAACATAACCAAATATCTCTGTTTCTCCAGATATCTCCGCATTTCCAAATATTTGAGCATACTGATATATCCAAGTGTTTTCATATACTTGAGCATTTTCGAACACCTTGGCATTTCCAAATACTCTAGCAGCTCCATATACCCAAGCATTTCCATATACTTTTGCGTTACCGCTTACCCAACACTTACCGATATGGCTAAGATTACTTTCAGATTCTATAAATCCTCCGATAGATCCAGTTTTAATATTAGAGAAATTTCTAAGAGCTTTAATCCTATATAAAGTATGACCCAGTACAGTTGCTCTTTCCTGGCTTAGTTCATATTTCTTATTCATTAGTTTACCCCACTAATATCTTCTTTAAAGTAGTAGAAACTAAATACCAGTTATCACCCAGCTTTACTGTGTTATTCCAAATACCAGATTCTAATTTAATATCTTCACATATCCACGTATAACCAGATAATATAGCAGTTCCACTTATACGAGCTTTTTTACCCACCCAAGCATTTTCATACATTTTAGCATCTCCAGACACTCTGGCACGTCCAGATATCTCAGCAGATTCACATATACAAGCATTTACAAATATACAACCATTATCATATACCCAACAACTTCCTTCATGACTAAGATTACTTTCAGATTCAATCCAGCCCCCAAGATCTCCAGACTTCACATCGCTAAAATCTTTTAGTGATTTAATCCTATATAATGTATGATTATCTATTTCTAGTGTTTCAGATGTCAATTCATATTTCTTATTCATATTATATTACTCCTAATAATCACCTAAAAATAATCTTTGTAAAGTTGTTGAGAGTAAAAATATTTTATTACAACTATATATTGTTTTAATCCAAATTCCAGAATTTAATCGTATAGTTTTACATACATTATATTTACCAAATCCAAGTATATTTTCATATACTAAAGCATTATCACATATTATAGCAGTTCCATATACAGCAGCTTTACCATATACCCAACAACTTCCAGCATGACTAAGATTAGATTCAGATTCTATATATCCACCAACATCGTTTTTCCAAACATCTCTACTAAATGATCTCAGTGCTTTTATTCTATATAATGTATGTCCATTTATATTTATTGTTTCTTGTGTTAATTCATATTTCTTATTCATATTATATCCTCTACTGGTTATTATTATAGTATTTCCAGTACTCAACCTATTTAAAAATAAAATTAAATAAAAATTATTATCTTAGTATTTATTCTATTCAAAATATATTAATAACTATAATCTGACTATAAAGAATACCGTGTTTGTTAGCTTCTTTCTTATTAAGTAATATATATAGAAGTGATATATTTTATTATTATATTACTCCAGCATATATTATATATGTTATATCTATTAAAATTATATCTATTATATTGAATTTATGGATTTATTATTATAATGAATCCGTGTAATACTAGGGTCTGGGTAGTTCTTTAGTATATTGTCAGGCTAGTTAGTATTTTGTTTAGGTGTTTATATAGAATATTGTCTTAGTGATCTATAGAGAATATTCTTAGGCTAGTTAGTATTTTGTTTAGGTGTTTATATAGAATATTGTCTTAGTGATCTATAGAGAATATTCTTAGGCTATATATGATGAATATTTATAGAGAGTTATGGGGTTTGGTGACTGTATTTGATTACTGAACCTTGGCATATGATTGGATACCAATTGGGAATAAGTAATATTAAAATAAGCGGAATATTATGAAGGTTAATAGAAAATGATAGAAAAAAGTGTTATTTTTACATCTTTTCTTGATATTGGTTTTATTTAAGAATATCATATAGTTACGTTTAGACAATTCTGGGAAACATTCCTAAGATTCTATATCATGAAGAATTCTATAGTGTTACAACAAAACAATATCCGGATAATATCTGGATAGACTATTTAGATAAATAATAATAATTACAACTAGATACGCGCCCCGGCATTACAATTTAAATACCTGGGCCCGGTCTCCTTAGGAACACTAGATTTAATAATTCTGGGTTAGATTTCTAGAATTGTTTATTTGGAATGTTTCCACCAGACTTTAGATTAAACTGGACAAAAAAATAATGCCCATAGATTAAACTGGGCAAAAATAATACCAACAGATCAATAATAACTTATTCTTTATCTTCCCTAGGGAGAAAGTGTATAAAAGAATATCAGGATTATCTGAAGTGAGTAATTTCAAGTAGTTATAAAAAATGAGACCCCAGACTAATTAAATTGCTGATCCTGCTGTAGAGAGAAAGTGTATAAAAGGATATCAAGATTATCTGAAGTGAGTAATTTCAAGTAGTTATAAAAAATAGTATTCTAAATTAATAGAATTCCGTTATCTTCCCTAGGGGAAAAGTGTATAAACTAATGTCAGATTATCTGAAGTGAGTAATTTCAAGTAGTTATAAAAATACGGTCTGAATTAATTAAATTCTGTTCTCTGCACCGGAGAGAAAGTGTATAAATAATAGTATGACATTTAGGAATTAGTAGGATCTAAGCCATTCTAGATATTAATAGGAAATCTCTGGTCATCAATTCCAGATACCAGTACCTGGCGTAAAGTTGTCGAGATTAGATATTCTTTATCATTCATTCGTATTAATCTGTTCCAAATACCATGATCTAATTTAACTCCAGCACCTACAAAAATATTTCCACACACCCAAGCAGTGCCACTTATATGAACATCTCCAGATACTGCAGCGATTCCATATACTCGAGCATTTCCAGATAATCGGGCATCTTCATATATCATAGCATTTCCATATACTCGACAATTTCCATATAGTCGAGCATTCCCAAACACTTTAGCATTTCCTGATATTATAGTATCTTCATATATCACAGCATTTCCAGACACCCGGACTTCATTAAGTATACTAGCATTTTTATTTACCCTAGCATTCTCCCATACCTTAGCATCATCATAAACCCAACAATGAGCTTCATGACTTAAGTTAGATTCAGATTCTATCCAGCCCCCAAGATCTCCTGGGGTTACCCACATACCCAAAGTTCTGAGTGCTCTAATCCTATAGAGAGTATGATTATCTACAGTAATTGTTTCATCTGTTAATTTATATTTTTTATCCATTATCTATTCCAATCCACCATTAATCATTTTTTGTAAAGTAGTTGATAATAAATACCACGTTTTATCTATTTCTGTATGAGTATTCCATATTCCTCTATTTAATTGTGTTATTGCATATACCCAAGCATTTCCACATACGTGAGCATTACCATACACACAAGACCCTTTACATACTCTAGCCTTTTCAAATACATTAGCATTTCCAAATACTTGAGAATCATCATACACCAAACAATTTCCATATAGTTGAGCATTATCATATATCAATGCGCTATCACCTACATAAGCATCTCCATACACCTTAGCATTTCCAAATACCATAGCTTCGTTATGTATCCAACATCCTCCATCGTGACTTAGATTGCATTCAGATTCAATCCATCCTCCAATAGATCCTTTGTCAACGCAACCCCCAATATATTTAGTTCCCCATCCCCAATATCTTAAAGCTTTAATTCTATATAATGTATGTCCACTTACCATTATAGTTTCATCTGTTAATTCATATTTTTTATCCATTAAGTTTTCCCATTGGAAGTTTTTCTAAAGTAGTTGATATTAAAAACTTTTGTTGATCAACCACTATCATATTATTCCAAATACCATAATTTATTTTTATATTTCCTTTTATAACACTATCATCAAGATCTAATAATATATAAGCATTTCCGCATATATTAGCATCTCCTGATATTCTAGCATTTCCAATTATTTTAGCATTATCGTATACTCGTGCATCATTAAATATCCAAACAAAGTCACATACATAAGCATTACCATATATTCGAGCATTGTTAAATATCATAGCACCACCACATATTTTAGCATTATCATATACTCTGGCATTATCCATTACCCTAGCACCATAATATACCCAACAATTTCCTTTGTGGCTAAGGTTATCTTCATATTCTATAAATCCTCCAAGATCGCCCGTTTTAACATCGGAGAAATCTCTAAGTGCTCTAATTCTATAACGGGTGTTGATACCATCACATTCATTAGTTAATTCATATTTTTTATTCTTTTTCATAATCTTCTCTCTAAAATGACAATCTCTTTACGATATTAATACTCGTCTTAAAGTTGTTGAGACTGCATAGTGTTTATGACCTATTTGTAGATTCCTGTTCCAAATACCAGAGATTAGTCTAACTCCACTAAATATATGAATATTTCCGCTCACCCAAGCATCTCCAAAGACTTCGGCAGAATCACTTATCCAACCATATCCACACATCCAAGCATCTCCAAAGACCCGAGCAGTTCCGCTTATATTAGCATTTCCATATACCTGGGCATTCCCAAATATTTGAGCATTTCCAGTTACTTTGGCAGTATCAGCTGCTATAGCCCTATGATATATCCAACAATTTCCTTTATGGCTGAGGTTTTTTCATCTTCTATATAACCTCCAATATCTCCTTCTTTAACATCTCCAAAGGATCTAAGCGATCTAATCCTATGAAGCACACGCACACC